>Ga0068857_100003282_pt1 | contig 13440 bp, 10 predicted proteins | sample KBSCornC72_FD_66591 | JGI IMG/M metagenome (GOLD analysis project Ga0068857, IMG submission 66591) | Corn rhizosphere microbial communities from Kellogg Biological Station, Michigan, USA - KBS Corn C7-2 | ecosystem: Host-associated > Plants > Roots > Rhizosphere > Soil ...
GCGACGGTCCAGGCCACCAACGATTACATCGCCCGCACCCATGGCAGCGCGAACATGTTCGCCACCGTCTTCTTCGCCGTGCTCGATCCGGCGACCGGCGCCGTCGAGTACGTGAACGCGGGGCACGAGCTGCCGTCCCTGCTCGCGGCCGACGGTGCCGTGCGTGCGCGCCTCGCGCCGACGGGGCCGGCGGTGGGGCTCATGGCCGAGCTCCCGTTCGGCGTCGCGCGTGAGTGCATCGGGCGGGGCGAGATGCTGGTCGCCTACACGGACGGCGTCGTCGACGCGCGCAATCCCGCGGAGGAGTCGTACGGTGAGGATCGATTGATGGCGGTGCTGGCCGATGGCGGCGCGACGGCGCAGGGACTCATCGAGCGCGTGGATTCCGCGCTCGGCTCGTTCATCGCTGACGCCGCGCAGTTCGACGACATCGCGATGTTCGCGGCGCGGAGGATCCCATGACCACCACGCACGTGCCCGAGGTGCACCGCGGGCTGACGGGATTGTTCGTGCCGCGAGGACGCCGGCTGCACCCGATCGTCCGGCTCGACTATCTCGTCCGCGTCTCGACCTATCCGCTGTACTTCATCCTCTTCGCCGTCACGCTGTACCCGGACCGGTACACGACGTTCTTCTGGGTGCTGCTGAGCTTCCACCTGTTCGCGTGGCCGCATCTGGCGCTGGCGATCGCGTCGCGGGCACGCAATCAGAAGCTCGCCGAATACACCAACCTGATGATCGACTCGGCGATCATCGGATGCTACCTGCCGCTCGCCGAATTCAATCTCGGTCCCTGCGCGGCCGCGCTGCTCGGCATCTTCTCGGGGTGCATCAGCGTCGGCGGATGGCGCATGGGGGTGCGAAGCGCGCTCGCGATCGCCTTCGGCGTGGTCGTCGCCGGCGCGATGTACGGCGTGAGCTTCCAGCCGCTCGGCGGCAGCGTGCTCGCCCAGGGACTCGGCGTCGCCGTGATCTTCGTCTACGTCACGGTCTTCAGCTACCAGTCGTACGGGCAGGCGCAGCGCATGGTGAAGGTGGCGAAGCAGATGGAGGCGCAGAGCCTCGATCTGCAGCGCAACGGCGCCCTGCTCGAGGAGCGCACCCACCAGCTCGAGCTGGCGCGCGACGCGGCGGAGGCGGCCAACAGCTCCAAGTCGCAGTTCCTCGCCAACATGAGCCACGAGCTCCGCACGCCGCTCAACGCCATCATCGGCTACTCCGACCTCCTGATCGAGGAAGCGGAGGAGCTCGAGGCACAGGACCTCGTCCCCGACCTCGAGAAGATCCGCTCCTCGGGCAAGCATCTGCTCGGGCTGATCAACGACGTGCTGGACCTGTCGAAGATCGAAGCGGGCAAGATGGAGATCTCCCTCGAGACGTTCGCCGTCGGCGAGGTGGTGTCGGCGGCCGTCGCGATGGTGCGGCCGTTGATCGAGAAGAACGCGAACACGCTGCGGCTCGCGATCGACCCGGACCTCGGCTCGATGCACGCCGATCTCACCCGGGTGCGCCAGATCCTGCTCAATCTCCTCAGCAACGCGAGCAAGTTCACCGAGAAGGGGACGATCACGCTCGTCGCGTCGCGCGAGCTGGACGACGGGCGCCACTGGATCGTGTTCGAGGTGCACGACACCGGCATCGGCATGACGCCCGCGCAGCGCGAGCGGCTCTTCCAGCCGTTCACGCAGGCCGATCCGTCCACGACGCGGAAGTACGGCGGCACCGGGCTGGGACTCAGCATCACGAAGCGATTCTGTGAGCTGATGAACGGCACGATCGGCGTGACCAGCCAGGCGGGCGAGGGCAGCGTGTTCACCGTCCGGCTCCCCGCCGAGGTGCAGGAGAAGCTTCATCGCCAGACGGGGATCTACCGCATCTCGCGCCCGAGCGTGCCGATGGTCGCCATCGCGACGCGCACGGTGCTGCTGATCGATCAGGACACGGCGACGCGGGAGCTCGTCCAGCGCCTCATCACGAAGGACGGGCTGGAGATGCTCTACGCCGCGACGGGGCAGGAGGGGCTGCGCATCGCCACCGAGCGCAAGCCGGACGTCATCCTGCTCGACGTGATGCTCCCCGACCAGGACGGCTGGGCCGTCCTCACGGCGATCACGACGAAGCTCGAGCTGGCGAGCATTCCCGTCGTCGTCGTGACGGCGGCCGACGAGCGCGGACTGGCGACGACGCTCGGTGCCAGCGCCTATCTCTCCAAGCCGGTCAGCCAGGACGAGCTGCGCGCGGCGATTCGCGGAACCCAGACGTCCGAGATGCGCACCCCCACCGCGACGGGAGACTGAGCGAGCGAGAGCGTCGACGTGCGAAGGGGGAGCATCACGCGATGCTCCCCCTTCGTGTTTCTACCTCGCTCGGGCCGACTGCTCAGAGACCGAGCGCCTTCGCGACGTCGATGAGCCCGCGGCCATAGTTCGGATCCGTGCCGGGCGCTCCGAGATCGACGGCGGACTTGAGGATCGCCGCCTTGATCTGCGACGGACGACCGTGGCCCTGCTCGGCGACGAGCAGCGCGGCCAAACCGGCAACGTGCGGGCTCGCCTGGCTGGTGCCGATCTCGCCAACGAGCCTGTTGCCGGCCGCGCATGGGAAGGAGGGCGCCGTCAGGTCGGGGATGTAGGTCTTGCTGCACAGCGACCAGACCCACGAGGCGATGTCCGGGCCCCACGGCCAGTTGGAGACCGTGAAGTTCTCCAGGTCGGCGTTGCCGCCCGGAGCGGCGACGGAGATCGCCGAGCGGCCGAAGTTGCTGTAGAGGGCCGCCATGCTCGGATTGTCGGTGGCGAGCGCCGGGCCGACGGATGAGACACAGATCACGTGCGGGACGTCGCAGTACGTGTTCTCGACGTTGCCGTTGTGATCGAGATCCGCCCCGGCGTTGCCCGCCGCCACCACGATGAGCGTCCCCTTCGAGGCGGCGTAGCTGAACACCCGGTTGATGAGCGAGACGAAGCGGCCATTCCCCGCCTTGGCGAAGCTGCTGCCGAGGCTCATGTTGGCCACGTCGGCGCCATGATCGGCGGCCCACAGCACTCCATTCAGCACGCCGCTCAGCGCGCCGCTGCCGCTGGCGCCCAGCACCTTCACGCCGATGAGCTTCGTCTTGGACGTGACGCCCGCCAACGCGACCGCCTTGCTGCTCACCTGCGTCGCGACGTTGGTACCATGGCCGTTGAAGTCGCTGATCTTGTTGCGCGACGGGACCAGCGCCGTGGCGAGGGCATCATCGGAGGCCACGAACGAGGTCGAGCGCGTCAGATCGACCAGTCCGTTGAGGTCGAGCGCGTCGTAGTCGATTCCGGTGTCGAGGATCGCCACGGTGACGCCTGCGTCGCCCAGCTTCCCTGCCGCCCACGCCGCGGGGGCGTTGATGAGACGCATGTTCCACTGCCAGGCGAAGAGAATCGCGGTGGCGGGGTTGCTGACACTGTTGATCGAGGGGTCCGCGACGTTCGAGACGTTCGCGGAGACCGGTGCATCGAGCGCGACATCCGCGTCGGACTGCAGATCGCTCACCTCCGAGAACGCGCCGACCTGCGAGGCGGTGGCCGCGCTGAGGTTGCTCACCACGGCGATGCCGGCGCTCTTGTGGAGCGACTCCACTGTGCCGCCGAGGGCGGCGACGCGCGTGGCGAAGTCGCTCTTGAAGCCACTGTTCTTCGCCAGGACGATGTAGCGGGTGGGCGCCACGCTCCTCACCGAGCGCGCCGGTGATACGGCGAGCGGGCTGACCGGATCGATGCGATCCGCGGTGCACGCGGCGAGCGCGAGCGCACCCACTACAGTGATGCTGATGCGGCTGCGGGACATTGGGATTCCCCAGAAAATGGAGGGTGGCTGGCGCGCCCATGGTGAGCGCGCCACTGGCGCGGGTGAACTGGTACCTGGTGGGGAGCGGGAGCCGTGCTCCGTCGTCGGAGTCGGCCTCGTGCGTCATCCAGCTCGGGAAGTGTGCGTCACATAACCGAACTCGTGTGATGCAGATTCCCGCATTGCGACGATTCTATCCCTGCGCCCGGATGCCGCGATAGTATCTGCACTGGCCCTCGCTGTCAATTCAAATGTTTGCGCAACCGGCCCGGTGCATGATTGACAGGTGGCGCGGCGAGCCCCAGCATCGCCCCGCCCGCCAGGGCCCGACCCTTCGCACCCCACTTCCCTGAGCGACACCACCCCCGACGCCGACTGGCGCTTCCCGCTCGCGCGCTGGCTCGCCCCGGCGCTCCTCGGCATCGTCGCCTTCGCCCTCGTCCTCGAGATCACCGATCCCCCCGGACCCGGCATCGACCCCGACGCGCTGGCGTATGTCGGGAGCGCGGAGTCGTTCGCCCGGCATGGGCAGTTCCGCATCCCGACCGCACACTGGGACAGTGGGGACAGCACCTCGGCGCTCTCTCACTTCCCGCCCGGCCTCCCGATCGCCGTGGCGGTTCCCGTGCGCATGGGGATGGATCCCGTCCAGGGCTCGCGCCTCGTGTCGGCGACGGCGGCGTTCGTGACCGTGGCGACGCTCGCCTTCCTGGTCGGTGAGGCGACGGCGCCGCTCGCCGGGATCCTGCTCGCGACTGCGCTGTTCGGGATGTCGGCGACGTACGTGGTCCACGTTTCCGTGTTGAGCGAGCCGCTCTTCCTCGCGTTCCTCGCGCTCACCCTCGCGGCCATGGTCCGCCGTGATGAAAAGCCCTGGCTCGCCGGCCTGTGGGCGGCGCTCGCCGCGCTGACCCGCTACGCGGGCATCTCGGCGGTCGGTGCAGCGGCGTTGTGGAGCGTCGCGCGGCGGGGCACGATCGGGGAGCGAGCGCGCCGCGGGATGTGGGCGCTGCTGCCGGCCGCCGTGCTGCAGGGTCTCTGGTTCGTGCGGACGAAGCTCGTCGCCTCGGCATCGTCGATTCGCGAGCTCGCACTGTACGGCAACCTCGGCAAGTCGATCCATGAAGGCGCGACGACGCTCACGTCATGGCTCGTCCCCGACGCCGACGGTGCGCTCGATCCGGCGGATGCGATGCCGCACCGCCGTGCGATCGCTGCCGTCGCGGGTGCGCTGCTGGTCGTGGTCGTGCTCACGGGGACGGTGCGCGCGCTCCCGCGGCACCGGACCGGCCGCACTGGAGCCGGTGACGACGCGTCGGATCCGACGGCGGCGCTCCGTCTCCTCGCGGCGAGCACGCTCCTCGTCGCCTGCTATCTCGCGCTCCTGATCGTGTCGCGACTCATCGCCGATCCCGGCATCCCGTTCGACGAGCGGATCCTCTCGCCCGTGATCGTGCTCGGCACGACGATCGCCGCGACCGGGATCGCGCTGTGGTGGCGCAGCACGCGTGCGGAGCTCCCGAAGATCGCGCTGTGTGGTGCGCTGCTCGGCTGGTGGTTCGGCGCGGCGTCGACCACGTGGGTCGACGCGAGCTACGTGATGGCGTGGGGCTCGGACTTCGGCGGCGATCAGTGGCACCGCAGCGAGCTGCTCGCGTGGGCGCGGGCTCACGGGCACGGGCATCCGCTGTACAGCAACTGGCCGATCGTGCCCTATTTCTATCTCGGGAGGCCGGCGCGCGACGTGCCCCGCCTGAACGAGACTGCGCAGCTCGGCCAGTTCGCCGATTCGCTTCGCGCGCACGACGGGCGCGTGCTCGCGTTCGACGTGCCGGGCATCGAGTACGTGCCCGTGGATACGTTGGCGAAGGTGCCGGGGCTTCGACTGATCACGCGACTGCACGATGGCGCCGTGTTCGGCCCGGCGCCCGCGGGCATTACACCAGCACCCCCGCCGACAGTCGCTCTTCCATCTCCTCGGCGGTGAGCGCGCCGCCGAACAGGTAGCCCTGCACGAGGTCGCACTCGACTCCCTGCAGCACGGCCAGCTGCGCCGGCGTCTCGACGCCTTCCGCGATGACCTCCATGCCCAGGTTGTTGGCCAGCGCGACGATCGTGCGGACGATCTCCGCACGCTCTCCGTTCGCGCCGATGTTGCTCACGAACGAGCGGTCGATCTTGAGGCCGTCGAGGTCGAAGCGGTGCAGGTAGCCGAGTGAGGAGTAACCCGTCCCGAAATCGTCCAGGTCGAGCCGGATCCCGAGCGCGTGCAGCCGCGCGAAGGTCTGGATGACCGGCTCCTCACGCTCGATCAGCACGCTCTCGGTGAATTCGAGGCGGAGGCAGCGCGGCGGCAGGCCACTCTCGTGGAGCGCATCGGTGACGCGCTCCACCAGATCGGGATGCGCGAACTGGCGCGCCGAGAGGTTGACGCTGATCGTGACGTCGCTCGCGTTCGGATTCTCGCGCTGCCATTCGGCGAGACGGCAGCATGCCTGCCGCAGCACCCAGTTCCCCATCGGGACGACGAGCCCGGTCTCCTCCGCGATGGTGAGGAAGTCGTCCGGCGACACGAGCCCGCGCTGCGGATGCTCCCACCGCACGAGCGCCTCGACCCCCGCGACGCGACCGGTGCGCAGCGAGATGACGGGCTGGTAGAGGATACGGAACTCGTCGCGCTCGAGCGCCATGCGGAGATCCGTCTCGAGCTGCAGCAGCGCGACGGCGTGCGCGTGCATCTTCTGGTCGAACACCTCGTAGCGCGACTTGCCGTTCGCCTTCGCGCGGTACATCGCCAGGTCGGCATCACGCAGCAGGTCGTCGGGCATGTGATAGCCCGAGCCGGACAGCGCGATACCGATGCTCGCGCTCACGAACACGTCCTGCCCCTGCAGGTAGAAGGGCCGCTGGAGCTCGGCGAGGATGCGCTCGGCGACGCGCGTCACCTCCATCACCGTGTGCGCATTGTCGATCAGCACGGTGAACTCGTCGCCGCCGAGGCGGGCGACCGTGTCGCCGGGCCGCACGCACTGCTCGAGGCGCCGCGCCACGGCGACGAGCAGCTGGTCACCCACGGCGTGGCCGAGCGAGTCGTTCACGACCTTGAATCGATCCAGGTCGAGGAAGAGCATCGCGAACGCGTAGCCGTCGTCGAGCCGCGCCCGCCCGATCGAGCGGCGCAGCAGCTCGGTGAAGCGCGAGCGGTTCGGCAGGAAGGTGAGGGCGTCGTGGAAGGCGTCGTGCAGGAGCTGGCGCTCGGCGGCTTTCCGCTGGGTCACGTCGCGGAAGCTCCACACGCGGCCCACGCTGCCGCCGTCCACGCGCTGCGGCACCGAGTAGCGCTCGAACACACGACCGTCGAGGAACTCGAGCTCGTCGAAGCTCTCCGCCTCGGGCGAGGCGTAGAGCTCGTGGACCTTGCGCAGGAAGCTCTCGGGGTCGCGCAGCTGCTTGACCATGTGGGCGAGGGCCCGATCGTCGTCGCGCGACTCGGCGATGTCCTTCGGGATCCGCCACAGCTCGACGAAGCGGCGATTGAACAGCGTGATGTGCCCCATGCCGTCGGCGGCGAGGATCCCGTCGGCGGTCGATTCGAGCGTCGCGCCGAGGAGCGACGCCGTGCGCGAGAGATCCTCCGTGCGGCGCGTGAGGTTCGTGATGTCGGTGAAGAACACCGTCACGCCGTCCTCGAACGGGAAGGTGCGCACGTCGAGGATGCGCTCGCCTTCGAGGTCGGAGAGGTGTACGGAGAGTCGCGTGGCGCCGGTGCCGGGCTCGGTGAGCGAGCTGGCGAGCGTGCCTCCGAGCGCGGTGCGCGCGAGGCGTGGCCAGGCGAGCCAGAGCGGTTGACCGAGCACCTTGTCGCGCGGGCGTCCGGACAGCCGCTCGGCGGCGGCGTTCCAGATCACCACCTGGCCCTCGCGGCCCAGCACGAACATGCCCTCGTCGATCGACTCGATCACCTCGAACAGGCGCGCCTGCGAGCGCCGCTCGCGCGTGAGGAGCTCGCCCCGCTGCGCCATGCGCAGTCCGACCATCGCGAGGAGCTGCGTGAGGAGGAGGACGACGACGACCGTCTCGTACGAGCGGTTGGACGCATACTCGATGTCGTCGCGGCGCAGCACGGCGTCGGTCTTGTACCGGTTCTGCATCGCGAGCAGGTCGGCGCGGGCGCGATCGAACGCGGGCGTCGCGACGTGCAGATCCCGCTCGACGGCGACCTGCGTCTGTCCCTCGAGGATCGACGCGATGACCTCGTCGCGTACGTTCAGGTATTGCACCCAGTCGCGCGCGAACTGGCGCGCCGCGGCGCGGTCGGCCGGCAGCGTGAGCCGGCGAAGGTGCTCGGCGACGCGCTGCGCGATGCGTGCGTCGGCGGCGCGCGACTCGTCGACGTACTGGACCTGCAGGTTGGCGTCGGTGGTGGTGAGCGCGTAGAGCATGCGCCGCCGCGCTTCCTGCACGTCGAACTGCAGCGCCGCGATGAGATCGAGCCCGCTCACCAGATCGTCGGAGAGCTGGCGGGCATCGCGCGCCGCGCTGCGGAGCTGGTACAGACTGAACGCGCCGGTGGCGGCGCTGAGCAGTGCGAAGAAGACGAGGATTGCCGTGGTGCTGCGCCGGCGCACGAGGGCGCGCGCCCATTCGATCATTGCTCCGGCACCTCCAATCGATAGCCGGCTTCGCCGGGCAGACGTCCGTCCACCCGCAGCGTCTTCACGGTCGCATCCACCTCGCTCACTCGCACGTAGCCGATCGCGCCCGGCACGTTGAAGACGAAGCGCAGCACGCCATTCGGGCTCGCGAGCACGCGCGGCGCACCGATCGCCTCGCCGGTGAACACGGCCTGGAGGAACCCGCGACGATATTCGTCCTCGTCCACGCCGTAGAGCGTCTGGAGGATCGCCTCACGCTCGGGCGTACCCGGATCGCGCATCACGAGCGTCACACGCCGGCCGTTCGACCATCGGCTGCGCTGCCCGCGGTAGAGCTTTCGCAGGTCGGCGAGCGAGATCTCCGACATCGGGTTGGAGCGGTTGACGACGATCGCCAGCGGCTCCGCCTCCTGCGCGGGCATCGCTGCCGGCTTCACGGCCGCGACGAGAGCCGCCACCGCGAACGCCGGCAGGATCCAGTGGACGAGCGTCCGCTGCACGCGTCGCATCAGAACATGAATGAGACTTGGGCGTCGAACCGGCTCATGTCCGGACGCGTGGTCTGATTCAGATGGCTGGTCTGCAGCTTGAGCGCGGCGAACGGCTGGAAGTCGTAGCGCACGCCGACGCTGGGCCCATAGCGCTTGCCGAGGAAGGCGAACAGGGGATCGGTCGTCGGGATGTCGAGGTAGTCCATGCGCACGTACGGGCGCGTCGTGCCGAAGCGTCGCGACGCCTGCGCGTAATAACCGCGCGAATCGCTCGCGGGCGCGCCGCCGAGCGGATCGTGGCGCATGATCATCCCCTCGGTCATCAGCTCGAGCGCGTCGGTCTTGTAGACGATGTGCGCCGCGGCGATCGTCTCGTCGTTCGGTGCCTTGGTGGTGTCGATGAGCGTGAGCCGGTCGCGATAGACGGAGACGCCGAGCTGCAGCCCATCGAGCGCTTCCGGGCGGATCCAGAGCGCACCGTTCACCGAGGGGGTGTTGTTGTCGTTGAGCGCCGGCTGCGTCGCGGGAGCCGCCGACGCCTGGCCGGCGCGCCCGCTCCCGAACTCCGCGAGGTAGTGCAACCCCAGCGATCCCGAGCGGATCGAGCCCGTGGCCGACACGCCGAGCGTGTGGATCGGGATCACCCCGATGTCGCCGTCGATCGCGTAGATCAGCGGCCGCCCCGTGGCCGTCTGGAACCAGGTCCCGTGGTGATAGGCGGTGTTGTAGTACCCGATGCCCGTGTGATACCGGCCGACCGACGCGGAGAAGACGTCGCTGGGGGAGTAGGTCAGCATGAGCCGCTCGAGGTGCGCGCTGAACGTGTTGCGCGGCAGAGCGGTGAGTGTGGCCTCGGCGATCACGTTGACGGCGTCGGAGAGCTCGGAGCGCCCGAACAGATCGAACTGGCCGAGGGAGAAGCCATTCCGGCTGCCGGTCGTGTCGACCGCCGCGTACTTCATGTCGGCGAACAGGTGGACCTGGAATTGGGGCGAGAACGGGGCGTCGGGGTCGTCTTCGGACGCCTTCTCGTCGGCGGAGCGCAGGCCGTCGTGCGCATGCTGCTCGTGGTCGGCGTGCTGACCGGCGTCGGGGCGATGCGCCGGATGCGCCATCGCGGTCGCATCCGCGCCGGCAGGCGCCTCGGCGAGACGCATCAGGAGCGCGAGCGCGGGTTCGGGAGGCTCGGACGGCTGCGCGCCGACGTCCAACTCGGTATCCGGCATGCCCTGCATACCGGCGAGTGGGGCGTAGAGCGGACGGACCGTGGGAGACTGCGCCCGGGCGCAGAGGGCCGCCACGAGCGCTCGGGCCGCCGAGTCGGCGACCTGCCGGGGAAGCGCGGAGGACGCGTCATCGGACGCGGGGCAGGCTACGACGAGGTACCGCGCTCCGTCGGCTGTGGCCGCGGCGGCTGGGCGGGGCTGGGCCTGCTGAGTGGCGGGATATCGGGTTTCAGCCTGCGCCGCCGCAATGGAAGGAACGAGCGCAAGGCATAGGGCTCGAGCGGCGAGATGCATGTTCCGACGGGTGAGGGATGGGCACACCGTCGGGATACGACGCCCGCGACGGCGCTACCGTACTCAGCAAGGACGATCGGGAAGCGGGCTCGGCACATAGAATTGGATGCAAGCGTCACCATTGGTGGCGCTGGCAGGCAGTAGCCGATTGGGGTGGCTTCCCGACCTCGTGTCGGAGTCTCGACGCGGCCGCCCGGGCACTTGAGCCGGGACAAGGGTCGGGGTCAGACACCAAGGACAAGGGTCGGGGTCAGACACCAAGGAGTCCGACCCCGTTGACCGAAAGCTGATGGGGGTCGGACACCGCGGTGTCCGACCCCCTTTTTATTCGACCCTCTTTTTACTCCGACGGTGCGTTCGCCCGGTCTATCACTGGATGTCGACCCCGACGCGGAGGCCCTTGCCCGCGCTCACGTCCGGCCGGACGAAGAAGTCGGCATAGCGCTCGTCACGATGGATCCGGAACGCGTGCAGCGCGGCGACGCCACCGTAGATGAGCGTGATGTCCGTCTTCGAGAGCGACGACGTGCGCGCCATGAAGTCCACGTCGCTCACCGAGGCGGTCCGCCCGATCGTGACATAGAAGAGGGCGGTGGCGATGCCGCCGGCCAGCACGCCCCGCTCGAATGGAGCGCCGCGATGGTGGGGGACGTCGAGGATCGCCTCGTCCATCGCCGCCTGGAGGTTGAGCCCCATGCTCGAGAAGAGGAACTGTTTGTGTGGGTCCAACTGCGCCGAGATCCCGGAGTAGACGGTCGGGCGACCCTTGTTGATGCCGATCGTCGGGTGGCCCCCAACGGCGTAGGCCGTGACGATGTGCGCGCCCTCGTGGGCCAGGATGCTCGAGGCGAAGCCCGCGGCGAACTTCTTCCAATAGTGGTGCGGGCGGTCCCGCTCGGGCACGGAATCGGTGCGGGTCGAGTCCTGGGCGAGGCTGACGGGGGCGGCCGGCGGTGTTCGGACCGCCGGCTCCTGGGCGCGGAGCGTCGAGGCGGGGGCGATCAGCGCCGCAACAGCGATCGCGACGAGGGGTGGGAGGAGTCGCATAAACAAAGATTTGCTAGTTCACGCGCTTTGCATAGGGGTCGTGGGCGAATGTATCATGATTGGCCCGCGCTGTAGACGACTCTACTTCGCCGCCGATGACTGCCCAACTCTCCGATCTCGAGATCCAGCGCGCCCTCGCCTCCCTTCCCGGCTGGTCGCGCCGCGGTACCGTCCTCACGAAGACGTTCACGTGGCCGACCTTCGCGCGCGGGATCGAGTTCGTCGATCGTGTAGCCAGGGCGGCCGACGCCGCCAACCACCACCCCGACATCGACATCCGCTACACGAAGGTGACGTGCGCCCTCTCGACGCACGATGCGGGGGGAATCACGGAGAAGGATCTGGAGCTGGCTGGGGAGATCGAGAAGCTGGCGGCAGAGCCACCGATATCCGACAACCGATAACGGCGTTACCCTATCCCGTCCCACAAGTCCGTCGCCCCCTTGGGTGCCGCCGTCCCGATCGCGACGAAGTAGTCCTCGGTCGGGGGCATCGCCTCGCGGCGGAAGTAGGCCTCGTGCTCGGCCTGGGTGCGGTGGGCGAAGAAGGCCTCGAGCTTTCGTGGATGCCAGGGCTCGACGGGAATCCGGATCTGGATCGGCTGGCCGGGCTGCCGAGGTGCTTCGTCGGGCTTCGGGTCGGGCCAGGTCACGAGGCAGAGCCGGTCCGGGCGGTGCGGATGCAGCCCGGCGTCGATCTGCTCGGGAAACGCCGTGGTGCCAGCCAGCAGGACCGCCGACGTCGCGAAGCGATTGATCGCCCGATGATCGCGGTGGCCGGTCGGGGCGCCTTCCGGGCCGAAGGTGAGCACGACCTGTGGCCGCTCGCGGCGGATAAAGGCGACGATCTGGCCGATCACGACGTCGGGGTCCGCCGCCGCGAGCGCACCGTCCGGATGGCCGCCATGGTCGACCGCGGCAATACCGAGCAGCGCGGAGGCCTCGATCAGCTCCGCGCGCCGGATGCGTCCCAGCTCCTCGCGAGACGAAACAGGGATGCCGGACGAACGTCCGGCATCCCCGTCAGTGGCTGAATAGACCGAGCAGCGAACGCCTTGCTCGGCGTACTTCGCCAGGGTGCCTCCCGTAGCGAAGGTCTCGTCGTCCGGATGCGCGAAGACCGCGGCGAGCGAGCGCGTCACACGCGTCGTCAGCTGCGCCGACGTCCGCCAGCCAGCAGCGAGAGGATCGCGAGGAAGAGGTTGAGCAGGTCGAGGTAGATGTTCACCGCGGCCGGCACGTAGTCATCGGGCCCGTAGACGCCCGAGCGCACGATGCGCCAGGTGTCGAACACGAGCAGGCCGCTGAAGACCAGCACCGTGCCGCCCGCGATCCAGAGCGAGCCGAGGGCGCTGCCCACGAACAGGTTGATGAGCGAGGTGGCGATCAGGACCCAGAGGCCGACGATGAAGAAGCTGCCCCACGCGCTGAAGTCACGCTTGCTGAGCACCGCGTAGAGCGAGAGCACGCCGAAGGTGGACAGCGTGAGGAGGCCAGCCTGTCCGACGATCCCGGGACTGCTTCGCTCCGCCACGTACAGGACGGGTGAGATCCAGACGCCCGCGATGAAGGTGAAGAGCAGGGTGAGGATCAGGCTCTTCTGCTTCTGCTGGCGCGCCTGCATCGCCATCCAGAGTGGGGCGAACATCGCGATCATCGTGATGAACGGATGCTGCCCGACCGCCTGCATCAGCGCGGGCTGCGTGAGCCCGAACGCGGAGCCGATGGCGGTGACGATGATGCTGACGAAGACGAGGCCGTACGTGCGCCGGACGAGCGTCGCACGCTCCTCGCCAGACCGGACGAGGGTCCCAGGAAACGAGACACCCATGCTGGGGAAAGCTCCGTTGAAGGTATTGAAATATACCCCGGGGATGACGTTTGGTGCGGGTCGGGGGGATGGGGG
>Ga0068857_100003284_pt1 | contig 13438 bp, 13 predicted proteins | sample KBSCornC72_FD_66591 | JGI IMG/M metagenome (GOLD analysis project Ga0068857, IMG submission 66591) | Corn rhizosphere microbial communities from Kellogg Biological Station, Michigan, USA - KBS Corn C7-2 | ecosystem: Host-associated > Plants > Roots > Rhizosphere > Soil ...
GCCGTGAAATCCTTCATGCACGCATCGCGGCTTTCCGCAGTCCCGTTCGCCCAGGCCGGCATCGCCATGGCAACGGTGATGCTCCATTCCCACGTGGTCCCATGTGCGTAGCGCTCGCCGGCTAACCGCATGCGGCCGACCAAATGCCCGTCATAGCGGACGATGTAATCGTCCTTGACGTCGGGCCATTTGGGGCTGGCGTTGAGGGTGATCGGCTTGGCCATGAGGGTGGCGGGAGTTCGCACGGCTATTTGGGGAGCGCCAGACATCAGTTTGGCGGCGTCGCGGGGGGCTTGAGCGCAAGCAGGGCATCGGCGCTCTTGGTCAGGCCGCCAGCCACATGTTTTGCCGCATCCGGGGATAGCGCATAGCCTTCCTGATTCTCCAGGCGATGGTTGAGAATGAGCAGGACCAGGCCCCGGCCGCTGGTGTCAGCCGTCACCGTAAAATTCTTCGGGATCTCGAATCTGATCTCATCCGGATTGGAAGTAGCACCGCCATTGCGCTTGGGCGTGGCAGCCGCGGTTACGTTTGGGACGAGACCGGAATCAGCCGATGGCTCGAGGGCGCTTTTCGCCCGGACCAGGGCGTCAATCAGACCATCGAGGCACTCACGCGCAAACCTGAGCTCGACGTTCCCGACATATTTCCCGCGGCCGCCAACGATAACTTCTCTTTTGTCGTCCGAGAGGCTCGAAGACTTAACCTCGTCGATCCTGATTGCCATTCGTTTCCCCTCCCCTTGGGACCAGCCGGACCCGGTCGACTGCAATTAACCCGGCCTTCCCCGTGATCCCGTAACGTTAGCGAAACGAGACAGTCCTTGTCACGGTCAAATTGCAAGTGCCCGGTATCCACATCCGGACGGTCAAAAAGTAAACGCTCCAGGAAGCCGTCCGTGGAAAACTGGATGTGAGGACACTCGTCACAGCGGACGACCTCTCCCCGCGCGCGGGGGCGCTCCGCATCGGCCACGGATCCGTTTGGTCTGTTAAGGTATGTCGGCGAACCGGCTTGCCCCAGGTGGCGGGAGACCGTACGATTTGAAATCCAACCGGGACCAACAGGCGCGCGCAAATTATGGCTATTAACCCCGCCCCGCGGATCATCGCGGAGTTCAAGCCGAAACACGAAATCAAGGTTGACCTTGATGAGCGGGCCTATCTTTTCCCGGCCGGCAAATCGGTCAGCCAATTGCTGTTTTTGTCGGACGGAAGAACGATTTTCGTTGAAGCGGTCTACCCCTTCAATCAAAGCCATACGCCTCCGCGTCTGGTCGCACTCGACCTTGAGGACGCCCGGGAATTCGGCCGGCGATTGATCGAAGCCGTTCATTGCGCCCGTAACCAGATGGTGGTGACCAGTGGCATCCGCATCTCGGTCAACGTCGTGGCCAATGGATATCATCTCCAGTTTGGGGACATGAATAACGCGACCGAGTTGTTCCTGGGCACCAATTGTATCTGGCGGGTCTGCCAGGGACTGTTGCGGATTGCCGATCTCATCGCGCCCGTGGAATCAAATTGAGCGCCGATGAGGTTGGCACGCGCCGGCTCTGCCCACCTCGTTTGTCGCATTCGCCGGTAGCTTTTCGGTGTAGCCTTCATTGATCTCTGGGTAAGCGTCCTCGCTTTTAACATTGAAGCCAACCTACATGTACAAAGCGACGGATCGCGGTGAACCAAATTTAACCGCTTAACGGTAAGCGTATCGGCATGAATAGGGTCAGGCCAAAGCTCAAAATAAAGCGACAGCAGGTGCGCCGGCGCCGCCATCAATCGGCGTGGATCACGCTGGGTGACGGCACGGCCAATCACAAATGCCAGGTCGCGGATGTCTCACAAAGCGGCGCGAAGATAACCGTCGACACCGCCGTGGAAGTTGGAAGCCTGCTGGATATCGCTTTCGTGCCCCGGGCTGCCACGCGCCGGTGCGAAGTTATTTGGCGACGCGGCAATACGCTCGGCATCAGGTTCATCGGCTGAGGCGGGAGCTCGATTTTGGCGAGCGGGCGAGCGCGGTGTTGGTCATTGCAGAAGACCGCAAAATGAAGAATGCTATACCATGCGATCGAGATGAATGGCCGCCGGGCAAGGCGCCATATTGCGATATCTGACGTCTTGATTTGAACCGCGTGGTGGCCGGGCTATGAGAACGCTCCTGACGGTTGCTGCCTTGCTTGTGCTTGTAAGCGAGCCAGCTTGGGCCGAGAGTTATTTTCAGTTTGGTTCGCCGTCGGCACGCCAATACTACCTGCCACCGACTTACCAGTATTTCACGCCGCCACCGCGGGCCAATCGGCGGGCGCAGCCCAAGGCGGCCATCGTCCAGATCCCTCAACCGGAAAAGGCGGCAATAGCCGAGGAGTATGCGAAGGGCTCGATCGTGATCGTCAATCACGAGCGTAATTTGTATTTTGTCGAGGAGACCGGGCAGGCAATCCGGTATCCAGTAGCGATCGGCAAGCCCGTTGACCAATGGGAGGGCGTGCAAACAATCACGGCCAAGCGCGAAAACCCCACCTGGTATCCGCCGGAGGAAATCCAGTGGGAATCCGACGTCCCACCCGTTGTCCCGCCAGGGCCTCAAAATCCGCTCGGGCCTCGGGCGCTCTACCTCGGCGACACGCTATACCGAATTCACGGGACAAACAGGCCCGGCTCGATCGGCGGCGCGGTTTCGCATGGCTGCTTTCGCATGCACAACCCTCACATCGTCGAACTGTACGAAAAAGTACAAATCGGAGCCAACGTTTACGTGGTGCCTTGATTGAATATGTTGCAGACGCCAGCGATGTTTGGGAAAAGCAATGAGAACGGATGCGCCGACGCCGGGCTCGATGATTGTGCACGGCCGATCAACGTTTAGGCAGCGACGCGAAAGAATTGAAGTTTTGATTGAGTTGGGAGACGTAAATTGAGTTTGTAGGGGTGGCGTGATGGCTAGACCGCTTTGGCTCGCTCTCATATTTTTAATAGGCATCTGCGCCCTGGCCGCGCTGAAAGTCGGCATCGCGAGGCCTGCGAAACAGCAAGCCGCCCTGGCGGACGAAGTCATTGAGATTTCCGGGAATGCCCTGGCCAAGACTGACAAACTCGACGTCGAAGAAATTCCCGATAAGAAGATCATCCGATCGATTGCAATCGCGCAGCCGGAGGCTGCACCGAAACAAATAACGAAAATCATCAGCCGCCATTGGCAGGACGGTTACGCCAAGGCGAAAGTGCGGCAGCGTCCTCACCATCGTCACGTTTCGCGCAAGCCGCGTCGGCTATCCCGAATGTGAAAGCCGCCTTACCAGGATTTGTGCTAAGTTTACGATATGACAGAGCCTTCCCGATCATCGGGGAACCCGACGGAAGATGTGCTATCCGCGATCCAGGAGGCGATCGACGCTCCTCGTTTGCCGTTCCCCGACAGAAACCTGCGCCGCCCGGCCGAGCCGGATGGGCTTGAGGCTCGAGTAGCAAGGCTTGAAGCAGGAATCGAATTTCAGCGGAACATTGCCGAGATAAAAGCCGAGCTGCAAATCATCAGGGCCAACGCGCGATCGGAGTTTCGGCTGATTTTTGCCGCACTCATGGCCGCGGCGTTCGGGCTGGCATGGCTTCTGGCCAAGGGATTTCATTGGCTTTAGAGGCGAACCGCGCGACGTCCCCGAGGGCGTCCGCTGCTTCGACAGGCTATATCTTCCGAAGCAAGATCGGGCCGACAATGCCGCGCTGAATATCGGCAGACTCGCGCGCGGCTGTGCTGAACGGGCTCGCATTCATTGCGGCAGAGTTGGACACTTGAAGCCCTTCTCCAACCCCTCCTCGTTCCCATCCGACGCGGTCGCCTAAAATGAATTGCTAACACTTTCGGAAAAATTGAACACGCGCGGTAGGCGATCGTTGGCCTCTCGAAACGTTAGCGTCGCAACCCGCAGCGCCCCCTGGAACTTCTTTTGTTCCATCCCGTTCTTGACGGCACCTTCCTTGCTGGTCGCTTTGCCAGACAGCGCCGTTGCTTCTGGCTTGTGTCCAACTGGGGCAATCCGGAGCAATAAAATGAAGCATCATCATCAATTCGGAACCGAGAGTGGCATTGCGTCGAAAGAGGCATCGGAGCAGATCAGGATGCTGATCACCGACCTTTCTCACACGGTTCAAATTCTGGACGCCGACATTGCGGCTGAGGAGCGGCGTGCGCGCGCGCAAGACCTTTCGGACGCGGATTATTCGGTGCTGACGGGGATGCTGGGTACGCGCCGCCGCAATCTCATGGTCACCATTGCTTCCCTGGAGGATCGCCTCGAGTCCATTGAACATATTCGGTCCCGTGGGCATCCAACGAATGGTGATTGGTCGTCGACCACCCTGCCATCGCACTCGGGTCATGGCCTCAAGTAAACCTCTAAAAGGAGCCCTCGGTTGGAAACAGCCAGGGGTTTCTTTTTGCAAAGCCATGACCCCGGCCAACGCGCGTCGCTCACATGGGAAATTTTTGCTTAACGGTTCGCTGATATCTTGCGGATCGTCGCGGAATTGTTTCGCGTACCGCGATCCCCTTGGGTGATGCATGCAAACCATCGAAATTACCGATCCTGTAGAGGCCCGCCGTTGCCGCTATGCCCAATATCGGGGCCAAAGGGCGACAGTGATGTTGCGGGGCTTGCCGGTCACGGGGATGGTCCGTTCGGTCAGGGAAGACAGATCCAGCACTCCGATGCGCTGGATCGTCTCGGTGGTACCCAAGCACGGCGTCGCCGCCTAGCCGATCAAAATCTCAAAACCATTCGCCGGCAATATGTTGATCGAGGATCAAGATCCACAAGGACAGCAGCAGGCCGACACCACTGAATAATGCCACCTGGACGAAGGTATCGATCTCGACGACAGATGCCGCCGATACACGCGGGAGAAATCTTGCGATAGCGGCACTCAAGGCATCCTCCTCCAAAACGTTCTGGGGCCGGGCGGCAACCCTTTTAGGATAACCGGGGGCCGAGCAGCTATCTGCTGCGGCTGAACTCGGCGAACGAAATTCTATGCTCCCGCTAAAATGCTTCGGCGGGGTCCCCAATGCATCGCGTCTTGTGCGATCAGACCAGGTGGATATCCGTATAGGTGAGCGAGGGAGCGTTGCCCAACAGGGCGATTTTGACCGCCGCCGCTGCGCCGCTGCCATCCGCATCGAATGACAGAATGTTCTGCGTAGTGTCGTAAATGAACTGCGGCGTCGCTACCGTGGCGTGGCCGTCGGAGTTCGCGACAAAATGACTCGCATCGAGGGTGCCGGTGTTGGCGCCGTTCGCGGCCAAATGATTGCCGAAAGCAAGCCGCGAGAAGTCCAGCACGTCGACGTTGTGGGTGAAGTCGACAATGGTATCGACACCATCCGTCTTGGCGTTGTAGCGGAAATGATCGGCACCGCCGCCACCGATCAGCGTATCGCCGCCGCCATTGCCCGTGATCGTATCGTTGCCGTCGAAGCCGATGATGATATCCTTGCCCGAAGTGCCGGTGAGCGAGTTGTTGCCCGCTGTACCGAGAATGACGGGCACCACATTTGAGGCGTTGTTGAATTCACTGGCTTCCGCAATGGCGCCAGCCGGATCGGCGATGACGCCGAGATAGTAAGTCCCGCCGGTGGCTGGCGCCGACAGCGCGATCTGCATGTTGCTGATCGTAATCGACGCGCCGGCGGCCAGCGAAGATTCGCTGACCGAACCCAGCAATGTATCGGCTGTCGTGATGGTGCTGTCGGTCGACAGATAGACGCTCGCCGCCGGCTTGGTCGCATCGAACGTGGTATCCATCGTGCCAATGTTGTTCAGCTGGAAGCTGACGCTCGTGCCTGTACCGTCAATGGTCAGGTTGCTGACAGTGAGGTCGGGCAGCGCCGGCGGCGGCGCAGTCGACGCCATGTTCCAGCCAATCGCATCCAACGCCGTCAAATCCGAAGACGAGATCGGTTCTACCACGCCCGGAGTACCGAAGGCATCGAACGCATCGGGCGTCGAGCTTGACGCCCAATCGCCGCGATCGCCGCCGAGCGGGGAAACGTTAAAGTCGTGCAGGTCCGTCGTGCCGTTGTCGACGGAGAAATAACCAGCGACCGAACCCGAGAGGTCGTGCGTCCCGGGCGCCGAGTAATGAAACAAATCCAGGACGTCGTAGCTGTTCGAGGTACCGCCGACGGTGGCACCAACCAGCAAGATCCGACCCATGACTTCGGAGAATTCATGGGCAACGACGGCGAAGAAATCGTATTGGCCCGAGCTGACACCGTTACTGTTGTCGTAGTCGAAAATACCCGAGCTGCTGCTAAATCCAACCGAGCCATCGGTGTTGGTGGTTGAGGTCAACAGCCCCATCCCCTTCGATTCAGCGGTCGAGATCCAATAATGTCCGCCGTTGGTGGGATCTCCGAGAAGCGAGGCCACCGCGGAAGCATCAGCAGCACTTGTTTGATCAGCCGCCAAGGCATTTTGGATCTGCGTATAGCTGGAGGACTGAAGGTTCGTCAGGCTCATACCGAGGGCGCCATTCAAGGAACGACCGCCGGCTTCGCCAAACCCGACATTGATGTTGAGGGTGACGTGATCGGTGAAGTGACTGACGAAATACTGTGCCACCTGCAGGATGCCTGCCGTGAACCCGGTCGGCGCAGAGCTGACGCTGGAATCCCAGACCACATTGATAGATAGGCCCGTGCCGGTACCATTCGTCACCAACGTCGAGCTGCCCGATGTCGTTGTACCGCCGCCCGGAGCCCCTCCCCCGGGGCCTGCCGCCATCACAATTTCGGGCGCATGAGCGGGCGGAAGATCGACGTCGCTCGAATAGACGACGTAGGTCGGAGCAGTGAAGGACAGGGATGGCGGAGCATCGATGACCATCGAGATCGGCGCGTCGGGGTGCGATGGATCGGAGTTCGAACTGAAATCGAAAGAGTCGTTAATGTCGTGGTCAAACAAGGAGTGCCGCAACGGCGATTGATTGGTAGTAAGCTTGCTCACGTCGGTGCCCCCTAAATCAAATTGAAACCGTATCTGATGAACATGAAGATTCGTCTACAAACAGTAAAACAACCAAAAAATGCCAACTCTGCTTGCCTCCAAGATAGCCGCGCCAGCCATTAATCGGCTAGGGTCCGGTTAGCGAGCGCGGCTAAATAAAAAGCGCACCTGCAGGCAAGACGCCCCGCGGGCAGATTTTAGGCAAGCAGCTCCGGCAGCGAGCCCCGCGCCGCCGATTGGATCGTACCATCCGTCTTGCAGGAAACAATCCCAACCTGGCGCTGCAGCGCCAGGAAAAACCCGCCGGCCCGACGGGCGGGTTTGAACCGCCGATATAAAAATCTCGGCCTCGAACGTACTGGCACTGGTCGCGCCCGTGCGGGCGAATTTCTACACCTATCAGGAATGGGGGGCTCGCAACCGCGCCGAGCGAGAAACATGCCTTGCCGGGGCGTTCGATTCGCTGACCAGCTTTGGCACCGGTGCTGATGAGGTTGGGATTTCTCATCATTACGAGAGCTGTGTGCGAAACGCGAAAATGGACCTCTCCCAACTCACGCAAAATGTTATCCAGTTTGCGCGGGACAAACCCGAGCTTCACACCGGCTCGGTCCAGCGGGCGTTGCTGCGCTATTTGAACGCGGCCTGTGGCCAACCGCCGGTGAAGTGACTGGGGATCTCATTGCCGGGGCGATCATCGTGGTTCGCCGGAGAATGACTGCCGCAGTGCGGATAGCCGCTCGAGCGCGGCTCGCGGTAGTGGGCCTTTTTGGACCGCGGCGAGTGCGTCCTCGAACTGTTGCGGCGTCGCCATACCGACCAGGATAGTGCCCATCGCCGGGTGAGACAGCGCAAACCGCGTAGCGGCTTCGGTCAGGTTGGTGGCGAACCCCTCCTTTACCAGCGGGGTTAAACGGCGGGCGCGATCGACATCGACATCGTAATTCATAGCCGAACCAATCGGCTCGGGTGCCGGACTGGCAATCGGGTGACGCTCGGCTGAGCCCGACAGTGCGCCGCCGGCTAGAACGCGGATGCCTACTACGCCAACGCCGGCTGCCTTGGTGTGATCGAACAAGCGTCCATAATCTTGTGCCGGATAGCTCGTCGGCAATTCCTCGGCGGCAGATGGATTGAGCATGTTGTAGACGACCTGAGCGCTGTCGAAGGAGCGTGCATCGATGACTTGATGCAGTGCCGCCGTGTCGCCTACTGCCGTAAGCCCGAGGAAGCGGGTCTTTCCCTGCTGACGCAGGCGCTCGAACGCCGGTACCACGTCGTCGAGCACCTGTCGGACGCTCAGCGCCAATCCGCCTCCTGTCTCGGTAATTTCATTGTGCAGGTGAAAGATGTCGATCTGGTCAAGACGTAGTCGCGCCAGACTGCCTTCGAGCGACATCGTAACCGCGTCCGCAATGCGGCTGAACTCACTGGGCGGCAACCGGACCTTCGTGCCAACGACCACGTTGGCTGGTTTCAGCTTCTGCAAAACGCCGCCAAGGTTCCTTTCTGATTCACCATTGCCGTACTGCACCGCGGTGTCGAAGTAATTCACGCCAGCGGCGATCGCCCGGGCGACGGTACGCTCCTGGTCGGCAGGATCGCCGCGTACCATAAGTCCGCCCACTGCGCCGCAACCGAAGCCCAGCACAGAGAGCTGCATTCCCGTGCGCCCAAAGGCCCGCAATTGCATCACAGCTCCTCCGACCGCATGCACGATACTCTAAATTACCACCCCGGGTAATGTGCGACCAATGTCCATGTTGGCAACGTCTGAGAACGCCGACAGTGCATGTCCGCTTTACCCGGCACACAATAGCGGACATCCGCGCGCCGAAATCCCCATAACTTCTGACGCGCAACTTCGTCGCCTCCCGCGGTTTCCTCCCTTGGAGGTTTGCGGACGCCGGCCCCCGAGTGCGGGGCGCCGTTCATCATGGGCCGGCATCCGAAAACCTTTACAAACTTGGAAGTCATCGCTTCATTCTATCACCTCGTCGGCGCGGGCGAGCAAGGCCGGCGGCACAGTCAGCCCAAGCGCCTTGGCAGTTTTGAGGTTGATGGCAAGCTCGAACTTGACCGGCTCCTGCACCGGCAATCCGCTAGCTTTTGCACCACGCAGAATCCGATCGACGTAGCCTGCGGCCCGCAGATACAGATCTGTGATTTCGACTCCATAAGAAATCAGTCCGCCGCCCTTGACGAAATAGCCGGACGAGTAGACGGCTGGCAGCCTCCGCCGCGTCGCCGAGGTTGTAATAAGGTCGCGATGGCTGGTGGTGGTAACGTCGGGCAACACCAGAAGCGAGCTGTTTGGCTCGCGGGCGGCCGCGTCCACTGCTTGCTCTATCTCGGCCGCAATCTTCACGATTGTCGGAACGGCGGTCAGATGCAACGCTGCCGCGGCTTGGTTGATCTGCCGGAGATAGTAGGTGCCCCCGCCCGGTGACGTTTTCGGGTCGAAGATCACGGCGACTCGTTTCACCCCAGGGTCAATCTCCTTGAGCAATTCCAGCCATTTGCCGCTCAACGAATCTTCGACATTGGTAAAGCCGGTCACGTTGCCTCCCGGGCGCGCCAAACTTGCAACGAGACCGTCGCCGACCGGATCGGAGACGTTGACAAAAACGATGGGAATGTCCCGGGTTTCCCGAAATAGCGCTTTAGCCACCGGTGTCGCGCGACACAGGATGGCATCGGGACTTAGCGCCGCGAGTTCCTTGGCCAACACCCTGATGCGATCCCGGTCGCCGCCAGCCCACCGCGCCTCAATGCGCAGGTTGTCGGTCCAGCCGAGGCGCTGAAGCTCGGTACGAAAGGCGGCCACCTGTTCGCGCGCGTCGGGATCGTCCTCCGCGAACGGGACCAAAATGCCAACTCGCTTGATTTGCAGAGCCTGTTGCGCACGCGCCGAGAATGGCCAAGCCATGGCCCCGCCCGCAAGCACCGCAAAAAAATCTCGTCGTTGCATGTGCCTCCCTCACGAGGGTCACGCCGTTTGCAATCCCTAAAATATAGCAGCCTTGAACTGGATGGCGAGAGAAATAGGAAACAACCGGCCTCCAGCCGATGATGCTCAATGTCCGAGATGGGTCAGATGCGTCATTTTGACCGTGCGCCGATCACTTCCCGTCTACCCCGATAAGCAGACATTTTCAGAGTCCGAGGCCATGTCTCAAAGGTGCCAAAAGCAGGCATCGACAACGTCACCGCAATGAAATCAACCACGCGCTGATCCGCACCCGCGTAAACTTGCTATTTTTCTAGCGCGTGATCCAGGGAGAAACGGCCGGCACCGGTGACGAAGATCGTCAACGCGCCGCCCATGATCGAGATATTCTTCAGAAAATTATTGTACTGGCCGATCTGCTGCGGGCCGGCCGGGTACTCCCAGTATCGATGTGCGATTGCAGTAGCAACCACCACAAACACGAATATCAGAATTGCGGCGTAGCGCGTGCCAATGCCCAGTATCAAACCGGCGGATATTACGAGTTCGAGCACGAGAGCCACCCACGTGAACAGCGCGGGCGCGGGGAGCTTCAATGATGTGAAATAGCTCAGCGAGCCGGCGAAGTTAATAATCGTTCCGTACGCGACCCCCACGAACACCCACGCTAGCAGGATGCGCCCGAGCAAAATTAAGACGTCAGCACTTTTGGTGGCGAACCCGTCGGCCCAAGACAGCAGCGAATGAGAACTGGATTGCATGGTCATTTCCCCCTTTGTTGCTCTGGTTCTCGGCCGCACGTCGTGCCGACGCTTAAATGCGTTGAGCGCAAAGATACTACCGCCCGCAGGCCATTTGAAGCCGCGTCAGCATTGGACGCAACGAAGAAGGCGGACCGGTAACGACCAGCAGGAATGAGCGGTACCGGGCTGAAGCGGATAGGAGCTAAAAAGGCGGCTCGCGAACGGAGCATAGGTCGGATCGCGTCCAGTTTCGCGCGTCCGAGCTGACGGCCGGCCGATAGATGGAGGTCGCTTCGGGTCAGACGCGTCATTTTGACGTGCGCCGATCACTTCCGGTCTACCCCGATAAGCAAACATTTTCAGAGTCCGAGGCCACGTCTCAAAGGTACCATTTTTAGACTCATGCACCGCACAAAATGACATTCCTATTCGATCACCTCGTCGGCGCCGACGAGTACCATTTCTGGAATGACAATGCCGAGCGTTTTGGCGGTCCTCAGATTGACCACGACATCGAAGATCGCCGGTTGTTCGATAGGCAAGTCGCCGACGCGCTCGCCCTTGAGAACCTTGTCAACGAAGTGCGCTGCGCGCCGATAGACGATGTCCAGCTTTGGTCCGTAAGCAATGAGCCCACCGGCTTTTGCGAAGTCCCTGTAGATTGATACGACAGGAATCCCCCGCGCGGCGGCGAGACTAAGGATTTCCTGCCGGTTTGCAGTGATAGCTCCGTCATCCATGACGAAGAGCGCCTCCGACTTGTCACGGTCGGCGACGTCGAACGCTCTTGCGATGTCGTGTGCACCGCTTTGTACTGGCGCACGCACGAACTTCAAGCCGAGTGGTTCGGCCTTCCGGATCACCTCATCCACGATCACAACCGCTCCCGGATTATCTGCCCGATACAGCGCAGCCATTCTCGTGATGTTGGGAAGTATATGGTGGAGCAGTTCCACCCCTTTCGGCCCAAGGGCATCCGGCATGAAGCTTAGCCCGGTGACGTTCCCGTCCGGTCTGGCAAGGCTGGTTACGAGTCCCGACTTCACCGGATCGGCCACACGCATGATGATCACGGGTACGCTTTGGGTGATTTTCTTGGCTGCCTTCGCGGCAGGCGTGTTGACTGCAACGATGACCTCGACTTTCGAGCTCACCAGTTCCTGTGCGAGGACCGGAAGCCGATCGTTCTGGCCAGACGCATCTCGTACATCGATCTTTATGTCGGTTCCTTCTACATAACCGATCTTTTGAAGCTCATCCCTGAACGCGTCCAGCAGACCCGGCTGGAGCTCCTGAGCGAGCATGCCGATCGTCCTAAGCCTTTCCGATTGCTTCGCGTGGACCCGAACGCCGAGTCCAGCCGTCATGGCACAGAGCAGAAATTGTCGCCGCACGAGTATCATGGCCGTGTTGAACCTTTGTCCGCACCCTCCAGAGAGACGGCAATCAGCTCTTCGGGCAAGGAGCCACCGCCAACGGGGAACGCGATGTTCTGTCTGCCGCGCGGGCCAGGTACGGCGCGCCCAACACGGCCAGAATCACGCTGATAGTCGTCACGCGAGCGGGCATCTCTTCCTCCCTGGAATACCTCTCTCGAATCCTTTGAATTTTTACTGCGGACCAACGGATAAGGAAATCCTACCTTCGCTAGTCCACTTCCGCTCAGGGTCAATCGCGTCGGTTTGACCGTCGGACCGTCACTTCCGGTCTTCCCCGATTAGCAGACATTCTCTGGGTCCGGCGGCACGTCTCAAAGGTGCCAGAAGCAGATATGCCCCTGCCATTCGATGGTCTAAAGAGTGAAGACCGATTTCCGAAAGATCCTGCGCAAGCAAAATAGCTCGCTTCGACCGTTCAAGCCTGGACCGCGCGGTGGCGTTGCCGTCCGACCAGCACGCTGACCATAAGCAGGTTGAGAATGTTGGCGCCGATGCCGACGGCGAACGCGGGCGCATAATATCCGAGATGGTCGTAGAGCAGGCCGGCGATCCAGCCGCCGGCAGCCATGCCTCCCCCGCTGAACAGCAACAGTGTCGGGATTCTCCAGGAGGCTTCCGATGCCGGAAACAGTTCACGCACCGCCAGGACGTAAGCCGGGATGATGCCGGAAAAGCCGAGCCCGAAAGCGGCGGCCACCACAAACAAGCCGGCTTCGTTCTGTGTCAACAGAAAGGCCGTCATCGACGCAACTTGCCAAGCCGATCCGATCAGTACGGTAGCGAGACCGCCGATACGATCGGAGATCGCACCCCAGACTTGCCGGCTCAGGAACGCGGTGCCGAGCAGCACCGACAGCATCAGGGCGCTCATCGACCGGCTGATACCGAGATCGCTGCAAAAGGCGACCAGGTGGCCCTGCGGCATCGCCATCGGAATGCAACACAGCACGGCGGCGGCGCACATTGCCGCGAACACGGCATTGGGCGGCCAGCCAAGGACACGCGCTTTACTTGAGCTGGCTCTGGACGTCGCCGCCGGATGGGTCACTTCCGGTGGCGCGCGAAAATAAATCGCCGCAAGCGGGACGATACAAACGATCTCGGCGAGGGCATACCACAGCATCGCCTGCCGCCAGCCGAAATTGGCGATCGCTTGCTCGAATATCGGCGGCCAGATCGCGCCGGCGATGTAGGTGCCGCTCGAGATCAGCGCGAGCGCCGAGCCGCGACGGCGGTCGAACCAGCGGCTGACATAGACATAGAGCGGCGCGTTCAGCCCGGCATTGCCGAGCAGGCCGATGAA
>Ga0068857_100003294_pt1 | contig 13420 bp, 24 predicted proteins | sample KBSCornC72_FD_66591 | JGI IMG/M metagenome (GOLD analysis project Ga0068857, IMG submission 66591) | Corn rhizosphere microbial communities from Kellogg Biological Station, Michigan, USA - KBS Corn C7-2 | ecosystem: Host-associated > Plants > Roots > Rhizosphere > Soil ...
GAAAAAATGGTGGGCGTGGCAAGGATTGAACTTGCGACCCCTGCGATGTCAACACGAGCAGCCCCAGCTAAGCTGTTGATTTTTGGTGCTTCTGAGTCGGAAAATATGCCGATTTGCCCAATGAAAACCGGTTTCAGCAACGGTTCTGGTGCACTTTGAACCACCCGAACACTGCAGGTCAGCTCCCCTCTCAAACTACCACCCGCGGTTGGCCCGAGCCGAAGCAGATAGCTGCTCGCAACTAGTCACATGCGTCCCCATATATGGAGAGGACCGCTCATTGCCGCCATCGCTCGGTTGAAAGAAAGGGCGCGCTCATGCGCAATTTACGAACGATCGTCTCTCTCGCATCGGATTCTCCGCGGAGGAAGCGCAGTATTGAAACCGACAAAGACCGAGCGGCAAGGCTTGAGAACCGCGCCGTAGAGCGCAACGAAAAAGCGTCAGCCGAAGACAGGGCGATCGACGCCGCCGTTAAGCGAAGCATTGAACAACATGGCGCCTGACGCCTGAGCTTAGGAGAAGTTTCATGCACGATCCCGGCGATGCGAAAGACAGACGCTTCACCGCTTTTCGGTCAGCGGCCGAGGAGGCCAACACGAAGCGGGAGAAAGACGCAACGAAGCGAGAGGAGCAATCCTGGGATAATGAAGGTGGTCACATGAGCTCGACGCGCGGCCGGGTCATGCGCGTCTCTCGGACGGACCTGCCGTATGTCGTTACCCTGGAACATCACGGAGGTGAAAAGAGCGAACACGCATTCGCGGCGATGCGCGAGGCCGAGGCGTTCATCAGGCGGAACACACCCGTGCCAAGCGCCGTCCTTGCGACCACCTACGATCGGCCTCCGTCGGCAACATCGCCGGCGGAACCGGACAGCCCGATGAGTGATGAGAGCATTCTTGCTCGGCTCAAGGTTATCGACAGGCGATTGCGCCAGATCTCGACGGAGGATGCGGCATCCGTGCTGGCCGGTGGCCTGGCGATGGCGGGCATCAATGAACAAGAACGACTGCGGCTGGTTGCCGAGACGGAGCGTATCCTGGACGAGCTCGACGGCAAGTCTGGCGATTAACGCCGATCAATGGAGCAGTCTAATTGGTTGCGGCACAAACACCAGCTCGCGCTCGGTGCTCGGTCCTCATATGCGATGCTTCGACGGACGAACCCTTTCACGAACCACCTCACCGCGGATCACAGCCGTTTGCAACTTGTGTCTCATGGTATCGGCGCCAGCGCCACTCCGGCAGACTAACCGCACACCGCCGCCCAGTAGGGCTTCGATTGACGACACTCCAACCGCTGATTGAGCGCAATGCGCTCTCACGTCTGCTTCGCTCAACGCAAGTAGGATGACCCGACTCACCGCTTGTCCGCACGCTTGGCAGCCGCCAGGGCGTCTCGCGCCTGGGTATAACGGTATTCCTGCCAAACGAAGGTGTCGGCTGGAACGCGCTCGATGCCGTAGTGGTCGAGCTCGGCACTGCTCGGTTCAGCATTGGGGTTTGCACTCATGTCGATTCCTTTCGATCATTTGCAGGCGTATGCGCTTCAACTGCGCTAGCAAGCATTCCGCAGCTTGACCGCTCGTGCTCCGCCGTCGGTAAGGACCAGCTCATACGATAAGCGCTGCCCAGAAACCGGATCGACGCTTCGTTGCCAAAGAGCGGGGCCCTTTTGAAAGCCGATAAGTCCGCCGGCGCGACTTGGGCAGATCGAACCGTGGCCGGTCGTGGCATCGAACGATTTTACGGTTCCGAAGTGTCTCACTGTTCATTGCACCTGCGGGGCCGGGCGGGGCTGTTCGGTTGCGGCCGCCCAGCAATTCTCGGGGATAGTTTCATTCCACGAAAGCGCAGCGTTGAAGCGGTATTCTGTCGAACAATACGGACACAGAATATCTGTTTCCTCTCCCATGTTGAGATAGACGTGCGGATGATCGTGGGGAGGCATCACACCGATACAATGAAAGGCTGCAACGCCGATCTGGATGCTGTTCACCCCGAGCTCGTTGAAGAACAGGGGGGTCTCAGGCGGAGTGCGGCGCTCCGTCTCCATCGTTAGAACGCCTTGCCTTCCATCCATTCGTGGACGTCGGCTTCCGCGTCTTCCTGCGGCCGGGAGCAGCGCTCCTTTACCATTGTGGCGAGTTGCCGTTCGTTCTTGATTGTGGATGCATCGAAGTGGGTGAGGAAGGGCCAGCGGGCCTGCGCCTCAGCCATATATGCCCGCTTGCGGACGACGATCTCTGCGCTGTCAGCACCAGTAAATCCGAACATCGCCCTTCTCCTCGATAATAATCTATCAAAATGTAAGGTGGTGATTAGCGAGGATATTACTAGATGATCGACGAAAGATTATTATGCATGATTTAACATCAGGACGATTTATATTTTAGCGACGGGCTTGTTTAACTTGTCGCCAACGGCTATCTCTCCGTTGCTACCAGTCGCAATCGACGGTCTTGGGCGCTAAGCCGCACCTTCCTCCATCTTTGACGTCTCCTAGCGGCAGGGTGCCATTCCGGCGTCTGCCAACAAAGGAACTCACCATGAAATATTTCGGAACCGTCAGCTCGTTTGACGCCGGTAACGGCCACGGCGAGATTAAGCCGGAGACCGGCGGCGACATGCTTCGCTTTGAGCGGAGCGCCTTCTCGTGGGAAAACAACGCGGTCCCGACCGTCGGGCAGCGTCTTTCCTATGACGTGGGCACGAACCCCGAGCGCCAGCCCTGCGCGCTCAACCTTCAGACCATCTAACCAACTGGCGGGAACGGCGGCGAAGATCGTCTCCGTTCTCGCTCTTCGACGCCGATCGTTCGAGCCTCAAGGGGTCTGGGCGATTGGCGGTGCGACCGCCTCCCCCGGACCGGGGAGCCAAAGGAACATCCGATGAAAATGATTTATACCCTGATGGCCGGTGTTGCCGCGCTTTCGCTCGCGGCGCCAGCCTCCGCCCAGTGGGTCCATGAGCCGAACTACAGCCAGACACCGAACACGCCTGCACCTACCCAGTGGGGCCATAGCCGCACTTACAGTCAGCAGCTCCGAATGCAGATCGACGCGGGTGTCAGCGAGGGCACCATCTCACGGCGTGAAAGCGTCGCCTTGCGCGAAGAACTAAGCCAGCTGGTGCGCCTTGAACGCAGGTTCAGCCCAAATGGCATCAGCGGCCCCGAACACGCCCAGCTGCTGCGACGCAGCACTGCACTGGCCAAGGATATCCGTATCGCCAGTCGCGATCACAACGGCCGCCGCGGCGATACGGCGAGCTGGGAAAGTGGCAGTATCAATGGGCAGTGGGTGCCTGACGCCAGGTTCGCAGGATTGCATCCCGGCGATCGGTTCAACGGTGACGCAAGGATCGGCCAACACGCCACCGCTCGTATCGTCAACCTCCCGGCCGAGTATCGCGGCCAGTATGTCGATGATGCTCGCGTTTACTACGGTTACGACAATGGGCGCGTCTACCAGATTGACCGTCAGTCTCAGATGATCCTGGCACTGCTCGACATCGCGCGCTGATCGAAGTCAGTTCGTCTCGCGGAAGGCGCCCGGCTTCGGCTGGGCGCCTTTTTGCAAGCGACGTCTGCAGAACGTTGCATGTATCGATGAACCCGCTGTCCCGCCAGTCACGCACTCGATGTCCCCGCTAAGCGTTCTTCATGCCGCCCGCGGCAATCGTGATTCAAATGTCGCCTTGGTCACCGCCACGACGAGACCCTCGCTGGACGATGTTTCAGAGACTTGAGCCTTTAACTGCTTAGCTAATGCCGCGACGAGCGCGGTGCCCAATCCCGTCGATGCGCCTGGCTCCGCCTCTTGGCGTCGTCCCGTGCCATTGTCCGCGACGCTGAGCCGCCAGTCTGATTTAGCCATCTCGAAAGTCACTCGAATACGCGCGGTCGAATGCACTTCGGGAAATGCGTATTTCACGGCGTTTATGATTAGCTCTGTCACAATCAAACCGATGCTGACTGCATGGCTCGTCGGGAGCACGCCTGCATCCGCCATAACGGTGATGTCGATGTGTTGCCGGGGGTCGACCATCGACGAAGCGAGGCCCGAGCTCAATTTGGTGAGATAGGGGCCCATCTCGATCTGCTCTATACCGTCAGAGGCTTGCAAGTGACTTTGCACCGCGGCCACCGACATGACCCTCTGGTGAGCTGCACGGAGCTCGTTCTTGGTCTCTTCGGAACTTACTGCTCCCGCTTTCAGCAGCAGGATGCTGGCAATGATTTGCAGGCTATTCGCGATGCGATGCCGCATCTCGCGGAGGAGCGTCTTCTGCTGTTCGAGCAATTCCTCGGTGTGCTCAAGGAGTTGTTGCTTCTCCTGTTCGGCCACACGTCGCTCGGTGATGTCCTTGATCGCAACCAGCACCATCCGCCCTGACCCGCTTTCATCGCGGATGGGCAAGGCGTTCAGATGGAGCGTCCGCTTGCCGAGCTTCGCGAAGTTACGCTCAAACTCGAAGCTGTCGATGGTGGTGCGATCGTCAACGACGGCCGCAAGCAGCTGCCTGAGCCCAGGGATGTCCCATTGTCGGCCCGACAGCTCGAACATGGAACGGCCATGCGCACTGGCGGGATCCTCGCCGTAGACCTCGTAGAAGCAACGACTGCCGGCTAAGAGTTGGAGCTCGTCATCAAGCACCAGGAATGGTTCTGGCAAAGTGTCAACGATCGCCAGCGCGAGCGCCTGCGCTTGGGCCAGATCGTTAGGCTGATTCATTGAAGCGCTCCTTGGGCGGGAGCTTCGCACATCTCTCTGCCATCGGCTCGCCAAGCTTGTCCGATGGTTTTGCAGCAATACACTGTCCGAAGCCGAACAGTAACTCAAAACATCCCGGCCCCCTTAGTTCCCGCGAAGCGTTGACCCGTTACACTTGGCCACCATCGACCAGTGCTGGAGTGCAGCCGCGCTCCCGACTTCCAGGGGAGCAGGCGATGCACGCGTTGATTATCGAAGATGACGATCTGATCGCCATCGCAATCGAGGAGGTCCTGCGCAACTGCGGCTTTAAATCTTTTGATTTCGCTGTGTCACTCGATCAAGCGGTAATGGCAGCGAGGCAACGATGCCCAGAATTGATCACTGCCGACATTGAGCTGAAGCCCGGTTCCGGTATCGATGCGGTTCAGACTATCTGCTCTGAGAAGCCAATCCCGGTAATCTTCATCACAGGACGAGCCGACGACGCGCGGTCCCGGATGCCTCAGCACCCTGTCCTGAGCAAACCCTTCCGCGTGAGTGACGTAGAGGCGGCAGTGCGGGAAGTCATGAGCCAGTAAAATAGCTTCCTGGCTGCGCCCTCTAAGGAGCGATCCATCCGCCGATCGCCAGCACCGCCGCTATTACGCTGACGCCGAACGCAACCATGAGCAATGTTATGGCAAGGGTCGCCGGCGCGGCGTTTGATGCCCGCTGCCCATCGAGCCGTTCCAGCAACGGACCTCGGAGCCAGCCCGACCAAATAGCGAACGAGATCGCCATCATAAGCGCGGACAGAATGGCAAGCGCCTGTGAAACACCAGCCATCGGATCACTGCTTGCCGGAGATGGATGGGCCGCTTGCGTTGATCGCAGGCGGCAGCGCATCAGCCAGGTCGATCGCCTGCGTCTCGACTGAGAGGGCGTTCAAGCTGTAGCGACCGGCAAGATCATAATGGATCAATCGCGCCTCCGCGCTGACTGCGTTCTGGGCCGCCTTGAGCGAAGCCCTTTTTCGACCGAGCCAATATGCCTTTTCCATGCTGCATCTCCTGTGAGCGAGAGCACGATAGGTCTCTCTGTCACAGGGCGCTCGGTTGCGATCTCAGGTGATGGCCGTTCCCTAGCACCCTCCCGATGAACGGCGTCTGACGTTCATTCGATAGCTCCAGACCTGAACGAGCGTCCATTTGCGGATCTCAAGGGTCACGTCGTCAATCGCTGTTAAGGGCGCTTTTCGGCCATCCAGTTCACACGAAGGACCAGCGGCAGCTTTTCCAGCTCCTCAACCAGAAGCGGTCGAGCTGCTCGCGGCCATATGCCGGCGCTCACACGAGGTGTCGGATTTTCTCCTAACCAGCGCGCAAATGATAGAGGCCGGCCATTGCCACCGACCGCTTTCCATCAAAAGTTGCCGCGGCGCCTTTCGACCCATTTCACACACTCGACCTGTTGCCATTGCACACGTAAGTTCAGGGGACAGGCTGCTGTGAGTGGCCCGGGGGCGACCACATGAGCGACTTCGAGGGACTCTTCGGATTATTCAGCCTCATGTTCGGGCTGATTGTCGCCGAACTCGCAATCAAGTCCGCCGATGCGATCGATTCACATGGCGAGCGACCGATCGGAATTTTGACCCCCGCGCTCACTTTTCTCGTCCTTACTGATGTCACGAGCTTTTGGCTCTGGGTCTGGGGCGCTCGCAAGGTATTGCAGTTCAACTGGCCGACGGTTCTCGGCGGCGTAGTCCTCGCCTTCGTCTATTTCCTTGCCGCGTCGCTCGTGTTCCCGCGGTCAGGCCGCGCATGGGCCAATCTTGATGAGCATTATTGGTCGCGCAAACGGATAGTCACGGGCGGGATGTTGTTCGCCAACATGGTAATCATAGGCACAATGCTCACGCGTGCGATCCCCGCATGGAATGACTGGTGGTTCTATTTCAATTTCATAGCCTATTTGATCGCTCTTGCCGGACTTGTGGTGAGCCGCTCGCGCCGTTTGGATTACATATTTCTCGTATGGGCAATCGGCATCAACGTCGCGGCCGGAGCCAATCTGCTCCACAGTTCCCATTGGGGTCACCGGCCTCGCGATCGACCTTTCGCCGTAGTCGATCCACGTCAAACGCCGGCGTCTGCTTTCCAACCATTTGCGACACTAGCGGCTTAGGTTCAGCTACTGGCAATTTTCGACCCTTCGTGGACATTAGGGTAAAGGCGAACCGGGGGTTGCGACAACGGAAGTCCGCGCAATGTCCAACAACATTGGATCCATGCACCGCCGATCCACCAAAGCCGCCGACATGGTCGGGTTGCCGAAGAATATCTCTTTACCTTGTCGGCCGGGAACTAGCGTTGGTCCGCAGCGATGAGTAGCGAAACCGGAAAACCGGTGGCGGAGCCGGTGCCGCCTCCTTATCCGGTCCCTCCGCGCGAGAAGACCGCAGGCCCTATTCGTGCGGGCCGCGGCTCGGCGCTCAAGGACAAGATTGCGGTCGTCACCGGCGCCGCACGGGGGATCGGACGGGCGATCGCTGTCGAATATGCGGCAAATGGCGCTGACGTGATCGCGCTGGACATCTGCGGCCCCATCAGTCCGACCGCGGACGCGGCGCCGGCAACTGAGGCCAACCTTCGAGAAACGATGTCGATGATCGAAGGGTTCGGGCACCGCGCGCTTTCGATCAAGGCGGACATCCGCGATATGGCTTGCCTGCGGGCGGTCGCTGAGCGGGTGGACCAAGATTTCGGCAAGATCGACATTCTCGTCGCCAATGCCGCGATCCAGGGCTGGAAGCCTCTGCTTGAGATGTCGGACGCCGATTGGCATGACCAGATCGAGAACAATCTCAGCGGCACGGCTAATACGATCCGCGCCTTCGCGCCCGGCATGGCGACGCGCAAGTCCGGTCGGATCATCGTCCTCGCCTCGATGCAGGGCATGATGGGCACGATGCACGGGGCGAGCTACTCCGCTTCCAAGTGGGGCATCCTCAGCCTGATGAAATCGGCGGCGCTCGAGCTCGGGCAATATAATGTCACGGTGAACGCCATTATTCCCGGTCTGGTCGGAACGGCGCTGACCTACAACGAGCAGCGCTTTCGGGAGGCGATCGCCCAGTCCAACCGGCCTGTTCCAGAGTTTCCTACGGCGCAGCAGGCGTGGGACGCGCGCGCGCCGACTGTGCCGCTCGGGGTTGGCTGGCTGCAGCCGGAAGATGTCTCGCCGATTGCGGTCTTCCTTGCCTCAGACGCAGCGGCGATGGTGACGGGGGGAGAATTCGCGGTGACCGGGGGGGACGCCGCCAAGGTCAGCTGAAGGGAATTGTGGGCAAAGTCCGGGCGAACGAACCTAATTCAGCGTACGTCGGCGTTACCGCTGCTTCCAGGCGCGACCGGAAGGCCCCATCCGCGCCAGATTGCGAGCAAGCGAATCCCAAGGCAGAGCAGTCCGAGGGCGAGGTCACTGTCGCCGACACCGAAGCGTTCCTCAGCAACTACATGGCCGAGTTCCACGCCTTCATCGGCCGCGTGCTCAGCGTCCTGCCGCGCGACAAGGAGCGCGTGCCCGAAAGCGTGTAGCGGCCATTACATATTCGTTTGGTCCGCCGGCACACCGGCCGTGAGCTCGGCGAGTGCGCATAAAGACTGAGGAGCAGCTCATGGCCCCGACTTTCGTGCCGATCGAACTCGACAGCCAAAGTGCGTCCATCGCCTCGCGGCTCAACTGGCTGCGCGCCGGTGTCCTCGGCGCCAACGACGGCATCGTCTCGACTGCCGGTATGATCTTCGGTGTCGCCGGTGCGGCCGTCAGCGACCGCACGATCCTCATTGCAGGCGTGGCTGCAGTCTCCGCGGGAGCACTTTCGATGGCGGTCGGCGAATATGTATCAGTGTCGTCGCAAAAGGACTCAGAGAAAGCCGAAATCGAGACCGAACGCCGGCAGCTGGCGGCGGATCCCGAATATGGCCTGAAACAGCTGACCGGACTGGTCACGGCGCAAGGCATTGACCCGGAGTTGGCCCGCCAGGTGGCGGTCCAGCTCACCGCGAAGGATGCGCTCACGGCACATGCGCGGCTCGAGCTCGGGATCGATCCCGACGCCCTAACCAACCCCTGGCACGCGGGTCTCTCTTCCATGATCGCCTTCACCCTCGGAGGCCTCGTGCCGCTGATCGCCTTTTTCGTCTCGCCTCACTCGATCGAGGTGACCGTCACCGCATTCGCCGTTGTCGTCGCCTTGGCGGCGACGGGATCGGTCTCTGCCAGCCTTGGCCGCGCATCGATGGTTCGCGCTGCGCTTCGCACCGTTGCAGGCGGCCTCCTGGCAATGGGAATCAGCTACGCGATTGGTGCGACGATCGGAGTTCGCCTCTAGCGGCCGCAACTTCCGTCATGGCCTCGGACGTTAGCTCGATGGCTTGCGACGGGGCTACCTTTGGAGACTGAACACGCGGCCGTGATCGGCACGAAGGGCGGCTTACAGGAGGTTCTTGAGGGTCCTAGTATGGCAGAAATGGGGGCTCAGCGGACCTCTCCTGCCCGACGACTGGTTCTGGCCGCAAGCCGACCGTCCGCTTGGAGCAGCTTTTGACCCAACGGGAAGATTGGCTCCCTCTCGCGTTACAATAAACAGTCGCGCAATCGCCGCTGGCTGCAGCGCCGAACCGAGTGCAATGTGGTCTTGTCCCAGGCCCTCTACTGCGGTCGCTCATTTGAGGGTTGGGCGATCAGATCCGACCTGGGCATTGTAAACGTAAACCTCGTTTCCAATTCCGTGGAGGTCAAATCGATGGTGCCATGGTGTGCCTTGGCGATCTCCGCTGCAATAAACAGACCTAGACCGAGACCGTTGCGGCTCGGGCGGACTGCGCCGCGGAAGAATGGCTGGAACAAATGCTCCATCACCGTTTCGGGAATGCGAGCCCCGGCATTTGCGACCGAGAGAGTGAAGAGGTCGCCAGCGGTTGCTGCCTCGAAACTGATCGGGTGGTCGGCTGCACCGTGCGTGATCGCGTTAGCGAGGAGGTTAGAGGCGAGCTGAGCGATCCGTCCGCGGTCGCAGTAGACAGGTTCTTCGACCCGCAGCGACGCTTCGATGGCGCGCTCCGGCGCGATGCTGCGTATCTCGGCAACGACTTGCTCCAAAGTCGGCGTGAGCGCCACGTTCGTGCACTCGACTGCGAACCCCCCGCCAAGACTTCCTCGCGCGAGATCGAGGAGGTCATCGACGAGCGCCGAAGCCCGCTCAAGGCTGCCTTTCATTTCCTCAAGCAGAGCAAAGCCGCGCTCGCTCAGCTCTTCCTTGCGGCCAAGGAGGTGAACGCCGCCGGCAATCGCGGCGAGAGGGTTGCGAAGGTCGTGGCCGAGCACGGCAATAAACTGTTCGCGGAGCAGGGCAGCTTTGCGATATGAATCGCTTTCCCCTTCCGCCTTCGCGCGCGCATTGAGCAGGGTGCGCTCGTACATGCGGCGATCGACGGCGCGGAAGAAGGTCAGGCGCGTAAAGCGGTGACTGCCATCCTTTTCGCGCTTTTCCGCGGCGTTAGCGATCGTCGGTACCTTCTCGCCGTTGGCGGTCACAAGGTCGAGTGCGATCTCGTGCACATGGCCCTGCATCCTGAGCAGCGGCGCGAGGTGGGTCTCGTACGCAATCCGCCCGCCGAAACCGAGGATGTCATGGAGCGACGTTCCGGCAAGATCGGCCGTCGGGCGGCCGAGCCAATCCGCGATCGTGCCGTTCGCCTTGACGATTACCCCGCCAGGCGAGACCGAAAGATATCCGCAAGGCGCCGTTTCGTAGAGATCCTCGAGGTCTTCTGATGGCGGCGAATCAGACAAATTCGCGAATCGCCGCCGTCACCTCTTCGGGTGCGCTGAGGTTGGGACAATGACCTGTCGCCTGAAGCAGCCGAAATTCGCTGTGTGGGAGAGCCGCGTGGATATATTCCCCGACTGCCAAAGGCGCGATGATGTCATCACTGCATTGCAGGACGAGCGTGCGCGTCGAGATCCCGCCTAGGTCGCTCCGATTGTCCGACAGGAAGGTCGCACGGGCGAAGTCGCGGGCGATGTCGGGATCGGTGCGGCAGAAGCTGTTCTCGAGGCGAGAGCCAAGCTCAGGCCGGTCGGCATTTCCCATGATCGCAGGCGCCATAGCCGCCGACCAGCCGAGGTGGTTCTCGGCGAGGAACTCGAGCAGCTCGTCGATCTGCTCGCGCGAAAAGCCGCCGCGATAGCCCTCATCGTCGATGTAGCGCGGCGATGGTCCAACCATCACCAACTCGGAGAACATGTCTGGCGCCTTCAGGCTCGCCAGGGCGCCGATCATCGCACTAACGGAATGACCTACGAAAACCGCCGCTTCAAGGTCGAGCGCCCGGCCGATCGCGACAACGTCCTCGGCGTAGGCATCGAGGCTCGCATAACGTTCGGCCGAATAAGCGCTCGCGTCGGACCGGCCGTGGCCCAGATAGTCGAACAGCACCACCCGAAATTCGCCCTCGAAGTTGCGGGCGACGGTTTCCCACATCGTCTGATCGCAGCCGAAGCCGTGAGCAAACATCATCGTGCGCTTCCCGGGGCCGGAGACATGCACATTGTGGCGGAGAAGGACTGGCGCTGCGGAGGATTCCATTCGATCCCGTAACAGATTGACTTTACGTAAGAAACCCCTGCCCGTGACGGCCGCGCCGAGCCCCGAAGTGTGATCCGGGCATAGCGGACAAGTGGCCGGTCGCGGCCGGCAAGCGGAACAGCTTTCCCGCCTCGCAAGGGCTCAATATTTGCCCTCTTTCGAGTGCGGAGGTTGGCGGCTTAAGTTTGCCCTGGATCCTTTACGTACCTTAGCGCTTTAGATCGTCCTTGTTGGCGGAATGTTCGCCCTCGATCGTCGTCATTTCTTCGCCTTCGATCATGTCGGCTTCATTGTCGAGGTCTTTGGCGAGGGCGCGGAGTTCCCGTTGGGCCTCTAAGTTTTTGGTGCCATTGGCAACATCGCGACATTGGATAGCGCGAGTGCGGAATGATTCCGCGTCTAAATTCACTTGAGCAAAGCGAACCAATCGAATTTGCGTTCCTCGACAGTTAAGTCAATGTCCGCTTTCCCCATTGCTGCCACTGGCGCGGCAACGCCTTTCGTGGCCGCATGCGGCCCGACGGCTTTCTATTGACGCATTCGAGGAACGGCCGTTCGTTCAGATTGCACTTGAACGGCCGCGAGGCGCCCATTGAGGTCACCTCGCTCTGGCAGGACTCAGCTCGCGTTGGGTTCCGTTTCGCTGACCCTCGCGCCGCTGGTGCTGACGATCCGCCTCATAAGCCTCAAGCAGCGCTTGCAGCCTTACCCGCTCCACCTTCGCTTCCAACTCGTTCATGATCCAGGCATCCTTGGCTCAACGACTAGCCGAAGCTCGCGCACCAGTCCTTGTAGACTTCCGTCACTCGTGATTTTCACCGTCGAGCTCGTCGAGGATGCGCTCGGTCTCGGCGATCAATCGAAGTCTTTCTGGTTCACGAATGCCGGCGTTCGCCAGACCCACTGCCAGTACCGATGCTGAGTCTTCCTCGGAGATCTGCCGCAAACGTCGATCGATTACCTTCAACCTCGCAAGGATGCTCTCATCGTTCATGATGGTCTCCGTGTCGCTGGCCGGCCCGCTCGGCGCTGGCCGATCATAGGTCGTGGAAAGGACCGCGCCGGGGACGGGCGTGTTGCGCTTGATAAAGGCTTCTGCCTCCCGCATCGAAGCAAAGGAGTGTTCGGTCGCTTCTGATAAATGATGGGAGAGAATGACGACATACGGGAGCTCTGCTTCTGGCTTGCGCATTACACGCCCGCCGGTCGAGCTCATGTGGCCACCTTCATTGTCCCAGGCATGCTCGTCCTGCTTCAACTGTATCTCCTCGGCTGCGGTGCGGAAGACAGTGAAACTCGTATCTTTCGAGCTGCCGGAACTTGGCATGACTTTTCTCCCGAGCCGATTATGCCCCGTGAAGCTTGATGCTTTGACTCGCTGCGGCATCAAGCGCTCGTTCCTCGGCCGCAGAATACTCGATGCGGCTTAGCGACTGCTGCGCCAAGCGGCCGCTCCGCTCCGCCTCATTCTCCGGCCGACGTTTCTTCGCCACGCGCTAGGCCTCCCTTATCATTTGCTTGAGCAAGTCTTCGACCCGTCCCAAGCCCTCGTCGCTCTCGATTGCGAGATGGAGCGGCTGACCTTCCAAGGCGACGTTCGGAGTGTTCAGGAAGGCGATTACCGGTCCTGGCTCACCAAAGTGACGCCATGCAAATTGCACTACGCTAGCTTGGCGGCGTGATTGTTCTGGCGTGGGGATGAGCGTCTTGCTGGACTTACGGAAAGCCACGCTTCGGCGAGCGGCCGGCTTAAAGTCGGGGCTGTGCGGCTTTTCCGGCGCGTTCATTTCGCGCTTCCCAGCAGGGCCGTGCGAGTCTGAAGCGTCTGCTCCGCATATTCGCGGGCAAACTGTTCATACGCTCTCCGGTCCCGTGGCGACATGGACGGTTGGCTAATCTTTGTCGATTGAGGGCTCTTTGAGCGTGCTGACGAGTCCATGATTAATTCTCCCAACGCTGTAAGCGGGAGCGCCTCATGTCTCTCAGCCGCTGGCGCCTACGAGTTCAGATGGCCAGCGATACTTCCTACATGGGAGCGCAGAGGCCAATTACCAGACCGCTGATGG
>Ga0068857_100003295_pt1 | contig 13415 bp, 12 predicted proteins | sample KBSCornC72_FD_66591 | JGI IMG/M metagenome (GOLD analysis project Ga0068857, IMG submission 66591) | Corn rhizosphere microbial communities from Kellogg Biological Station, Michigan, USA - KBS Corn C7-2 | ecosystem: Host-associated > Plants > Roots > Rhizosphere > Soil ...
TGCGTCTCGGCTTTAGCCCGCGCCCGCGCCGACTGGCTGTACGGCATCAACATGACCCGCGCCTACACCATCCTCGGGCGCAACGCGGGCTATCAGGGCGTGCTCTCCGTGGGGCGCGTGCAGACGCCGGTGCTGGGGCTGGTCGTGCGTCGTGACGAAGAGATTGAGAACTTCGTCGCCAAAGATTTCTTTGAGGTGAAAGCGCATATCGTCACGCCTAAGGACGAACGCTTTACCGCCGTCTGGCAGCCGAGCGATGCCTGTGAATCGTATCAGGATGAAGAGGGGCGACTGCTCCATCGTCCGCTGGCGGATCACGTGGTTAACCGCATTACCGGCCAGCCGGCTATCGTCACCAGCTATAACGATAAACGGGAATCAGAACCCGCGCCGCTGCCGTTCTCGCTTTCTGCACTTCAGATTGAGGCGGCCAAAAAGTTTGGCTTGAGCGCGCAGAGCGTGCTGGACATCTGTCAGAAGCTCTACGAAACCCATAAGCTCATCACCTATCCGCGTTCGGACAGCCGCTATCTGCCGGAAGAGCACTTTGCCGGTCGCCACTCGGTGATGAACGCCATCAGCGTCCACGCGCCGGATCTGCTCCCGCAGCCGGCGGTAAACCCTGACACCCATAACCGCTGCTGGGACGACAAAAAAGTCGATGCTCACCACGCGATTATCCCGACGGCGCGCGCCAGCAACGTCAACCTGACCGAGAACGAAGCGAAGGTCTATAACCTGATCGCCCGTCAGTACCTGATGCAGTTCTGCCCGGACGCGGTATTCCGTAAGTGCGTGATTGAGCTTGAGATTGCCAAAGGCAAGTTTATCGCCAAAGCGCGTTTCCTCGCGGAAGCAGGCTGGCGCACGCTGCTCGGTAACAAAGAGCGCGATGAAGAGAACGACGGCACGCCGCTGCCGGTGGTCGCTAAAGATGACGAACTGCTGTGCGAGAAGGGCGAAGTGGTTGAACGTCAGACCCAGCCCCCGCGCCATTTCACCGATGCGACGCTGCTGTCGGCGATGACCGGGATCGCCCGGTTTGTGCAAGATAAAGATCTGAAGAAGATCCTGCGCGCCACCGACGGTCTGGGGACGGAAGCGACGCGAGCGGGGATCATCGAGCTGCTCTTTAAGCGCGGCTTCCTGGAGAAAAAGGGACGCTACATCCACTCAACGGAACCGGGCCGGGCGCTGATTCATTCTCTGCCGGAGCTGGCCGCGAGGCCGGACATGACCGCGCACTGGGAATCGGTGCTGACGCAGATCAGCGAGAAGCAGTGCCGCTATCAGGACTTTATGCAGCCGCTGGTCGGGACGCTTTACCAGCTGATCGATCAGGCGCGCAGGACGCCGGTGAAAACGTTCAGAGGGATGGTTGCGCCCGGTAGCGGCGCGAAGAAACCGTTCAAGAAGAAAAAGAGCGCGGCAGCCTCTTAAACCGTAGGTCGGGTAAGGCGCAGCCGCTACCCGGCGAAAAGCAGCTCTGCGGCCTGATACGCCCGGTTTTCTCCCTCTCCCTGTGGGAGAGGGCCGGGGTGAGGGCATCCGGCCGCACGCGATAAATCTTAAATCACACCCTGACCAATCATCGCATCCGCCACCTTCACGAACCCGGCGATATTCGCCCCGCGCACGTAGTTGGTTTGCGACGCCTCGCCGCCGTACTCCACGCAGGCATGGTGAATATCCAGCATGATGTGGTGCAGGCGCGCATCCACTTTCTCCGCCTTCCAGCCGAGACGCGCGGCGTTTTGCGCCATCTCGAGGCCGGAGGTCGCCACGCCGCCCGCGTTAGCGGCCTTGCCCGGCGCAAACAGCACGCCCGCCTCCAGGAACAGATCCGTCGCGTCGATGGTGGTCGGCATATTCGCCCCTTCGGCCACCGCTTTTACGCCGTTGCTAATCAGGGTACGCGCGGCGTCCGCATCCAGCTCGTTCTGCGTTGCGCACGGCAGGGCGATATCCACCGGCACGCCCCACGGCTGTTTCCCTTCCAGGTAGGTCAGGCCAAGCTCCCGGGCATAATCCGCCACGCGACCGTCGCGGCTGGCTTTGATTTCACACAGGCGCGCCAGCTTCTCTGCCGTGAAGCCCGCTTCATCCACCACCGTGCCGCTGGAGTCAGAGGCGGTCACCACGCGAGCGCCAAACTGCATCGCTTTCTCAATCGCATACTGCGCCACGTTACCGGAGCCGGACACCGCGACGCGCATGCCTTCAAAGCCTAAACCGTGACGCTTGAGCATCGCCTCGGTGAAGTAAACCAGGCCGTACCCGGTCGCTTCCGGGCGGATCAGGCTGCCGCCAAACGACAGACCCTTGCCGGTAAAGACGCAGGCGCTGTTGTTGGAGAGCTTTTTCATCATCCCGGCCATAAAGCCCACTTCACGTCCGCCCACGCCGATATCACCGGCAGGAACGTCGGTATCCGGGCCGAGGTGACGGTAGAGTTCGGTCATCAGCGCCTGGCAGAAGCGCATCACTTCGCCTTCGCTTTTGCCTTTCGGGTCGAAATCGCTGCCGCCTTTGCCGCCGCCCATAGGGAGCGTGGTGAGGGCGTTTTTAAAGGTCTGCTCGAAGCCGAGGAATTTCAGAATCGACAGGTTCACGGACGGATGAAAACGCATGCCGCCCTTAAACGGACCAATCGCCGAGTTAAACTGAACGCGCCACGCGCGGTTAACCTGTACCTGGTTGCGATCGTCAACCCACGTCACGCGGAACTGGATCACGCGCTCTGGCTCGACAAGGCGTTCAAGCAGAGACATCTGGCGATAACGCGGGTTTTGTTCAAGGAAGGGCCACAGGGTGGTCATAACTTCACGCACCGCCTGCGCGAACTCGCTTTGGTGCGGGTCGCGCTGCTGAACATGGGCAAGGAAACTTTCCAGAGAGCGTGTCTGATCCATAGATATAAGAACCTCTTATCGTATTTTATGTTTATTACTTATGCGATTTGTGTTGTTTTTTTGACTATACCACCCGTACCGCTTTGTGAGGCAAGCAGAAATTTATGAGGAAAGGGAAATTAATGAGAGGGCGGGCGTCATAACGAAAAGCGATGAAGAGATAAATTAAAGGTTCGGCTCTGGTTTACCGTTATAGTCATTATCAAGGAACTACTGGAAGATGTGTCTATGAAACGTTATCTACTCACCGCGTTATGTCTGATCTTTACCGCAGGCGTGCAGGCCAACCCCATTCTCCCGGATGTGGAAGTGAATGTGCCGCCGGAAGTGTTTAGCTCCAGCGGCCAGAATCAAACGGTGCAGCCCTGCAATCAGTGCTGTATCTATCAGAACCAGAACTACTCGGAGGGGGCCGTTGTGAAAGCGGACGGCATTCTGTTGCAGTGCCAGCGCGACGAGCGCGCCATCAGCACGAACCCGCTGGTCTGGCGTCGCGTAAAACAATAAACGCTTCCAGCAGCGGAATATCCGCGGGGGCTAAGGCGTAGCCAAACGCCTCTTCCGGCGTACACCACGCGAGCGCGCTGTGGTAGTGCGCCGTGAGCTCGCCGCGGAAAGCAGGAACGTGCCAGGCATGCAGGTTAATCAACCGCTGCGAGACTTCCCGCTGGTGGCTTGCCACGTATTGCCCCGGCAGGGCGTCAATGCCCAACTCTTCACGCAGCTCGCGGATAAGCGCTTCTGGCTGGGTTTCTCCGGCCTCGACTTTACCGCCTGCAAATTCCCACATTCCCGGCTGGTCGGCGTGGGCAGGGCGCTGCGCCAGTAAAATGTTGCCGTCTTTTTCGATGATGGCGGCAACGACATCGAGTGTTTTCAGCATGGTCGTCAATAATTGATAGCGAAAAAAGACATATTATCGTGCCCTTTCTCAGAGTCCAGTAAACAGGAGAATCAGGTGAAAGAGTCCACCGCCTGGGTTGCCCCCCTCGAATCCCTTCCCGCCAGCCTTAAACCGATTGCCGCCATGCAGAAAAAGCATTTTGGCGCGGTGCTGAATCCCACCCGCTGGTGGGGGCGAATGCCGCGTCTGTTCTGGCTGGTGGCGCTGTTTGTCGGCTTTCTGGAGCGTCGTCACGCGCGCCTGACGCCCGCGCTGCGTTCGCTGCTCATGACGCGGGTATCCCAGCTCTGTCACTGCGCTTTCTGTATTGATGCCAACAGCCTGCGGCTGGCCGAGCGCTGCGGCGCGCTGGATAAGGTTCAGGCCGTGAGCGACTGGCAGGATTCCGCCTTGTTCAACGAGCAAGAGCGCGCGGCGCTGGCCTACGCCGAGGCGATGACCGCCACGCCGCCCCGGGCGGATGAGGCAGTCAGAACTGCGCTGAAGCGCCACTTCACGGATGATGCCATCACCGAGATGACGGCGCTGATTGCGTTTCAGAATCTCTCCGCGCGCTTTAATGCCGCGCTGGATATTCCGGCGCAGGGGCTGTGCGCCACGTTTAACGAGACTCCTCATGCTTGACCGCCATCTTCATCCGCGGGTAAAGCCCGTTCTGAATCGTCTGGTTTCCGTGCTGGATAGGCCGGGCATCACGCCCGACGGATTGACCCTGACCGGGTTTGTCTTCGGCGTGCTGGCGCTGCCGTTTCTGGCCCTCGGCTGGTATCCGGCGGCGCTGGCCGCCATCGTGCTTAACCGCCTGCTGGATGGTCTGGACGGCGCGCTGGCGCGCCGGAGAGGGCTGACCGATGCGGGGGGATTTCTCGACATCGCGCTCGATTTTCTGTTCTACGCCCTGGTGCCGTTTGGCTTTGCACTCGCGGCTCCGGCAGAGAATGCGCTCGCGGCCGCCTGGCTGCTGTTTGCGTTTATCGGTACCGGCAGCAGCTTTCTGGCGTTTGCGGCGCTGGCCGCAAAGCACGACATCGACAACCCCGGCTATGCGCACAAGTCGTTTTATTACATCGGTGGGTTAACGGAAGGGACGGAGACCATCGCGCTGTTCGTGCTGTGCTGCCTCTTCCCGGCGCACTTTGCGCTGTTCGCGTGGGTATTCGGCGCGCTGTGCTGGCTGACCACCACAACGCGCGTCTGGAGCGGTTATGTAACGCTGAAGTCACTCACCCGTTAGAGAGTACTCTCGGGCCCGCGCTCTCCGGTGGTGACCGGGTTCTGCGGGTGACTGCTCCATTCGTACCAGCCGCCGTCATAGACGGCGACATTCTTCCAGCCCATCGCCCGGGCGTACATAAAGGTTTCTGACGCCCGCCACCCGGTGCCGCAGTAAAACGCGACGTGCTGTTCCGGCAGAATATTCCAGCGCTTCCACTGGGCGGCGATATCGTCCGCGCTGCGCATGGTACCATCCGGATTATGGAAATCTTCCATATGGGTCGCGTCGCTGCCCGCGTGACCCCAGCGGGCACCGGCTATTTCACCTTTTGGCTTGATGTAGCTGTAGCCGCTGGTTTCGCCGATGAACTCCGGCCACGAACGAATGCTGACCAGGGAGGCATCCTGACGGTGCAGCATCCCGCGCGCCTGTTCCATATCAACCATCAGCTGCGGCTGGCCGGGGATCGGCGCGCCAAAATCGGGGGCTGGCGTCACTTTCGCGGGCGTGCCGCGCTCAACCGGCAGGCCTGCATCCGACCACGCCTTCCAGCCGCCGTCGAGAATACGCACATCCTTCACGCCCGCATACAGCATGATCTGCGCCACGCGCGCGGCGGCGTAGACGTCACGGCCATACAGAATGACGGTGGTGTCGTGACGGATCCCGTGCTTCGCCAGCATTGCTTTCAGCGCGTCGTCGGAGACTTTATTCCACAGCGGCTCGCTCTCCACCTCGTTGGTGTCGATGTAGCCTGCGCCGGGAATGTGGTTCAGCAGGTAAAACTTCGGTGCGCCCCAGGCGGCTTCAATCACTTTCCAGTCACCCGCCGGCGCGGCGGTCACGGGTTTACCCTGCTGGAGGCGGTGGATCCACTGCGGGTAAACCAGCTGTTCAAAGTGAGGCAGGCGCTGAAGGCGGTCGGGCGTCTGCAGCGCGTCGCTGAGCAGCGAGACGTGGCGGTATCCGGCTTTCTCCAGGCGGGACTTCACCGCCAGGTTATCGTTCTCGTCGCCGTAGAGGGCGATGGCCGTCGCGGGCGTAAGCTGATGCTGCTTTGCCCAAAGCGCAATCTGCCCGTCGCTCATTGCGCCCAGCCAGGCGGCAGCAAGGTTGAGTGCGGCGGGTTCATGCCCGGAGGGGCCGCTGAGGGTCTGCGGCCAGCCGTTGTAAAACGCGCTGGGACGGGTGTCGACAGGCGTGCCGTGCTGCGCCTGAAGCTGGGAGAGCGTCATCGCGTTGGGCATATCAGCCGCCAGAGAGGAAAAGGACGCGAGGCCGCAGAGCAGGGCCAGCGCGGTCAGTTGAGAAACACGTTTCATCGAATAACCTGACGTCAGTAAAAGAGGGGGGCATTGTCGTCTCTCCCGAAACGGAAAACATTGCGTTAGCACATTATTGCCAGCGAGAAATCTCAATCAGCTCGCCGCCAGGCGGAATATCATCCTCATCGTGCGTGACCAGCACCACCGGGATATTGCGCGCGCGGACGGCGTCAAAAACCCATTCCCGAAACGCTATGCGCAGCGTTTTATCGAGACGGCTGAACGGTTCGTCCAGCAGCAGCGCCTGCGGCTCTGCGAGCAGGGCGCGCAGCAGGCTGACCCGGGCACGCTCCCCGCCGGAAAGGGTGGCCGGATCGCTGGCGTAATGACCGCTCAGCCCGGCGGAATCCAGCGCCTGCTCGACCGCTTCCCGACGCGCGCGTCCGACGATCCGCTCAGGCAAGGCCAGCAGCAAATTTTGCCCGACGCTGAACGGTTCAAACAGCAGCGCATCCTGAAAGAGAATGCCCAGCCCGCGGGATTCAACGGGAAGGCCGTCGCAGCGACGCGCGTCGAGCCACAGTTCGCCCCGGGCCTGGAAATCGTCTGACAGCGCGCCGACCATCCACGCAAAAAGGGTCGATTTACCGCTGCCGGACGGCCCCATCAGGGTAACGATCTCCCCGCGGGGAACGCAAAAACTGACCTCGCGGAAAAGCGGTTCGATGGTGAGATCTTTTACCTTCAGCATTAACGTAATCCTTGACGGTAGCGGCCCACGAGCCGGGATAACAGGGCGGCAAGACCGAACACCGTGCCCGTGACCAGCAGTAATCCCAGCGCCCGGTTAGCGAGAACAGGGATGCTGCCCCCGCTGCTGAGCGCGACGGTTTCAGTGGTCAGCGTGGCGAAACGCCCCGCGCCAAGCCAGAGCGTCGGCATGTATTGCGCCATGCTGACGGAAAAACCAATGGCAAAGGCCAGCAGCGCCGGGCGCACCAGCAGGGGGCATTTCAGCAGTAAGAATATTTTTGCCCGTCGCCAGCCGAGCGTTCTGGCGGTAAGGATAAGCCGGGGATCGATCCGCCGCCAGGCGGGCTGCAGAACCAGCAGCATCCAGGGTAATACCCACAGCAGATGGCTCCACAGCACGGCGGCAAAGTGCCCGTCGAGCCCCAGACGCAATGCAATAAAGTATTGCCCGGTGACGAGCGGCAGCGCCGGAAGGGCGAGCGGTGACCACACCCACGCTGCGCCGCGCTGCGGTCCCCATTCCAGCCAGAGAAAAATGACGATGAGGGCGATCAGGCTCGACAGCAGGCCGAAGGAAAGGCTGGTCCCCACGGGGCCCGCGTCTCCCCCTTCCGCCAGCATCAGCAGTACCGCAGCGCACAGGACGCCGCACATGGGCAGTAACCCGCTGAATGCCCGCTCAGGCAGGGCGCGCTGAGACCTTCGGCGCGTTCCCGCGAGTTCCGGAATTGTGCGACGCCATGCCTTCCAGAGGCCGTATCCGAGGGCGGCCAGCGCGGCCAGCAGTACAAGGAGAAGCAGGCACAGCAGCATTCCTTTTTCCTGCTGCTGCGCGTCACCCTGGCTTAGCCACTGAAAGGCCAGCACGGCCAGGGTGGGCGGGTTGCCGGGCCCGAGAACGATCGCCACGTCCACGACCGAGAGCGACCATGCCAGCACCGCCAGCATCACCGCGCCGAGGACAGGCGCGATCGCCGGGAGGATCAGCCAGCTGAGCGTCTGATAACGCCCGTAGCCAAAGGTTTGCAGGACGATCTTCTGCTGCGCGAGCCGTTTTTCCGGCAGCACGGCGTAAATGGCCCACAGTACGAACGCGCTCTCTTTGACCGCGAGCGTCAGGCCCAGCCCGACGCCGTAGCGGTCAAACGGAGCCGTACAGACGGTACAGAGCTGATAAAACAGACCGCCCTCGGCAAACAGCAGCAACGCGCTGGTGGCGAAAGCCACATGGGGGATCGCCAGTAGCCACGGCAGGCGGGTCGTGAGGCGTCGCCAGCGTTGACCGGACCACAAAAGGCAGACGAAGAAAAGGGCAATCAGCAACGCCCCCAGCGTGGCGATGAGCGTTGAGACCAGCGTGGCGACGGTCGCCTGTGGCAGCTGCGGATCGTTCAGCAGCCGCTGCCAGTTTGTCGCAGAAAGCGCCGGTGCGAACAGCATCACGCCGGCGGGCAGGATCGGCAGATAAATCACCGCCATCGCCAGCCAGACAAGCCCGCTCAGCGGGTGCCGTAACGACGCAGCCATTCCTGCTCCAGCGCGTTCACCCAGGCGGACTGCGGCTCTGCAAGCACCTGCGGCAGCCCCTGAGGCGTATGGGCCAGCAGCTGTTTCGCTTCCTCTTCGGGCAGCGCTTTCGCATCCAGGACGCTCGGGTCTCCCCAGATGGCCGGGTCGGCCTTGCGGATTTGCGCCTGCGGTGACAGCAGGAAATTAGCGACCACCTTAGCACCCGCGCTCGCGCTGGCATTGGCCGGGATAGCCACAAAATGCACGTTGCCGAGCATCCCGCTCTCGAAACCAAAGCTGTAGCTGTCGGCGGGCAGTTCGCCGCTCGCCACTTTCTGCTGCGCATGAGCCGGGTTAAAGGTCAGCGACAGGTTCAGACTGCCGCTGGCAAGCAGGGCATCCATTCGGGCAGGTGAGGGAGGGAAATCTTTTCCTTCGCGCCACAGCAGCGGGTGCAGCTTATCGAGGTAGGCCCAGAGCGGCGCCGTAACCTCAGCAAACGTTGCATCGGGCGCTTTTTGTAACGCCTCAGGGCGATCGGTGAACGTCAGCAGCAGCTGCTCCAGAAAGGCCGTGCCGGTAAAATCGGGCGGGCGAGGATAGCTGACTTTGCCCGGATGCTGCTGCGCGTACGCCAGCAGCGCCTGGGGATCCGCGGGCGGCGTCGGCATGCTGGCTTTGCGGGCGATAAAGGTCAGCTGCGCGCCGCCCCACGGGGATTCCGCCCCGTCGGTTGGAATCGCAAAATCTTCCGTGACGGGTTTGCGGGTATCGACATAGCGCCAGTCTGGCAACGTCTGCGCCCATCCGGTTTGCAGCAGGTTCGCCTCTTTTAACGTGCGGAAGTTTTCGCCGTTGACCCACAGCAGGTCAACCGAGCCGTTGGTCTTACGCCCTGCGGCGGCTTCCGTCTGGATCCGTTTTACCGCATCGGCGGCATCCGCCAGCGGGACGATTTTTAGGGTAATGGCGTAGTGCGTTTGCATCTCACCGCTGACCCACTCAAGGTAGCGGTTGACCGCCGGATCGCCGCCCCAGGCGTTAAACCAGACGGTCTGGCCTTTGGCCTGCTGTTGAATATCGTGCCAGCTTTCGGCGGCACAGAGGGGGGCTGCCAGCAGCAGACCGGTCAGGAACGCGCAAAAACGCACACGGCGCATAATGCCTCACTTTTTAACAGACGGGAGATAACGGGAAAACAGCCGGCGCGTCGCCAGCGGCAATAACCCCAGTAGTGTAAAGGCGATTAGCATGCCCGGCGACACAATATCGCGCAGCGACGCCACTTTCCCCAGCTCGCGCCCGGCGTTCAGAAACACAACCGTCGCGGGCAACATGGCGACCTGGCTGACCCACCAGTAGCGATATACGCCAATGCGGGTCAGCCCCATCAGCAAATTCACCAGGAAAAACGGGAACAGCGGCATCAGGCGCAGGGCAAAAAGATAGCCCGCGCCGTCATGCGCCATACCGGCGTTCACCGTTTTCATCTGCTGAGCAAACCGCCGCTGGACCCCGTCGCGCAGCAGATAACGGCTGGCGAGCATCGCAAGCGTCGCCCCGAGCGTGGAGGCAAACGAGACCAGAACGGTGCCTTCCCACAGGGGAAATAACGCTCCGCCCAGCAGGGTGAGGATCGCCGCGCCGGGGATCGACAGGGCGGAAACCGCCACATAGAGCGCAAAAAAGATCAGCGCGCTTCGCAGCGGCGCGTGGTCAACATGGGAGAGGAGTGCCTGCTGGTGGGTTTTAATCCCTTCCAGGGAGAGCGTGCCTGGGGGAAGCATGACAAACAACAGAATAAATGCGCCCAGAAGGGCGCACAGGAAAGCAATTTTTCGAATGTTCACGCGTCATTACAGCTTGAATTTAGCCCACACCGGCGCGTGGTCAGACGGTTTTTCCATGCTGCGGATCTCGTAGTCGATCCCGGTTTCGATGCAGCGCTCTGCCAGCGGCGAACTGGCGAGCAGCAGGTCGATACGCAGGCCGCGGTTGTCGTCAAAGCCTTTTGAGCGGTAGTCAAACCACGAGAAGCGATCCTGCGTGTCCGGGTTGGCGGTACGGAAGGTATCCACCAGCCCCCAGTCCAGCAGGCGCTGCATCCACTCGCGCTCTTCCGGCAGGAAGGAGCATTTGCCGGTACGCAGCCAGCGTTTGCGGCTGTCTTCACCGATGCCAATATCCAGATCGGTCGGGCTGATATTCACATCACCCATGATCAGCACCGGATTTTCTTTGTTCAGTTCGGTGGTCAAATAGTCCTGCAGATCCTGATAAAACTTGGCTTTAGCCGGGAATTTGGTCGGATGGTCGCGGCTCTCGCCCTGGGGAAAGTAACCATTAATCACGGTGATGTTCCCCAGCGGGGAAGGAAGTTCCGCCATGATGATGCGGCGCTGTGCTTCTTCGTCATCGCCGGGAAACCCGCGGCGGACTGAAACTGGCGTCTCTTTGGTCAACAGCGCAACGCCGTAATGGCCTTTCTGCCCATGATAGAAGACGTTGTAGCCGAGCTTCGCCACCTCTTCGAGGGGGAACATGTCGTCGTGAACCTTGGTCTCCTGCAGGCCGATCACATCTGGCTGATGTTGTTCAACGATAGCTTCAAGCTGATGGGGGCGGGCGCGCAGGCCGTTGATATTAAAAGAGACAAATTTCATAGTCGCTGCCAGTGCAAGGTGAATAGTGCATGGATGGTAGCAGAATTTGCGTCAACTGTTACCGGGTTCGGCCAATAACTGCGACAGTTAATGCCGGTGGTGCAATATTTGCACCATTCTGACGCGCCTCGCCCTCAAACAGGGCGTAAATGACCGATAAATTTCGCGAGCGATCACAATTCCAGAATTATATTTGGCCTGTGCATACTCTTTCTGATTTTCATGCGGCAAAGCGCCGCTTGTCGTAAAAATATTCACTTTTTATGCACCAACAGTGAATAACTCCATATTGTAACTTATTGATATTCTGTTACCTCAACCCGTTTATGCAATTTTATCGCTGGCTGGCACGAAGGCTGCAATCTACATTCACAGTGCAAACACTCAATTATTTAACATTCAAATAACTTTTTATTTACCGGATGAGGTCGCTATGTCTCTGTCAATTACGCGTGAAAATTTCGATGAATGGATGATGCCGGTTTACGCTCCGGCGGCTTTTATTCCGGTTCGTGGGGAAGGCTCGCGCCTGTGGGATCAGCAGGGTAAAGAGTATATCGACTTTGCAGGTGGGATTGCGGTCAACGCGCTGGGTCATGCGCACCCTGCGCTGCGTCAGGCGCTAAATGACCAGGCGGCGAAGTTCTGGCATACCGGCAACGGCTTTACTAACGAGCCCGCGCTGCGCCTGGCCAAAAAACTGATCGACGCGACGTTTGCCGAAAAGGTCTTTTTCTGTAACTCGGGGGCGGAAGCCAACGAAGCGGCGCTGAAGCTGGCGCGCAAATATGCGCACGATAAATTTGGTACCCACAAGAGCGGCATCGTGGCGTTTAAAAATGCCTTCCACGGGCGCACGCTATTTACCGTCAGCGCGGGCGGCCAGCCTTCCTACTCGCAGGATTTCGCCCCGCTGCCGCCGGATATCCGTCACGGTATTTATAACGATCTGCAGTCCGCCAGCGAGCTGATTAACGACACCACCTGCGCGGTGATCGTCGAACCGATGCAGGGCGAGGGCGGCGTGCTTCCGGCGCAAAAAGCCTTCCTGCAGGGGCTGCGCGAGCTGTGCGATCGCCACAACGCGGTACTGATTTTCGACGAAGTCCAGACCGGCGTGGGCCGCACCGGCGAGCTGTATGCCTATATGCACTACGGCGTGACGCCGGACGTGCTTTCTACCGCCAAAGCGCTGGGCGGCGGCTTCCCGATTGGCGCGACGCTGACCACCGATAAATTCGCCAGCGTAATGACCGTAGGTACCCATGGCACCACCTACGGCGGTAACCCGCTGGCCACCGCCGTCGCCGGGCAGGTTCTGGACATCATTAACACGCCTGAGGTGCTGAAAGGCGTTAAGCAGCGTCACGACTGGTTTGTTGAACGTCTGAACGCCATCAACGGCAAAACGGGGCTGTTTAAAGAAATTCGCGGTCTGGGGCTGTTAATCGGCTGCGAGCTCACCGCCGAGTTTGCCGGAAAAGCTAAACTTATTTCACAGGAAGCGGCAAAAGTGGGCGTGATGGTGCTGATTGCCGGTGCCAACGTGGTGCGTTTTGCGCCGGCGCTGATCGTCAGCGAGGAAGAGGTGCAAACCGGTCTGGACCGTTTTGCGCTGGCGTGTGAAAAAGTGAAATCCGGGGTGTCATCATGATGGTCATCCGTCCCGTTGAGCGCGGCGATCTCGCCGGGCTCATGCAGCTTGCCGGTAAGACGGGAGGCGGGCTGACCTCGCTTCCTGCCGATGAAAAAACGCTGTCGGCGCGCATTGAGCGCGCCCTGCAAACCTGGCAGGGGACGTTGCCAAAAAGCGAACAGGGGTATGTGTTCGTGCTGGAAGACACCGACACGGGGACCGTGGCCGGGATCTGCGCCATTGAAGTGGCCGTCGGGCTTAACGACCCGTGGTACAACTACCGCGTCGGCACCATGGTTCACGCCTCGAAAGAGCTGAACGTCTATAACGCGCTGCCCACGCTGTTCCTCTGTAATGACCACACGGGCGCCAGCGAGCTGTGCACGCTGTTCCTCGACCCGGCGTGGCGCAAAGAGGGCAACGGCTATCTGCTCTCCAAATCGCGCTTTATGTTTATGGCCGCCTTCCGCGATCGCTTTAACGAAAAAGTGGTCGCAGAGATGCGCGGCGTGATCGACGACACCGGCTACTCGCCGTTCTGGGAGAGCCTGGGCGAG
>Ga0068857_100003296_pt1 | contig 13414 bp, 9 predicted proteins | sample KBSCornC72_FD_66591 | JGI IMG/M metagenome (GOLD analysis project Ga0068857, IMG submission 66591) | Corn rhizosphere microbial communities from Kellogg Biological Station, Michigan, USA - KBS Corn C7-2 | ecosystem: Host-associated > Plants > Roots > Rhizosphere > Soil ...
CGGACCTTTGCTTCAGATCCGTTATGGCCAGGGACGCTTCTGGCTGCTCTCAGCCCAAACCCTCTCCTCCTTCTCGCCAACAGAAAAAAAAATTTTTCCCGCCTTCACCGGCGATAGCCTCACCTGCTTCGCCTTCCTGGAAAACCACATAATAATAGGCACACACAATGGCTATTGGCAGCTCTCTCTCTCGACAGCAAACGGACCTTGGGGCGCAGCCCCGGCCTGTCAACCCACCGGCCCCTGCCAAAGACGCCTGCCCGCTACAGACCTCACCGCCATCGAGTCCATCGACGGTCACCTCTGGTTCGGCTCCACCAAAGGAGCTTTCATGGCCCGGCAGGACGGCAGCTTCGATTACTTCGCCGGCGGCAGATGGCTGCCGGGGGATCATGTGTTGAGCCTTGCAACAGCAGGAGGCCTTGCAACTGGCTATGCCGCCGGCCACGCAACAGGCCAGCCCACAGCCCACGCTGTGCTGATACTCACCGGCCAGGGCCTCGCAACGATCAATTTCGCCCCCATGACCCTCCATCAAAAAGCCATGTACTACGAGGACATCGTCCGCCGTCGCCATATCCGTTATGGCTTTTACTGCGACTACACAGGCATGTCCCATGGCGATCCCTCCACAGCGGAGATGGGTCCCCACGACAGCGACAACCTCTGGACCTCCATGTACCTGGCGGCGGAAATGTTCCGCTATCTCGCCACAGGCGACAAAGAAGCCCTGCAGAATTGCCGCGAATCCTTCGACGCCATGGAACGCCTCTTCACCCTCAGCGGTATCCCCGGTCTGTTCGGCCGCTGTATAGAAAGAAAAGGCACGGTTACCTTCAGGGACGAATACCGGAAGAACATCGAAGCTTACTGGTACCCCGGCTATGCACATACGCCCAGCAGCTGGCGCCATTCGCCGGACGCGGAATGGGATTGGAGAGGATCAGCCAGCAGTGACCAGGCAGTGGGCCAGTACTTCGCCCTTACCCTCATCGCCCGATACATGGACGACAAGGACATGCAGCAGCGTGCCGTTCACCTCATCGATCAGCTCACAGGCTACATTGTCGACAACGGCCTCACCCTCGTGGACTTCGACGGCAGGCCCTCCCTCTGGGGCAGATGGGCGCCGGAATATGTCAACCGATTCCCGGACATGGTAGGCGATAAAAAGCTCTATTCCTCCAATATCATCAGCTTCCTCCAGACAGCCTGGCATTTCACGGGCAAAGAAAAATACAGGACCACGGCGCTGGAACTGCTGCACCGGCAACACTATCTTACCAATCTCACCCGGCCTGTCAAAGACATCGGTCCCGCCCCCGATACAGCAGATGCATGGAGCAAAGAGCTGTCCGGAGGATGGAATAACTCCGACGACGAAATGTACTTCCTCGCTTACTGGGGCCTCTATCCCTATGCCCTCACCCCTACCCTGAAAACTCAATACCAGGAAGCCATCCGTGACCACTGGCACTACAAAAGGCCGGCAAAAGACGCTCTCTGGAACCTCTGCTATGGCGCCCTCATAGACAGAACGAGCCGGAGGCTCGTTGTCTGTAACCGAGGGACCGAAGGTTACGACCGAGGAGGAGCGTGGCAAAGCAGCTCCGACGAAGGCCCAGACATTAGACCTTTCCGGAAAACGGGCTACATTTCCCAGAAGTCCCGTTTTACGGACACTTCTTCCTTCGATCTTGGTAACATTATCTGGGAATTGAAAAGGATACCCATGGACCTCATCACCTGGCCCATCCATAACAGCCATCGGCAGGACCTGCATGCACAGAACGTTCTTCCCCCCGACGAAAGACCACAGAACAAACACAATCGCGACCTCTTCGAGCTGGATAACAAAGGCGGCAATGGCGCTTCCGAACTGGGCGGTGGCGACGTCTACCTGTTACCCTACTGGATGGGCCGCTATTTCAAATTCATCAGCGCCCCCCAACAGGAACCCACACCCAAATCGATCACCCTGTAAAATATATTCATGCGCCGCTTTAACAGTACCCTTCTTATCGTATTGTCTATCCTGATGACCACTCTCCGTCTCAAAGCCCAAAAACAGGGCGAAGGCTCCATCACCGGCAATATCCTGGAGAATGGCTCGTTAAAACCCATCCAGGGCGCCACCATCGCCCTCATCCCCCTCACAGGGCCCTCCACGGGCCAGTCCATGGCCACAATCGCCACGCTCAACGTAGCAGATCCATTCATACAACAGGAGTATACGTCCCATAACACACGCACCAAACTTCAACGTAGACGCCTGGTCCGCCTCCCGTACCCGCAATTACCGACTAACCCTCAGCTACGACTGGAACAGGACCATCGAAAAAGGACGAAAACAATTATTAAAAGCGGCTCATAAAAATGATCTTTAACATTGTCAATCGATAAGTCATGAAAAATATATTCATCTTCAGCATCTTCCTTTTATCCGCCCACTACACCATCGCATCCTCCGATCCCTTCTTCAATGCAAAAGACTTTGGCGCAAAGGGCGACGGCAAAACGCTCGACTCCCGATCCATCAACAAAGCCATAGCCGCCGCTGCCGCGGCCGGCGGCGGCACCGTATACCTCCCCGCAGGCAACTACCTCTCCGGCTCCATCCACCTGAAAAGCAATATCACCCTCTTCATCGACCAGGGCGCCACCATCACCGCCGCACCGGTAAATGCTGCCAACGAATACGACGAAGAAGAACCCGGCCCCGGCAACGAATACCAGGACCCGGGACACAGCCACTGGCACAACAGTCTCATCTGGGGGGAAGACCTGCACGACGTCGCCATCCTGGGCCAGGGTCTCATCAACGGCAAAAATCTCTACCGGAGCAGTTTCCGCGATTCCAAACAATCCGCCAACAAAGCCATTGCCCTTCTTCGCTGCATCAATGTCACCATCCGCGATATCTCTATCCTCCACGGTGGATGGTTCGCCATCCTGGCGACAGGCGTCGACAATTTCACGCTCGATAATGTTAAAATGGATACAAACCGCGATGGGGTCGATATCGACTGCTGCCGCAACGTGCGCGTATCCAACTGCTATGTCAACTCGCCCTACGATGACGCCATCTGCCTCAAAAGCTCATACGCCCTGGGTTACGCCAGGCCGACGGAGAATGTCACCATCACCAATTGCCAGGTCAGCGGCTATGACGAAGGCACCTTGCTGGACGGCACTTACAAACGCACCGAAAATCCAAAATATAAATTTTCTCCGGTGGGACGCATCAAGTTCGGCACCGAATCCAATGGAGGATTTAAGAATATCACTATTTCAAACTGCATCTTCGAATATTGCAGAGGTCTGGCCCTGGAATCCGTGGACGGCGCCCTCCTCGAAGATGTCACAGTTACAAATATCACCATGCGCGACGTCGTTAGAGACCCGATCTTTATCCGCCTCGGCGCCCGCATGCGCGGCCCGGCAGGCACACCCGTTGGCGCCATAAGAAGGGTCATCATCAGCAACATAGTGGCTTACAACGTAGATACCGCCGGCGTCTGCACCATCGCCGGCATCCCCGGTCATTACATCGAGGATATCACATTGAACAATATCAGGATCTACCACAAAGGAGGAGGCTCAAAAGAAGAGTCGAAAAAACCAATCCCGGAGATGGAAGATAAATACCCCGAACCAGGCATGTTCCATGTCACACCCGCCTACGGTCTCTTCATCCGCCACGCAAAAAACATTAAGGTCATGGACGTGGAGATAAACCTTTTGCAAACCGATGGACGGCCCCCATTAAAACTGGACGATACAAAAGATATATTCATCAGCCGCCTGGTAACTCCCAAAGCACCCCATTAAATGGGGGGATCAGGGTAAGCAGTAGAAAGCTTTATAGCATCTGTCTCCACCGGACGTATACCAAGCCGCTCGCACCATCCCAAAAATCGCTCATGTACCTGGTCGAGCGTCTTCTTCTGGTCGATGGTAAGCTCCAGAGGATGCGTACGGCTGATAGTCCTCACCGGCAGCCCTCGCTTGCGTAAAAAATATTTCGCACTCATGGGATATGCCACATGCACCAGGGGATCCGCCGCCGTCAGCTCCGACTGCAGCCATTCCACTTCCGCCTTGTAAGCCGGGTCTGTGGCATGATCACACATCCATACCAGTATCTCCGGATAAAAATTCCCGGCGATAGACGACATACCCTTCGCCCCCGCACGCAGAGAGGTCATGGCATTGGGCGAGTGCGCATCGTAAAACTCAAACCGCCTGCTGTTGATCTCCTTGGCGATCTCCAGCTTTGTCTTCACTTTCTCCGGATCGATGGACGTGTCCTTATGGTAAATGATGCGCCCACTTTCCAGCACGCTCCTGAACACATCCGGCGAAAGGATCCGCTTGTACGGCGCAGGACATTCATAAAGCCCGAGAGGAATATTATCCGTCAGCTGAAACATCCTGTTAAAATTCCGGATCAGCACATCATCCCCATCATCCACGTTCGCATAATGCCCCGTGATCAGTATCACTGCATTTACACCCGTATTGTAGATCCTTTTCGTAAAATCCGCCTTGTCCTCCAGGGTCAGCCCGAAAGAACCCGTGGCAACCACCGGCACCCTCCCATCTACATACTTTACAATATGACGGGTCAGCGCCAGTCTCTCGTCCTCGCTGATACTGTACATTTCACTGCTCAGACAGTTCGCAAATAATCCTTTCACCCCGGCTGCCAGGTAGAAGTCAACCAGCCTCGATACTACATCCAGATCTACCTGCGCCTTCAGATTGAAAGGCGTCAGCATGACTGGTATAAATTTTTTATCCGACGACATACAAATACATTTGAAAGGTAAATTACAGCATCTCATCGGTACCTGAATAAAAAATTTTTTTATGACAGCATCGTATAAAAATGGGCAAGAATAGTGAAATATTCATGACAGCTTAACCCCTATATTTGCCCGCCACCCTCTGTGGCATCATCGCCATATGCATCACCTGCCATTGCTTGACCTTGTTGTAATAATCCTTTACCTCCTCGGAATGATTTGGGTAGGAGCGCATTTTGCACGAAAGTCGCGCAGCGCCGACCAGTTCACACGCGCCGGAGGCGCCATACCGGGCTGGGCCATCGGTATCTCCATCTACGCCACCTTTTTGAGCAGCAACACCTTTCTCGGCGTTCCAGGCAAAGCATTCGGCGCCAATTGGAACGCTTTTGTCTTTAGCCTCTCCATGCCCCTGGCGGCCTGGGTGGCATCCCGGTACTTCGTTCCCTTCTACCGGCAGACGGGCGAGGTCTCCGCCTATACACACCTGGAACACAGGTTTGGCGCCTGGGCCCGCACCTATGCAGTCGTCTGCTTCATTCTGACACAGTTGGCCCGCATGGGCTCCATATTTTTCGGCATCGCCCTGACACTGCAAGCCCTTACAGGTTATTCCATCGCCACCATCATGATCGTGGTAGGGCTTTGTATCATTCTCTATACCGTCATGGGAGGCATCGAGGCGGTGATTTGGACGGAAGTGGTACAGGCAGTGATCAAAACCCTGGGCGCCCTGCTGATCATCTATCTCATCATCAGCGGAATGCCGGGCGGTTTGTCACGTATCATGGAGGTCGGACACGACAACGGTAAGTTCAGCCTGGGCAGTTTCTCTCCCAATCTCACGCAGCCGGGGTTCTGGGTCATCCTCCTCTATGGCTTCTTTATCAACCTGAACAATTTCGGCATGGACCAGAATTATGTGCAGCGCTATCACGCAGCCGACTCCCCCAAAGCCGCAGTCCGCTCCGTCTGGCTTTGCGTGGGCATATATATTCCCGCATCCCTGCTCTTTTTCTTCATAGGCTCCTGCCTCTTCGCCTATTATCAGACAGACCCGGGCATGCTTGCCATCGTCAAGGAACAGGCGGCACGCGAACGTCTGCCCCTCGACGCCACACTGGCTCAGATCCAGCAGCTGGCCGCCACCCTCCGTCCCGGCGACTACGGCGATAAGGTCATGCCCCATTTTATTGTAACCCATGTTCCCGCCGGCATCTCTGGTCTCATCATCGCCGCCATTCTTTCGGCAGCCATGAGCACTATCAGCAGCGGCATGAACGCAAGCGCTACGGTATTCCTGGAAGACATCTATGGTAGGTATTTCCGCCGGCAGGCCACCGGCAAACAAAGAATGCAGGTCCTCTACATCGGCACGGTAGCATTCGGCCTGCTGGGCATGATCACAGGACTGGCCATGATGGGCACAGCCAGCATTCTCGATATATGGTGGGAACTCTCCGGCATCTTTGCAGCCGGTATGCTCGGCATCTTTTTACTGGGCATTTTCAGCCGCCGCACAGGCAACCACGCCGCAATGATCGCAGCCGCCATCGGCGTCCTCGTCATCGCCTGGATGACACTCTCTCCCAAAATGCCGGCCACCCTGGGCGCACTCAAAAACCCCTTCGACAAGAACATGGTCATCGTGATCGGTACCCTTTCGATATTCCTGGTGGGAGTGTTGCTCGGCCGACGGTCCCCCCGGCAGTAAATGTCCGCTTATACTCAAGTGGGGTCATACCCGTTATCCTTTTGAAATGCCGGTAAAAATTCGACACATTCCGGAATCCGCATTCATAGCACAAGCTGTCGGTAGGATACCTGTCCTCCACCAACAGCCGGCACGCATGGCTGATCCTGATCTCGATCAGCAGATCATAATAGGACTTGTTCGTCATCATTTTGAAATACCGGCAGAAGCTTGTAACGGTGAGATTTCTCAATGCGGCCACATCCTCCAAAGAAATATCTTCTTTGAAATGCGCCAGCGTATAATTATATATTTCACTGAGCTGCAATGTCTCGATCTCGTCCGTCCGGTAAAAAGCATAAGGCGAAGTGATGTGATCATATTCGTCCGTAGTAGACAACACCGACAATATTTTCAATAATACGACCAGCCGCTCCAGGTCGGTGGCATGCACAGCCGCCGGCATCAGCTCCCGTAAGGCTTCCCCCGCACTGCCATGTATCACCATCCCCATTTTCGCCTTCTCGAAGAGGCGTGGTAACAAATAGGCTTCCGGCAGCGCAAATAGCTCCTTCCCCATACAGTCGGGCAGGAATTGGACCACCACCGCCTCCACCGAAGCCTGCGGGTCCTCATCATAATATTCTTTCTGACACTGCCAGGAATGTGGAAGGTTCTCGCCAAGCAGTATCACCTCTCCCGGCCTGAACGAGCTGACATTGTCCCCGATAAATCGCATCCCATGCCCCTTCACCGTATAATGCAGCTCCAGCTCAGGATGATAATGCCAGATACTGCCGAAATTCCTGCTTTTCAAATGAAGGGCGGTGTAAGATTCCCCCGGTAGGGCATTGACTTTATAAAAATGAGGCTTCATGACGAATTAATGTTTCCGAAGCTACTAAAATCCGGCGACATAACGAGCCGGAGGCCCGTTGTCCGAAGGACAGACATTAGACCTCTCCGGAAAACGGGTTATATTTCCCCCGGAGGCCCATTTTCCGGCGACAAAACGGGATATTATCGTATAGTAATTAGACAATAAGCTGTAAATAAAAAGAAAGAATTTCAAGGACATTTGTTACATGATTGCGCCAAAAACAACCACCCTGATGGCCCTCTTCGCCTGCGTCCTCTCCCTTCCCGGAAAAATGCAGGCACAAACCACCGACCTCACCAGTTCCACCATTCGTTGTATTACCACCGACCCGCAATTTCTCTTGCGTACCCCGGAGATCCTGCAGCAGGAAGTGGAAAAACGGACAGGCCTCCGTTGGCCGGTGACTATGCAGCCACGCGCGGGGAAGAACCCACGCACAGCCGGCGCCAATCCTTCCATCCTGCTCATTCGCCTCGACGACTCGGCTTCCCTCCCCATCGGCCTGCGTCGATCGCTGGCAGCGCTCCCCTCACCAGGCAGCGAAGGATACAGTATTCTCACCGCTGACAAAGCCCAGATCCTCATCGCCGGCAAAGACGCCCGCGGCCTTCTCTACGGCGCCGGTCGCCTGCTTCGAAAGCTGGACATGCGCCCGGGCAGCGCCCTCCTGCATGACCCGCTCATTATGTCGTCCACTCCGGTGAGCAAAATACGGGGCCACCAGCTGGGCTATCGCCCCAAGACAAACTCTTACGACGCCTTCACCGTAGCACGCTTCGATCAGTACATCCGCGATCTGGCCCTCTTCGGAGCCAACAGCATCGAGATCCTTCCGCCAAGGACGGACGACGAACCCACCAGCCGGCACATGATCATGCCCAACGCGAAAATGATCGTCGAACAATCCCGCATCTGCAAAAGCTATGGGCTCGACGTCTGGATCTGGTACCCCAATGTCGGCAAAGACTACGAACACGAGGACGCCATCCGGCAGGAGCTGCAGGAACGGGAAACCATCTTCGCTTCCCTCCCAAAACTGGATGCTGTATTCGTCCCCGGAGGCGATCCCGGCGACCTGGAACCAGGCCCTCTGTTCCGCTGGCTGGAAAAAGAAGCGGTCGTATTGCATAAATATCACCCCAACGCAAAGATCTGGGTCTCGCCACAGGCTTTCAAGCCGGCACCGGAGTGGTATGCCACCTTCTTCGCTGAAGTCAATAAAAAATATCCATGGTTCGGCGGCGTCGTATTCGGTCCCTGGATCAAGGTCCCCATTCAAAAGCTGCGTCTGCTCGTGGACCCCTCCATCCCGATCCGCCACTACCCGGACATCACCCACTCACTAAGCTGCCAGTATCCTATACCGCAATGGGATATCACCTGGGCCCTCACCCTTGGCAGGGAATGCATCAACCCCCGCCCCTATGATGAAAAGACCATCCACAACGCCATCGCCCCCAATTGCATCGGCAGCCTCAGCTATTCGGAAGGCACCAACGACGACCTGAACAAATTTGTCTGGAGCGATCAGGACTGGAACCCCTCCACACCCGTCATCGAAACCCTCCGCGATTATTCCCGGCTCTTTTTTGGACCCGACATGGCAGAACCCGCAGCGCAAGCCATCGTTGGACTGGAAGACAATTTGAAAGGGCCCGCCATCACCAATACGGTTGTCGATCGTACCCTGCTGCAATGGCAGCGGATGGAACAGCACGCGTCTCCTTCCCTGCTTCAAAATGCCCGCTTCCAGATGTGCCTGATCCGCGCTTACTTCGACGCCTATACACGAAGAAGACTTATTCATGAGAAGGAGCTGGAGCAGCAGGCCAGAGACCTCCTTCAATCGCCTACCTCTGATGCCATACGACAGGCAATAGCCATCCTCCAAAACATACCTTCGACCGCACCGCTGATGGCTTACAAGACAAAATGTATGGCGCTCGCCGACTCGCTCTACAAAAGCATCGGCGCACAGCTGACCATCGAAAGACATGGAGGACGACAGGAACGGGGCAACTTCATGGACTTCATCGACTACCCGCTGACAGACGCTCCCTGGCTGCTCGACCAGCTGTCACGCTTGAAAGACACAGACACAGATCTGACAAAAAAGATCCATGACATCCTCTATCGCACCGACCCCGGCCCGGGCGGCATCTATGATCATCTGGCGGACCCCCTGAGCTTCCGTCGCATACAGCCGGGCCTGCCATGGGCACAGGACCCGGGCAACCTGCAGTCATCCCACATCGGCTTCGGTGCAGCGCTCGACGGCGTCCACTGGCTGGACAATCCCCTACACCCGGGCTTCTCGGGGAAGGTCATCCCCCAGGCCTGGATGTCCCAGGCCATGACCCTGTATGACACACCGCTGATGGCTCATTACGACGGCCTGGACAGCAGCGCCGATTACACCCTCCGCATAGCATACACAGGCCGGTTTCGGGCGCACATCAGGCTAACTACCGGTGATGGCTATCTGATACACGATTACGTACAGACAGGCAAAGAGCCTGTCTTCGAATTCAACCTACCCGGCTCGGCGATCCACAATGGCAGGGTCACCTTCGTCTGGAAGTGCATGAATGGCGAAAGGGGTACCCAGGTGGCCGAACTGTGGCTCATCCGGAAAGGAATTGCATCTTTGAAATAAAAAAAATATCTTTCGTCACGTGAAGCACAACTTACTTTCAGACAAGCTCAGACAAGGCCGGAATGTTTACGGCACCTGTATCACTTCCACCGGCCCGCTGTGGCCCGCTGCCATCGCCGGCACAGGGCTGGATTTCGTATTCATCGACACCGAACACATTCCCCTGGACAGGAATGAGCTGGCCCTCCTCTGCCAGGCCTTCCGGGCGGGCGGCGTCTCACCCGTCGTACGCATCCCCTCTCCCGACCCCTACAAAGCCTGCCAGGCCATCGACGGAGGCGCACAAGGCATCGTAGCGCCCTACCTGGAATCCGTCGCACAGATCAAGGACCTGGTAGCCGCGGTAAAATACCGCCCCCTCAAAGGAGAATTGCTCACTGCCTACCTCGACGGCGAAAAAAAGATGGACCCATCGCTGAAAAAATATATAGAAGGATATAACAACGCCCTTTGCATCGCCAACATCGAGAGCGTCCCCGCCCTGCAGCGGCTGGATGAGCTTCTCTCGATACCGGGACTGGACGCGGTTTTCATCGGCCCCCATGATCTTTCTGTAAGCCTGGGCATACCCGAACAATATGATCACCCCGAGTTCATCCGGGCGGCCAAACAAATTATCCATATCACCCGCTCCAAAGGTCTCGCCATCGGCATCCATTTCTCTCTCGAGCCGGAACGACAGGTCTATTGGATGAAAGAAGGGGTCAACATCGTCGTCCATAGCTTCGACATCGCCCTCTTCCTCCAGCGCCTCCGCCACGACATCAGCCTGATAAAACAGGCCGCCGGCGACCTGCCCGGCAACGACACAGGCGAAAGGCTGGTGGTTTGACAGACAGAACGGGCCGGAGGCTCGCTTTCTGGACATATTTTTTCAAAAAAAGTAGTATCAAAGACTCATCCATGTCTCTAATATAAAAGTCTTTAATACAAATATTGTATATGGGGGATTTACAGATAAAAAAATTACCAAAACAATACGACGCCGTCATCGTAGGCTCCGGGGCAGGAGGAGGCATGGCAGCCTATGTATTGGCGCATGCCGGACTAAGCGTTGCGCTGCTGGAAGCCGGTCCGGAATTCGACCCGGCCGTCCACTCTCTCCAGTTGAAAAATCCCTGGGAATCACCCCGGCGGGGCGCCAGTACACCCCTACGACCCTTTGGTGACTTCGACGGAGCCTGGCACGGCTGGGAGATTGAAGGAGAACCCTACACTCGGGCGGAAGGAACCCACTGGGACTGGTTCCGCCCACGTATGGTAGGAGGCCGCACCAATCACTGGGGCAGGATATCCCTTCGCTTCGGCCCCAAAGATTTCAAACGCAGAAGCCAGGATGGACTGGGCGACGACTGGCCCATTGGCTATGAAGATGTCGCGCCCTACTATGATAAGATCGATCGCCTCATCGGCGTATTCGGCACCAATGAAGGACTGCCGAACGATCCGGACGGGATCTTCCTTCCCCCGCCGCGCCCGCGCCTTCACGAACTGTTCATAAAGCGGGCGGGCGCTGCCACGGGCGTACCCGTTATCCCATCCCGTCTGTCCATCCTCACCAAACAGATCAACAAGGAAAGAGGCGCCTGCTTCTTCTGCTCCCAATGCGGCCGCAGCTGTAAGGTCTACGGCGACTTCTCCTCCTCATCCGTACTGGTAAAACCCGCCGTGGCCACCGGCAACGTGGACCTTATCACCAACGCCATGGCGCGCGAAGTGCTGACAGACAAGGAAGGTCAGGCAAAAGGGATCTCTTACGTCGACAAGACGGACCTTAAAGAATACCAGGTACAGGGCAGAGTGGTGATCCTGGCAGCCAGCACCTGCGAAACAGCACGGCTCCTGCTCAACTCCAAATCTCCCCGCCATCCCAATGGTCTGGTGAATTCCAGCGACGTAGTGGGCAAATACCTGCACGACTCCACAGGCGCCAGCATGAGCGCCATCGTACCTACGCTATTCGATCGGAAAAGATACAACGAGGACGGGGTCGGCGGTGCGCATGTCTATTCACCCTGGTGGCTCGACAACAAAAAGCTGGACTTCCCCCGCGGCTACCACATCGAGTACGGGGGCGGTATGGGCATGCCCATGTACGGCTTCAGCTGGGGCGTCGAACGCATGCAGGAAAAAGTGCTGATCAGGGGCGTGCAAAAAGAACCGGGAGGTTATGGCAAATCGCTGAAAGAAGACATTCGCTACCTTTATGGAGCACGCATAGGAATGGCCGGACGGGGCGAAGCAGTCCCCAGGGCCGACAACTATTGCCGCATCGACCCTGATGGCGCGGTGGATAAATATGGCATCCCCGTCCTTCAGTTCAATGTAAAGCATTCCGATTACGAGATCAAGCAGGCCAAACACATGAACGAGACATTCAAAGAGCTCTTTCATAACATGGGCGCCATCCTCACTTCGTCGGACAACAGCGAAAAGAACCTCTGGGGACTCAACAACCCGGGCAACGTCATCCACGAAGCAGGCACGGTCAGGATGGGCAACGACCCGAAAACCTCCGCCCTCAACAAATGGGCGCAGGGACATGACTGTAAGAACCTGTTCTGCGTAGACGGCAGCCCCTTCGTCTCGCAGGGCGACAAGAACATTACCTGGACGATACTAGCGCTCTCCATGAGGACCAGCGAATACATCGTCGATCAATTGAAAAAAAGGAATATCTAAGCATATGGACAGAAGAAGTTCCCTCAAAGCATTGCTCGTCGGCACCGTATCCACAGGTGTCATCGTCGAGGCCTGCCAGTCCAAAGACAAAGACCAGGCAGCAGCGTCCCAACCCAAAACAGAGGATGATGCCACCCGGATGCCCGAAGAAAAGGACAGACTGCAGGAGCTGAAAGGCAAAGAATTTTTCACGGCCGAAGAAAAAGCAACCCTCGCCATCCTTGCCGATATCATCATCCCCCGTGATGAGACCAGCGGCAGCGCTTCGGATGCAAAAGTCGTCGACTTCATCAGTTTCATCGTACTGGACAAGCCGGAACACCAGACTCCTCTGCGCGGCGGCCTGCGCTGGCTTGACCTTCGCGCCCTGGGTAATTATCAAAAGCCTTTCAGGGACCTCACCAGCCAACAGCAGCTGGCCATCGTCGACACCATCGCCTATCCAAAAAAAGCAAAACCCGAAGACCTGCAGGGCGTTCACTTCTTCACGCTCATGCGCAATCTTACGATCACAGGTTTCTATACCACCGAGATAGGCTTTAAGGATATTGGTTACGTAGGGAACAGACCCAATCAATGGAATGGCGTCCCACCCGAAGTGCTGAAACAGCACAACCTCGCCTACACCGAAAAAGAGCTGAAAGAATGCATCAGCTTCACCTAATAACTTACTTATGACACCCATCGTTCAGATC
>Ga0068857_100003306_pt1 | contig 13397 bp, 9 predicted proteins | sample KBSCornC72_FD_66591 | JGI IMG/M metagenome (GOLD analysis project Ga0068857, IMG submission 66591) | Corn rhizosphere microbial communities from Kellogg Biological Station, Michigan, USA - KBS Corn C7-2 | ecosystem: Host-associated > Plants > Roots > Rhizosphere > Soil ...
AGCGTCGCGGACGTGCGGGAACAGGCGGCGTTTGCGCTCGGGCAGCTTCGCGATCCCCGGGCGATCGACGGTCTCACGTCAGCTCTGAAGGATCCCAATGCGGACGTACGCCAGCAGGCGGCGTTCGCGCTCGGTCAGCTCGCAAAGCAGTAGGCCGGGGCTTCAGCCCCGGCGCAACAAGGCGGGGGGTGAAAACCCCGCCCTACGTTTCCCGGTTCGGTAGGGCGGGGTCTTTAGACCCCGCCCACGATGACTCACGGTTCGAGATGCTGGATTTTTAGCAGGAGATGCGCATGACTCCCCTCATTGTCTTCGTCCGCACGCTGATGAAAACGAGCGCGATTTTCATCGGCGTCACGTTCGTGATGCTGCATCCGTCGCTGCAGTGGGCAAACGCGTCGCGCGGCGTCACCGCGCAGCAGAGTCCTGCCGAGGAAGCTATCGACGGCCTCATCGCGGCGTTGAAGGACACCGACGCCGGCGTGCGTCGTCAGGTCGCCTCCACGCTCGGCGAGCTCGGGAACCGGCGCGCGGTACCGGCCCTGATCGCCGCGCTCAAGGACTCTGACGTCGGCGTCCGCGGCCATGTGGTGGACGCGCTCGGCGAGCTGCAGGATCCTGCGTCAATCGATGGCCTCATCGCCGTGGCACGCGACGCTGACGCAGGTGTGCGCCGGAAGGTGATGAATGCGCTCGGCGAGATTGGCGACAATCGCGCCCTCCAGACGCTGACCGCTGCGCTCAAGGACGCCGATGCCGGCGTGCGCCGTGCCGCGGTCCAGGCGATTGCGGAAATCAGCGGCGACGGTGATGACCACGGGCCCCACCGCATCATGGTGCACCCTCACCCCCATCCGCATCCGCATCCACACCCGAACCCCAATCCGAACCCAAATCCAAATCCGAATCCGGGACCGCGCCTCCGCGGTGTCGGTTTCCAGATTCAGTAGCAATCATGGGCGCCGCTGTGTTGGCCGTTCTCGGCCTCTTGACCCTCGCGCCGCCGGCGCCGTCTGACACGCCGGCACAGCAGGGTTCGACGCCGGTCAGGGATCTGATGGCGCAGCTCACAGCTGCGGACCCCGTCGCTCGCGCCAAAGCCGCGTGCGACCTCGCCGCACGCGGCGACGATGCCGTTGACGCGATCCAGCCGTTGATCGCGCTGCTCGCGGATGCGTCGCCGGTGCAGGCTCTGGTGTGCGAACGGCGCTGGTCGCGGGGCGTCGATGGCGACACGACGACGCCGGGAGAGCAGGCCGCCGGCGCGCTCGTCGCGATCGGCACGCGTGCGTTTCAGCCGGTCTTGAACGCGCTGCGCGCACCGACCTGGATGACGCGACGCAATGCCGCGTGGGCCCTCGGCGCACTGGACGATCGGCGCGCCGTCTCCCCGCTGGTCGACACCTTGAAGGATCGTGAGCCCGGTGTTCGGGAGAACGTCACCTGGGCGTTGGGCGCCCTTGATGACAACGCCGCGGTCCCGCCGCTCATCGCCGCTCTCAAAGACGAGGACTCGCGGGTGCGGCGTCAGGCCGCGTGGGCCCTCGGCGCATTGGACGATCGCCGCGCCACAGCGGCATTGAGCGCGTCGTTGTCCGATCCCGACGACGGCACGCGCACGCAGGCGGCCTGGGCGCTCGGGGCAATCGACGACAATTCCGCGGTGCCCGCACTCATTCGAGCGCTCGAGGATCAGTCCGAGCACGTCAGAAAGCAGACGGCGTGGGCGCTGGGGGCACTTGACGATGCGCGCGCGGTGGATGCGCTGGTGCGTGCGCTGGCCGACAAAAACAGCGGCGTCAGGCAGCAGGCGGCCTGGGCGCTCGGCGCGATCGGCGATTCGCGAGCGCTGCCTGGCCTGCTGCCCTTACTCAAGGACGGCGAGGCCGGCGTGAGAAAGCAGGCCGCCTGGGCCATCGGCGTGATCGACAAATAGAGGTGCGCCGGTGGCATCCGACCTGCGTTACGCGATCCGATCGTTTGCCAAGACTCCGTCATTCACCGCAATAGCTCTCCTCACCATCGCGCTCGCCATCGGCGCGAACACGGCAATCTTCACCGTTGTCAATGCGGTCCTGCTGCGGCCGTTTCCCTACGATGAGCCGGACACGCTGGTTCGGGTCAGGCGGGGCACGTCGTACGAGGACATGCAGGACTGGATTCGGCGGACCGCGAGTTTCGCGGCCGTGGGTGCGTTCCGTCCGCAGTTGTTCGACTACAACGCCGGCAGCGAAGCACAGCGGGTCGACGGCGCGCTGGTCACCGGCGGGGCGATGAGCCTATTCGGGGCACGTACGCTCGCCGGCCGCACGATCCAGCCCCAGGACGATCGCAGTGGCGGCGAACGCGTCGCCGCGATCAGCACGTCGTTCTGGCGCACACGGCTCGGGTCCGATCCGCGCATCATCGGCCGTCGCCTGACGTTCAATGGCGTCACATATACCGTCATCGGCGTGATGGATGCGGCGTTCGAGCTGCCGGCGCTCCAGGCCGACGTCTACACGCCGTTTCTGCCCGACGCCGGCCGCGAGGCGTCCTCGCGGGGTGCCCACACGCTGCGGGCGTTCCTGCGGCTGAAGCCGGGGATTCCAATCGCGCAGGCTCAGGCGGAGATGAACGGCATCGCCGTCGCGCTCGAGCGCCAGTATCCCCAGACGAACCATGACGTGCGCTTCGTACTGCAGCGGCTGGACGACAGCGTCGTGGGGGCGATTCGGCCGGCGCTGCTGATTCTGCTCGGGACGGTCGGCTGCGTGCTGCTCATCGCGTGCGTCAACGTCGCGAACCTGCTCGTCGCACGGGCCGCGGCGCGGCGCGACGAGATCGCGATTCGTGCGGCAATCGGCGCGACGCGTATGCGCATCGTGCGGCAGCTGCTGACGGAAAGCGTGCTTCTGGCGGTCGCCGGAGGCGCAGCCGGCCTCATGCTTGCGGCGTGGCTGACGCGCGCAATCGTCGCGCTCGCTCCCGAAGGTACACCGCGAATCGAAAGCGCCTCTCTCGACCTCCGTGTGCTCGCGTTCACCACCATCGCGTCGGTGTTCACCGGTCTGCTGTTCGGGCTGGCGCCCGCGTGGAGCTCTTCGCGGACCTCGGTGGCCGATGTCTCCCGCGCCGGCACCCGCAGCACCTCACGCGGCCATGGACGACGCGTGCTGATGGTGCTGGAGACTGCGCTGGCTCTCGTTCTCCTGGTCGGCGCGGGTTTGCTCCTGCGCAGCTTCGTTGCCCTCGCCAGCCAGCCGACAGGGTTCGATCCCGGCCACCTTCTGACCGCCAACATCACGCTGAGCGGGGAGCGCTACGCTGATATCGCCGCGAGAGTTCGGGTGTTCCAGGACTTCGAGTCGCGCGTCACCACGCTTCCCGGTGTCCGCGCGATCGCGTTGACGACGGATCTGCCAATCGGCGGCAATCCGGCATATCACAACCTGTCGTTCGAAGGCCGCAACGTGGCACCCGGCACGGAGCCCGAGGTCTATTACCGCGCCGTCAACCCGGGATACTTCGAAGCGCTGCGCATTCCGCTGCTGAAGGGTCGGCGCTTCGAGGATCAGGACCGCGCGGGCGCGCCTCTCGTGGCCATCGTGAACGAGTCCTTCGCACGCACTTACTACCCGGGCGAAGAGCCGCTCGGCCGGCACGTGTGGTGGACGAGCGGCGATGGCACGCCCATGACCATCGTCGGTGTCGCGGCCGATGTGCGTGCGCTTTCGCTCGATCAGGGCGAAGTGCCCGCGGTTCATGTCCCGTACGCCCAGGAGCAGTTCGGATGGCGCCGATGGATGGACGTCGCCGTCAGGGTCGATGGCGAACCGCTCGCGGTCGCGGCTGCGCTCGGTGCCCAACTCCGCCAGGTTGATCCCGACGTGCCGCTCGCGAAGGTCGCGTCGATGGAAGGCGTGATCGGCAGATCGATGGCGGACCGGCGCTTCAATCTGTTCATTCTCGGCGCCTTCGCCGTTCTCGCTCTCGCGCTTGCCGCAGCCGGCACCTACGGGGTGATCGCGTACTCGGTCGTGCAGAGGACACGCGAGATCGGGGTGAGGGTCGCCCTCGGCGCGACGCCGGCCGACGTGCTCATCCTCGTGCTGCGCGACGGCCTGCTCGTGGCGACTGGCGGAATTGCGTTGGGCACAGCAATCGCCCTCGTCGGTTCGTCGGCCCTTGCCGACATGCTCTTCGGTGTCGAGCGTACGGATGCGTTCACATTTGGGGCTGCGGCAGGGGTTCTCCTGCTCGCGTCGGCCGTCGCAACGTATGTCCCAGCGCGCCGCGCCGTGCGCGTGGATCCGCTCCTCGCGCTGCGTTCGGAATAGGCCGACCGCGGGATCGTGTACGATCCGGCGGAATGTTGCTGGCATGGGTGGTCATCACCCTGCTGATCCTACTGACCGCGCTGTACGTTGCGGCTGAGTTTGCCGCCGTCAGCGCCCGCCGGAGCCGGCTCAGGCGTCTCGCGGAAGACGGTCATCCGCTTGCTGCACGGCTGCTTCCCGTGCTCGACGACCCTCGCGCCCTCGATCGTTACATTTCCGCATCGCAAATCGGCATTACCCTCTCGAGCCTGATTCTCGGCGCCTATGGACAGGCGACGCTCGCGCCGCGGATCGAGCCGTGGCTCGTACAGCCCGGCGGAATGCAGCCCGCGACCGCCGAATCCGTCGCCGCCGCGACAGTACTGATCAGCCTGACTGCGCTGGCGGTGGTGCTCGGCGAGCTGGTGCCGAAATCGCTGGCGCTCCAGAACCCCACCGGGACCGCGCTCTTCACCGTGCTGCCGATGCAGTGGTCGCTTCGTGCGTTCTCGTGGTCGATTGCGCTGCTCAATGGCAGCGCGGTGCTGCTCTTGCGATTGCTGCGCCTTCCCTCCACCGGTCATCGCCACGTGCACTCGCCGGAGGAGATCGATCTCCTGATTGCGGAAAGCCGCGACGGCGGATTGCTCGAGCCGCAGGAGCAGGTCCGCCTGCACCGAGCGCTGCGCCTCGGCCTTCGTACGGCGCGGCAGCTGATGGTGCCGCGCGCGAGGCTCGCAACGATCGACGCGGCGCTGCCCTTCGACGAAGTCCTGCGCGTCGTCGCAGCGAGCCCGTACAGCCGGGTCCCGGTCTACAAGGGCTCGATCGACAACGTCATCGGCATTCTGCACGTCAAGGACATCGTGACCCGTTACGTGAAGGCCGGCGCCATGACCGTCGCCTCCCTTCTTCGTTCGCTTGTGCGCGTTCCCGACACGATGCCGGCGGACCGGCTGCTCGCGTTCATGCGCGAGCGCCGCAGTCATCAGGCGCTCGTGGTGGACACCGCAGGCGACGTTGTCGGCCTGATCACCCTGGAGGACGTCGTCGCGGAGCTGCTCGGCGGCGTCGCCGATGAGTTCAAGTCCGCGGAAAGCCGGCCGCTGCGTCTCCCAGACGGACGGGTACGGCTTCCCGGATCGATGCGGGTCGATCAGGCGGCGCCGCTCGCCGGCGCGCGGTGGCGGCCAACACCGGAGCCGCTCGGCGCCTACATCCGCAGAGTCCTGAAACGTCTCCCGGAGCCGGGCGAGGAGCTCGAACTCGAAGGGACGCCGCTCGAGATCGAAGCGGTCGAAGGGGGCGCGGTGACATCGGTGATCGCCGGCAAACGTCCGCTGAAAGAGGCGCCGCAGAACCAGGAGACGCGCGCGTGATCGCGTTCCTGATCATCGCTGCGCTCATCCTGTTGAACGGGATTTTCGTCGCCGCGGAGTTCGCGATCGTGGGCGCTCCGCGGGCGGCGATCGATCACCGCGCGGCCGCCGGGAATCGTCTCGCACTTGCCGTTCAGCGCGTGCTCGACGACCCGCGGCAGCAGGATCGCTATATCGCGACGGCGCAGCTCGGCATCACCGTCGCGAGCCTCGGGCTCGGCATGTACGGTGAGCACGTGCTCGCCGATGGACTCTACAGTGCGTTCGACGCGCGCGGGCTGCCGGCGTGGCTCGTGTCGCACGGCGTCGCGAGCACGGTCGCGGTCGTGATCCTGACCTACTTTCACATTGTCATCGGCGAAATGGTGCCGAAGTCGGTCGCGCTCCAGCGCGCGGAGCAGATGGCGCTCTGGATTACACCGCCGATGCTCTGGACCCGCAATGCGCTCTTCCCGTTCGTCGTCGCGCTCAACGCCGTCGGGAATCTCGTTCTCAAGATGCTCGGTGTCAACCGCCAGGCGCATCACGCCGATCAGTACTACACGCCCGAGGAGCTCCAGCTCATCGTCCAGGAAAGCGAGGACCTCGGCGCGCTGCGCGCCGAATCAGGCCAGATGCTCCAGGAGCTGTTCGAGTTCGGCGATCTCGCGGCGGGCGAGGCCATGGTGCCGCGCGTCCGCGTCGTCGGTATCGAGCTCGGCACGGCACCAGAAGGAATTCGCCAGTTACTCAGCGAAACGCCTCACACCCGCTTCCCGGTCTACGAACGCGATCTCGATCACATCGTCGGTATGGTGCACATCAAGGACCTGCTGCGGGCGCTCGTCAACCGCGAATCGATCCAGCGCCCGCACGCGCGGCCGCTGCCGCTCGTCCCCGAGACTGCGCCACTCGACGACGTGCTCGCGACCATGCGGCGTGAACGATCCCAGATGGTCGTCGTCATCGACGAGCACGGTGGCACCGCCGGCGTCGTGACCCTCCAGGATTTGTTCGAGGAAGTTGTCGGAGAAATTGACGAGGGTCCCCATACCGCGCCCGAAGTGTACCGCGACGCCCAGGGACGGCTGCACGTGCCGGGGACAATGCGCGTCGACGAGCTCGGACAACAGTTCGATCTCGAGCTCGAACACGAGGACGTCGACAGCGTCAGCGGCATCGTCCTCACGCTGCTCGGCCGGCCGCCGCAGGTTGGCGACACGGTTCGCTACGATCGGCTGCAGCTCGAGGTGACGGCCGTCAAGGGCCATGGCGTGGACGAGTGCGCCGTCTCGCTGATTGCCGACCGCTGAGGGTGATCGTCGCGGTCTATCCCACGTGAATCCGCGGCCGGCGGGCGGGATTCGGCTCCGCCTGCCGGAGCACTTCGCGCGTCACGGGCGCGGTGTCGCCTTCGCCGAAGGCAAGAAACTTCAACAGGTAGGCGATCGGGTTCCCTTCCGTCCAACCGAAGTAGGCATGGGGGATTTTCCCAGTCTCATCGCGACAGTACAGCAACAGCGCGGCGATGGCGTTTGGAATTGCGGGACTGACGCAGCGCAGCACACGATGGGCGCCAACCTCGACGCCGGTCACCGAGAGCCGGTCGGAGAATTCCGACACATCTCCCGGCCGCACTTCGACGAAGAGGATGCGCTCGTCGGGCGGTAGATGATGCGAATCGCTGGCCTCGCGAAGCTTGTGGTCGTATTCCACCACGTCACCCTTATCGGGACGGTTGGCGATGATGCGCACCGGCGCCGCGGCAGCGGCGCGGATGAAGTCCTGCGCTCGCGCGTCGGCATCGACGCCGTGGACCCGCAGCTCGGTCGAACGAAGGACACGCGACGTCAGCGAGGTCAGCACGATCGTGAGGATGAAGATCGAGGCAATCTTCAGCCCTTCCGGCCGATCGATGATGTTGACGACCGTGGTATAGGCAAAGACCAGCGTGAGGACCAGATATCCCCACCACATCCGGCCGGCGCGCTGCGCTGCGAGCGTCACCGCGAGCGCCGCGGAGCCCATCAGCACCAAGACCCCCGTCGCGTAAGCGCCGCCCTGAGCATCGACGTCGGCCGCGAATAACACGGTGATGAGAAAACTGATGCCGGTGAAGATGAGCACCAGCGGCCGGTTCGTCTTGGCCCACTCGGGCGCCATCCCGTAGCGCGGAAGGTAGCGCGGAACGAGATTCAACAAGCCGACCATCGCGGACGCCCCCGCAAACCACAAGATGGCGACAGTGCTGACGTCGTACACGGTGCCAAAAACGCTGCCGAGATGCTCGTGCGCGACAAACGCCAGCGCACGGCCGTAGGCCTGTCCGCCCGCCTTGAACTCGTCTGGAGGAATCAGCAACGTGGTCACGACGCTGCTGGTGACGAGCAGCACGCTCATGATTCCCGCCGCGGTCAGCAGCAGCTTCTGAGTGTTTCGAATGCGGCCGATCGGACGCTGCGGTGAGTCGCCGGGCTGCCCCTCGACCAGCGGCATGACCGCGACGCCTGTCTCGAATCCGGAGAGTCCCAGCGCGAGGTTCGGAAAGAGCAGGAGGGCGACCACGATCATCCGGGTAACGCTACCGTGCTCCGCCAGCGTCGTGACATGCCACTGCGAAAACAGTTCGGGCCGCGACCAGAGGTACTGGACACCCCAGCCGATGACGACGAGGTTGAGCACCAGATAGGTCCCGACAATCGGCACCGCGAGCCAGATGGCTTCCCGAAAGCCCTTGAGGAAAATCGCGCCCAGCACCGTGAGCAGCCCCAGCGTCAGCAGCACCGAGTGATGCATCCAGTGCGGCACCAGCGGATTCTCGATGATGTGCTCGGTGGCGTCCGCGGCCGAGAGGGTAATGGTGATGATGAAGCCCGTGGCGGCGAACCCGAGCAGGCACAGGACGAGTGCCTTGCCGCGCCATCGCGGCAGCAGTTCCTCGAGGATGGAAATACTGCCCTGACCGTGCGGGCTGAGCTCGGCGACGCGGCGATACATCGGCAGCGCGCCGAACAGCGTGAGCAGCACGAGCACGAGCGTTGCCAGCGGCGAGAGAAAGCCGGCCGCCAGGAATGCGATCCCGGGCTGATACCCGAGAGTCGAGAAATAGTCGACGCCCGTGAGGCACATGACCTTCCACCACGCCGACTGGTGGGTAGCGGTGCTGAGCGGCCCCGGCGGTTCCTTGACGACTTCGAGAAACCAGCGCTTCAACCAGCGACGCAGCCGAGCGGTGACGCTAGAGGCCATGCCGGCTTAGATTTCACCGCGCGCGGCAGCGAGCTCGAGCTGCTGGTCGGTAGCCTCGACGAACTCCCCTTCCCATTTCGCGATCACCACCGTCGCCAGACAATTGCCAATCACGTTGGTCATCGTACGTGCCATATCCATCAACTCGTCAACGCCGAGAATCAGCGTGACTCCTTCGAGCGGGAGCCCATAGCTCGCGAGTGTGCCGGCCAGAATCACCAGCGACGCCCGCGGGACTCCCGCCACGCCTTTGCTGGTGAGCATCAGCGTGATGAGCATCGTGATCTGCTGCCCGATCGACAGGTGCACTCCCGCGGCCTGCGCCACGAAGACGGCCGCGAGCGAGAGGTACAACGTCGTGCCGTCGAGATTGAAGCTGTAGCCCAGCGGCAGGACGAACGAGACGATCCGGCGCGGCACGCCAAGCCGCTCCAGAACCTCCATCGCGCGCGGAAGAGCCGCCTCGCTCGAGGTGGTGGAGAACGCGATCACCGCCGGCTCTTTCACCGCGCGAATGAACTTCCGCAGCGGCACGCGGAAGATCAGCGCGATGGGCAGGAACACGCCGAGGATTAAAACCGCCAGCGCGCAGTAGAGCGTCGCGACGAGCCAGGCGAGGTTATACAGCACACCCAGGCCGCCATGGCCGACGGTGTACGCGATCGCCGCGCCCACGCCGAAGGGGGCGTAGTGCATCACGATGTTCGTGAACTTGAACATCGTCTCAGCGACCGCTTCGCACCATGCGAGCACCGGGCGCCCTTTCTCGCCGAGCATGCCGAGCGCGATCCCGAAGAAAATGCTGAACACGACGATCTGCAGGACGTCGCCGCGCGCCATCGCATCGAACACCGACTCCGGCACCACATGCAGGAGGATCTGGTCCCACGTCTGCGGCTTGGCGGTAATGTCCGATTGCTGCCCCATCGGGAGGTTGACGCCGACGCCGGGCTTCGTGACATTGACCGCGACCAGCCCGATGACGAGCGCCAGCGTCGTCACGATCTCGAAGTAGATGATGGCGCGCAGACCCATGCGCCCGACAACCTTGAAGTGGCCGGCGCCGGCGATGCCCGCCACGAGCGTGGCGAAGATCAGCGGCGCGATCACCATCTTGATCAACCGCAGGAACAACTGGCTGAACGGACGAAAATAGATGGCGTACGCCGGATTGTAGTGATCGACGATCGCCCCGGCGACGATGCCGAGGAAGAGGCCGAGGAAGATCTGCTGGGTGAGTGTCAACCCCCGACGCGGGGTCGACGGCGTGTGGGCCTCTGGCACCCGCAAATTCTATCCGAAGCAGACCAGGCGGCCGTTGCACGCTCGAGCTCTTACGCGAGCCATAGCGAGCGCGCCGTCAGTTCCCGCGGCTGCAGCCCGGCGGCACGGGCGAGCTGCCGCTGCCGCGGCGGCAAATCCACGGGGAAACGCCATTCGTTTGCGCGCCCGCCGGCGGCGACACACGCGCGTTCCCATTCCGGCCACCACGAGGTGAGCCGTCTCGCGATCGGCTCGATGATCAGCACTCGAGAGCCCTTCGCGTGCGCCTCCAGCAGGCGTGACAGGAGCGCGGCGCGCGACGGGTCGGGCAGCTCGTTGACGGCATATGCCGCGAGAATCCCGTCGCCGCGGCGCGCGCGCATCGAGGTGCGTTCGATGGTCCCCTGAGCCGCATGCCCCGACAGGCCCAGCGCACGATACGTCCAGTTCGCTTCGCTCGCGGCCCAGGGATGGCGATCGATGCCGTTCAGCGTGCACCGCACCTGCTCGAGCGCCCACGCGGCTCCCGCCGCCCCCGTCCCGCAGCCAAGATCGAGAATCTGCGCGACACCAGCCGCCCCGCCAATCGCGCGAACGATCTCCCGCGTGGTGAAGAAATGAAGAGGCCCGTAGAACAGCGCGAACGCGGCACGCTTCCCGCCACTGTCCAGCGCGCCTCCCTTCGCGAGCTTCGCACGCCGCTCGACGTAACACGATGACAGCGCCCGAAGCGCACGCGCAACCTCTGACGGAGTGAGGTCGGCGAGATGGCGCTCCTCCAGCGCGCGAAGCCACGTCTCGAGCGGGTCCTGAATTAGAGCTCCACCTGCATCCCGAGCTCGACGACGCGCTCGGGCGGGATCTTGAAGAAGGCGTTCGCGCGCAAGGCGTTGCGCGCGATGAGGACGAACAGCCGCTCACGCCACAGCGGCAAGCCGGGACGCCGCGTCGCGAGCAGCGTCTCCACGCCGAGGAAGAAGGTCGTTTCCGCCAGATCGATCGGAAAGCCGCGCTTCGCGGCTTCGTTCAGCGCCTCAGGGACATCCGGCTCCTCCATGAACCCGTAGCGGAGCGTCAAGCGATAGAACCCCTGCCTCAGATCGTCGACCTGCGTGCGGTTCTCCGGCGGGACGTGCGGCACGTCGCTCGTGACCACCGTCAGCAGCACGACGCGTTCGTGCAGAACCTTGTTGTGATGCAGGTTGTGCAGCAGGGTCGGCGGCGTGCCCTGCAGGTTGCTCGTCATGAAGATCGCGGTGCCGGTAACGCGCTGTGGAGGATACGCTTCGATGTCGTTCATGAACCGATCGAACGGGTACAGGCGCTCGCGCATGCGCTCGGCGAGCAGCGCGCGGCCGCGCTTCCAGGTGGACAGCACCGTGTAGATGAGTGCACCGACGACGAGCGGGAACCAGCCGCCGTGCGCGACCTTCGTCAGGTTGGCGCCGAAGAACGCGAACTCGATCAGGAAAAAGAAAAGCGCGAGCGAGCCCGCCACCGGCCGCCGCACGCCCCAGGCGGCCCGGGCCACCAGATACGCCAGCATCGTCGTGATCAGCATCGTCAGCGTGACGGCGATGCCATACGCGGCAGCCAGCGCGCTCGACGACCGGAATCCGATCACGAGGCCGAGCGTCGCAACCATGAGCGCCCAGTTCACCTGCGGGATGTAGATCTGCCCCTGGTGATGCGCCGAGGTGTAGGCGATGTCGAGGCGCGGCGAGTAGCCGAGCTGGATGGCCTGGCGCGTGAGCGAGAATGCGCCGGAAATGAGCGCCTGCGACGCGATGATGGCCGCCATCGTCGCGAGGACGACGAGCGGAAGCAGCAGCCAGCGCGGCGCGGTCAGAAAGAACGGCGACACCGCCCTGGAGGGATCGAGCAGGAGCATCGCACCCTGCCCGAGGTAATTGAGGAACAAGGCGGGCAGCACCATCGAAAACCAGGCAAGTCGAATCGGTCGCCGGCCGAAATGCCCCATGTCGGCATACAGCGCCTCGCCGCCGGTGACGACGAGAAAGACGGCGCCGAGGACCACGAACCCGTGCCAGCCGTTCGCAATGAAAAAGGTGACGCCGTGCATCGGATTGAACGCGGTGAGCACGCGAGGCTCGCGCACAATCCAGGTCACGCCGAGGATGGCAATGGTCACGAACCATACCACCATCACGGGGCCAAAGAGCATTCCGACGCGCGCCGTACCGCGCGATTGGATCATGAACAGCGTGACCAGGATCCCGAGGGTAATAGGAACGATATAGGGCTCGAATATGTGGGTGGCAACCTGCAGCCCCTCGACCGCGCCGAGCACCGAAATGGCCGGCGTGATCATGCCGTCGCCGTAAAGAAGCGCGGCGCCGAAGAGGCCGAGAGCAATCAGGCTGGCCCGGCTCTTCCGGCGCGCCCCCGGCGACTGGGCGACCAGCGCGAGCAACGCGAGAATGCCCCCTTCGCCGTTATTGTCGGCGCGCATCACGAACAGGATGTACTTGATCGAGATGATGAGGGTGAGCGACCAGAAAATCAGCGAGAGCACGCCGAGGACGTTCTCGTGCGTCGGGGCGACTCCGTGCTGTCCGTGGAAGCATTCGCGTAGCGCGTAGAGGGGGCTCGTGCCGATATCCCCGTACACCACACCCAGCGCTCCGAGCGTGAGCACCCTGAGGCTGGTCGCCGAATGGCTTGATTGGCCAGCTTGTCGGGCGGGCGAAGGCGAGGCGGACATCGGACGACCTCCAAATATCGCCTGCGAGGTTAGCTGACGGGCTGGAGGTTGAAGGTCCTCCTCCGGCAAAGCCGGATATGCCCCGGACCGTCCGCGCCGCTGCTTCCGACTCTCGGCACTGGGACGGTCGCTGGTTCCCCCGCTCCGCGCGCGCGCGGATTCGGCTGACACGAGAATACGCCCGCGCGACCCGGGCGTCAAAAGCGGAAAACAGATATGCTCAGCGTGATCCCGGCCCTGATGTCCAACGTCCGAAGTGTCTTGGCCGGTCGGAAAAGAAGGAAGGAGACGGAGAAATGAGACGGCTTCTTATTGTTGCGGCTTCGGTTGCCGTGCTCGCCGCCGGCGGAGCATTCGCGGGCGAGGTGAAGGGACCTCCGAACCAAAAGGACAATACCAACGAGACCGGCGCTTTGCAGCACGCGAACTCGGGCTGCGCGGCCAGCGGGTTGAACGACTTCGACAGTCACGACCCGGACGGACAGGTAGCGTCGCAGGTTCAGA
>Ga0068857_100003313_pt1 | contig 13389 bp, 9 predicted proteins | sample KBSCornC72_FD_66591 | JGI IMG/M metagenome (GOLD analysis project Ga0068857, IMG submission 66591) | Corn rhizosphere microbial communities from Kellogg Biological Station, Michigan, USA - KBS Corn C7-2 | ecosystem: Host-associated > Plants > Roots > Rhizosphere > Soil ...
TGCCACCGGACTGAGCGCTGCAATGTCGTAGTGATCAAGCGACGCCGGATTGACAGTCACAGCATCCAGATCCGAGCCCAGCGAACCGCTCGCAGTGATGTCCCAGTTCCCCACCAGCGTGCCGCGGCCATCGACAGTGCGCGTACCGCTCACCAGCGGAATGCTCGTCGTCGTCGTGCTGAAATTGTTGAGACTGAATACAAGACCGCTGCTGGCTTCGGGCGTCAACGTGGCGGTGCTGTTGTTACTCGTATCGATATTGCCGCTGCCATCTACCGCGTCGATCTTGAATTGGAACGTCGCGCCTGCAATTGCGCTCGATCCCCCTATGAACGTGATGCGATAGCTGGTGGCGCCGCTGGTCACCGTGGTGTAGGTGCGCTCCGCCACGGAACCCTGACCGACGGCCGCGGTGAATCCATCCACAACGTCGGAAAGGCCCGCGCCCGCGGGAGCCAGGTAACGAACCGTGATTTTCCCGTTCGCGTCGGAATTGCCGTTGCGGGCAGTCGCGCTGATCGTGTTGGTGGGATTGGGATCGGCCGGATTGGAAGCGAGCGTTCCATCGGCGCTGTCCGTGATCAGGAGGTTGATCGACACACCGCTCTTCGCGTTACCGAATGAATCTGTGAGCGTGGCCGTGAGCACGGTCGACGAGCCAATAGTAACGCTCTGGCTCGTCGGCGTAATGACGAGATTTGCCCCCGTGCCCGCAACTGAGGTTGCGGTGAAGTCGACGAAGGGAGTGGCACCCGCAGCGATCGACGCGCGCAGGACATTGGGATTGCTGGCGACCAGAGTGCCAAGCGTCCACACGTCGCAGGCGGCGGTGCCGTCCGCTGCCGTGGCGCGCGTGTTATCGACACCGCCGCCCGAAATCGCGTCTCTGCTGCCGCCGCCTCCCTGAACGGTGAACGTCACCGTCTCACCGCTGACCGCGTTTCCGTACTGATCAACGACCTTCACGTCGGGCGAGGTGGCCACGGCAGTGGCCACAGTTGCGCTCTGGCCATTACCGGCGACGATCTGCACCGCGTCCGCCACGTTGCTCGACACCACGAGATTCGACGAGTTGCCGTTGGCGCCGCCTGACACGGCGCTGAGCGTGATGGTCTCTGCTTTGGTGTCTGTGATCTGAAGCGTGACGGTGCCGTTGTCGCCGGCCACGAAGTTGTACGTCGCCGCGTCGCCGGAGCCGTTGTTGATTCCGCCGAGACCGGTGCCGGCGGCCCACTGCACCACCGCATCGCCTACGCCGGTAGAAGTCGTATTGAGACTCACCGCACCCGCGAAATTGGTGACTGTGTGTCCCTGCGCGTCTTTCGCGGTGAGCGTGACGGCTTCGCCCACACCCGCGGTCGCCGCACCGTCCACCGTCCACACGAACGATGCGATCGAGCCCGCGGTGAAATTCACCGTGGCATCGTCGGTGATCGGCGTTGCGCCGATGGTCGCGCTCACCGTGCGTGAGCCGACGGTCGTGCTGGCAAGAGTGCCCGTGGCGACACCGGACGCGTTCGTCACACCGCCGGGCTGGGTGAGGAACGCGTTGGCGCTGGGCAGAACCGAAAGCGTGACGCTCTGTCCCGCCACCGGATTGCCGCCGGCGTCTCGAGCAGTCACGGTGATGGTGCTCATCGATGTCCCGTTGGCGACCACCGGAGTCGTTGCAGAAATGGTGGAGGTCGCAGCGTCCACCGCTCCCGCCTGGAAGGCGATGGATGCCGTATCCGTGATGAGCTGGCCGTTGATGGTCGCCGAGACCGTTACCGTCTGAGCAACCGTGTTCGTCACCGCACCCGAGGCCTCGCCGTTGGCGTCGGTGTTCGCGCCGGGCTGGGTTTCGACCGCGGCACCGGTTGCGCTGATGACAACGGTGTCGCCGCTGCGCGGATTGCCGAACGCATCCCTGGACGTGACCGTGACCGAGCTCAGTGTCGCCCCATCGGCCGGCACCGGTGAGTCCGCGATGATGGTGGACTGCGCGGTGCTGAGCGCCGCCGCCACCACGTTCACATCATCGGTGCCGCCCAGTGACGGCGATCCGGTGGTTGTGAAGACGGCGAGGTTGATGCCTGACCCCGCCAGCGTGCCCTTGTAGTCCACGAGCACCGACGTGGTGCCGTTCGCGATGTTGATCGTGGTAATCGGCGTTGTGTGGTTTCCGGTCGTGAAGAACTGGCCGCTCCCCGCAACGAGATTCACGGTTCTCGTCGACGCCACCGGTGCCCGGTTCCCGTACTGGTCGCGAACGATCAGTCGATAACGCGGGAAAGTGCCCGCGATCACCGTCGTGTCGCTGGGCGCAATCTCGATGTGATCCGGAGTGTCTGCGATGACAGAAAGATCAGGCGACGATCCGATGTTCGAAACGCTCGTGCCCGACGGATCCGAGGCAACGATGAACGTGTAGGAATTGACCGCCGTCGCGGCCGTCGCGCGTCCGCTGATGCTGCCGCTGTCATCACCGTAAACGATGGTGATGGTGTTGCCCGCGGTCAGCGTGTCGACGTCGATGGTGACGTTCTGGCCGCCCGTCGAAATTGAGGGCGAGCCGGTGGGTTCGTTGGTGGAAACAGTGACGTAACCGGAAGACGAAGAGCTCGACGACTGCGGGGCCGTCCACCCCGACGGAACGGTGACGCGAACGCGTCCGTTCTTCATGTCTTCAGCGGCGGTGTACTGGATGCTCCATTTGCTTGTGGATCCTGCGGGGACCGGTGCCGAGGGGGTGATGATCGCGGTGCCGCTGCCTGCGCTGGCGATGGCCGACACCCACGCCGCAACCGAGAGCACGGTCAACGCGCCCAAAAAGAGGAGCCATCGCGGTGTCAAACGGCGAGGACGAATCACAGCCTTGTCGAACAACCGGGAGTTACTGTCGCTTATCGAACGGTGCGTACGGCGGCATCCGCTCACCCATAGAGCCAGCACCTGTGAGGGCAAGGTCGGTGCCAAATGGGGGCGAGAAATGAGCTTAGCAGTGGAACCCGTGAAGGAATGCCCCGCGCAGCCGGCATGGTACCAGCCCGACCGCCGATAGGCAATAAAAACAACGGATTAGGCCGGGAGGCTCGCCCGCCGCGTCAGGAGCCTTTGGGGATAACTTTGACCACGGAATTGCGGCCGTTGAAGCCGTCCGGTTCGCTGGAGGGATTGGCGGGGTCGCTCACCCAATTTTTCCCATCGATGAGGAACTTATAGGCATAAGTCCCCACTCCGAGGGGGTAGAAGAGGGTGAATTCGCCGTCGCCGTTCTCGTCCGCCATGGGATCGGCCGTGGGCGACCAATCGTTGAAATCTCCCACCAGGTTGACGCGATGGGCGTTGGAGTTCTTGTAGCGAAACAGGACGCCGCCCTCGACGGGCTCCGGGCCGCCCGAAACCGGCGGCGGCGGGCCACCGCTGCAGGATACCGCCGCGATAGCGGCGGTCATGAGGAGCACGCGCACGACCCATCTGGAACCTCTTGTCATCAACGTACCTCCATGCTCCCACCGCGTTGTACGACGATTAATTCAGACGCCCGCCGTGCAGGGCCTCCGTCGACTTCGGCCGGATTTCCCGGGTCGAGCTTCCAGGTCGCTTCGTCCAGCCAGAACAAATACTGGTAGCGCCCCGGCTCGAGCGGAATCACGATTTCCCACGTCCCGTCATTGTCGTCGTCCTGCATGAGGCCGATGTCGGCTTCACCCGCCGGACCGTCGCCGCGCGCCCAGTTGTTCTCCGGCCAGTTCCCCGCGAGCTGCACGCGGTGCGCCGACGGTGCAAAAAAACGAAACCGCACTCCATCGCCCGTCATGAGCGGTCCCGGCGCGCGCGAGCGTGGTGCCAGCGACGCACACGCGACCAGCTGTGAGAGCGCCATCAATACAATAACTGTGCGCTTCATCTCAAATCCACCACGAGCTCGATCTTGAACACGCTCGCATCTTCGAGCCGTTTCTCCTGCTCGATGAGCGCGCGCACGATATCGTCGGCGCGACTGCGCGCGACACCACCGGCAAGTGCTCCGCGCAGGAACTCGGTATAGCCGATGTCATTGTACTCGGCCGTCACCGGGTTGAACACCAGCGGGTCGAAACCGTATCCCACCGACAATGCGATCGGGCCGCGGTGGTAGCTGCCTTCCATATATCCCGACCAGCGCCAGCCGTCGGAATTCCAGTTGCTCGCATCATACCACGCGGTGCGCGCATACGCGGCGGCCTGCCACGGCCCGCTGATCACGGCGTCGGCATGTGCACGCACGCTGGCGTGCACGAGCTCTTCGGCGACACCGCGCACCCCGGCCGTCGCCTGCGCCGTGGCCGTCACACGCTTCCATGCGTGTCCCGCATCGATGGTGGCCACATCATATTCATCGAAGGCGAGGCCCACGATGGCGGCTTCGTCGAAATTGTCCCAGATGGATAGCCACGGGTTGAGCTCCGGCCAGTCGATGGCCAGCGCGTCGGGCGTGTCATTGTAATCGGCGTGCGTGTAACGCACGCTCGCGCCCACGGTCCAGTCTCCGGTCGTGTCCGCCGCCGCCAGCGTCACGCGCTGCACATCGGCGCGCGAGTGGCCGCGCAGTCCGTCGAAGTCGAAGCGCGTGAAGTCCCACTGCGCGAAGCCGTGCACCTTCTTGTGCGACCCCACGCCCAGCTCGAGGAGTCCTCGCTGCGTCTCCATCACCGGGAACGTGCGATCCACTTCGTTCACCGCAATCGACGCGTCGTTGGTAATCACCGAATCCTGCGTTGTGCCGAATGCGTGTGACTTCACGTTTCCCCACCCGTAGGCGGCATCGAGTCGCACGCCGAACAGGTCGTCATGGCGCACCCAGACATCCGACACGGCGCGGTTCTCGCGCGTCGCGAACACATCCAATACAGGCGGCAGCGCGCCCGGCAGACTGGCCACGCCGGGATTGAACCCGGTCTCACGACGAAACACGAAACCGGCGCCGCTCTTCTTGAAATCGACAGCGGCCTCGGCGGCGAGCACGTCGCTCCCGTCAAAGGAGTACTGCGTTCCGTACGCCACACCGCTGTCGGGCGCCACCGTATTCGCCGGCGTGCGTGTGGTCGCGTCGGCGTAGAGCGCGCGCAGCGCGGCGTGGGCATTGGAGAGCGTCGCCGCCGCGCCGTGCCGTTTGAAGCCGGCGTCATATCGATACACGCCGGCGTTCCCCACCAGCATGGCGGGATCCGACGACGTCCATGTCGTGTCGTTCTCGAAGCCGCGCGCGAAGAGCTTTCCAAGCTTCACGTCGACCCGGGCGCGGTCGAACCACACGTCGATCGAGGGCCCCGAGCTCCACGCCCACGACGTATCGTCGGTGGCAACCGAAGCGCGCGCGTCGAGCACATCGAAATTTCCCCGTACCGTGAAATCGACGCGTTGCGACACATCCGTGTCGTCGCGCGAGCGCATGGCACCGATGTAGCGGACGCCCGGCTCGGCATGCGACACCGGCGCCGTCTTGCTCGTCGCTTCGGTGCTCAGCACCAGGCCGTCGCCACGTTCCACGAGCACGAGCGGCGAGCCCCCATGCATACCCGCCGCGGGTTTCGCCTTCGGCAGGTTATCCGGATCATCGATGGTCTTGCCGTCGACAACGAACTGGTAGCGGTACTCGCCCGCCACCAGGAACAGCGTCACCTCGAAGTGATCGTCCACGCGATTCATGGGCTCGACGGTCGCGTTCCACTGGTTGAAATCGCCGACAAGAAACACTTCCTGCGCCTGCGGCGCCTTCAGCGAGAAGATGACTTCGTCGGCTTCTACCCTCACCGCCGCGCCGATAGGCGCGGAAAAAAACAGGGACAAAGCTAGCACCAATACCGCCATGCAAACCTTCATCAGAGGTCCCCTCTTACTGAAAGGGTGACCACGTTTCCGCTGTCGGTCGCCGGCATCGCGTCCCGGTCCTCGATGAAGTACGCGTCATCGCCGCGATTCTCACGGCCGTAACCCAGCGTCACCCACGCGCGGCGCGTGGGCCGGAATTCCAGGCGCATCCACAGGGCGTCGCTGCCGCCGGCGTGATCGCTCACGATCCACCGGCCGCTGATGGCGGACGTCGCATTCACATTGAGACGTATCTCGGCGCCCGCGGCGACATTCGTGTCCTCGCCGATGTCGTCCACCAGAAGATGAATGCCGCCCATGAATTCGCGTAGCTCGCGCGAGTACGCGCCGTGCACGAATCCGCTCGACTCCTTCCCCGTCACCAGCTCTTCACGCCGCGCTCCCGCGCGCAGCAGGAGCTCCGAATTGTTCAGCAAGCGGGCCCGGGTGGTGAGATCGATGCCACGGCGCGTCGACTCCTCGAACGTGGAGCGCACCACGCGCGCGGCCGCCAGGCGCGCGTCCAGCGCGTAGCGACGATGGGCCCAGTCCACCCACGCGCGATTCGTCACCGTACCGGGAACCAACGGCGAAAGGTCGTTGGTGTATTCGTCGCCGACCGCGCCGTACTGGTATGACGCGTCGAAGAGATTGTCCTCTCCGATGCGCGTGCGCCGCGTGCGCAGCTCGACGAATGTCGCCGCATTGTTCGGCATGGCTTCGTAGTAGCCGTTGTCGAAATCACTCCAGTACGCGGACGGCCACGCAGCAATTCCGCTCTGCTCGAATGACGCGATGGCGGTGGCGTGACGGAAATATGCCGCAGCTTCCGCTTTGCCGATGGCCCAGCCGTTGCCGGTTTCGGGATCGTTGTGCGTGTGCCCGAGGGCGATGAAGCCGAATGACGGCGCAAAGCGCAGCGAGCCGTACTGATTCAGGCGCCGTTCGTCACCATTGTCCAATCCCGACGCCCAGTAAATCGCGCGCATCGACTTCATATGCGCATCGATGTGTGCGCCCAGACGGTGCTCGAAGACCGACGCGTGATCGTCGTCGATCAGTGGTGTTCCCAACTCGCCGGTGAAGAAACGCCGCTCGTCGCCGAAGAATCGCAGCGCCGCCTTCGCAGAATCGGCCCACGTGAAATCGTGGAAGTATTCGCCCTGCTCGAGATTGAACTGCACGCGCCCGAGCGCATCGTCGGCATCGTGCCAGCTGGAAGCGCCCTTCAGGTACAGCACACCCGTCTTCGCGTTACCGGCGGTGAGATCGGCCATGAAACGCGAAGGATCCGCGGGAGAGCGGGAGGTGACTGCCCACTCTCCTGATGTCTCGTTTGCGAGTATTTGCACGTCGATGCGTGCCCTGACCGCGACCGGAAAAGGAGAACGCACGCCCGAGGCGCGTGCTTCACCCATGGTGAGCACCATTAGCGCAGCCAATGCAGTTACGATTCTGCCCGCCAGCGTGCGCATCTTCAATACTGTGCCACCACTGCTTTGGCCCAACGCAGCGTGAACAGATAGGTGGCGCCGAGATCGTCGTTGGACGCCATGCCGAGATCGACCGTGAAGCCGCGCGCCGTGATGCCGGCGCCCGCGGTGAGGTGGGATTGATCGAGTCCGCCGCGCAGGAACACGTGGTTCTCGATGCGAACCTCGAGCCCGCCCCGGCCGTTCCAACCACCCTCCGCGTCCTGCCGCGTCTCCAGGGTGGCAAGCAGTCGATCCTGCCAGTAATACGAAAGACCAAACGTCTGCGCGCGCCCGAGCGCGGTATCGCCGCCCCCTTCGATCAGATCGAACGACGGCTCGATGATGTTCTTGATGGAGTAACCGAGGCCGATGAACGAAAACGGACGCAGCAGCACGGAGGCGCCGAAGGTGACGCCGGTCCGCGCCTCGCTCGCCTCCGCTTGCGTAGATACACGCGCAAGATCGAGTGAGGCGCCGATGGAAAGCGACGCGTCCTCGGAGGTGCGCTTCAGATCGCGCGCGATGGCGAGCGTCACCAGGTCCTCGGAAAGCGCGTCTTCCACGCCGCGATGAAACCAGGAGACTCCGGCCGACAGGCCGGGCATGGGAATCACCGCGGCCAGGTAGCCTTCGTTGATTTCAGAAACGCCGTACGGCTGGTTGTACGTCGCAAGAAAAGAAAGCGCGGGGATCCCGGTGATCCCGGCCGCATTGTCCCTGACAGCCGAAGGGTCGTCGGCGACTGCAACAAACGCACCGCCCATGGATGCGCTGCGCGCCGAGAGCACGACGCGCTCGAAGTACGCGTGCGCAGTTTGTGCGCGCGCGACCAGGATGCAAGCGAACAGCACGAACGAAAGAACGCGCGCGTATAATCTCAACGCGCCACCACGACGGCGGTTTTCGCCCGTCCCGAGTGTTCTCCCTGGTTGTATCCCCAATCCACGATCACCAGGTACGTGCCGCCGCGCACGATGTGGTCGCGATCATCGAAGCCGTCCCATGCGAGCAGGAGACTGCCGTCCGACACCTTGAGCGAGGATCCATTGTTCACGTGGCGAACCAGCTCGCCTTCCATGGAGAAGATCGAGAACGTCACGTAGATCTGGTTGTTCCCCACGCCTTGAACATCGAGCCGCAGCGTGGTGGTCTCGCCGCGCTCGGGTGCGAATGCGCGCGGGCTGGCGTTCAGGGTCAACTTTGCTTCCGGCCGTGCCCCCGACGGCGACGTCCCGTTCACCGCGATCGCTGTGCGCGGCGAAATGCCGATGTCGGCCAGCCCATCGTCGTCGGTGTCCGCATCGGCGACAAGCATGCGGTCAAGCACGGCGCGCACAAAACGATCCGTCTCGAGCGTGGCCGATGCGTCGGGAGCCGCATCGCCGGCTCCCGTCCCGGCTTCGCCTGTGATCGCCACCGTGAGCTTCACCGGCCGCGCGAGCGAGAGCATCGACCACGGCACGGCCATCTCGAAACCCACCGGTCCGGTGCGCACGCCTGCAATCGCCACCGGCACCGCGCCACGGTCCACGAGGGAAAACGCATGCGAATCGTCGGCGCGCGCCACATCGGGAATGCGGCCCGGCTGTGCGAGCGCGATCAAATTGACGGCACCGGGAAGCTGGATGGCGCGGCGAAAATCGCCGGTTTCTTCGAGCGTGGTGAGTCCGCCCGCGCGATTGGCGAGGAAAAGCTGGAGGAACGAATCGAAGGTACGCGCTTCGACGCCGATGTAGAGAAACTCGCGATCCCAGGTCAGCGCCACGCGCGAGATCTCGTTGTCGGTTCCCCAGCGCGAATCGCCGGAGGTCTCACGCACAGTCGTGCTGTTATCCAGGACCCATTCGTCGGTGGTGTAGTCGTTGAGCGCGCCATCGATGATGACGCGACCGCTGAGCGAGTTCGCGGTGGTGGCGTGCGCCGAAAGCGGCTGGAGCAGGGCGACGATGACAAGGCCGGCGCAATACCGCCCCATCACCGGGCGACCCCCTCCTCGTCGAGGCGTTTCAGACCCTCGAGAATGAGATGGTCGAGCGGAATGTCGATGAAGACATCCTGGGCCTTGGGCCGGCGGCCACTGGTGAAGCGAAAACGGCCGTTTTTCCATCGCACCAGCTCGTACATGACTTCCTTGATCTGTTCTTCGATGGCGCGCCGCAGCGAGATCGAATCGATGGCGCCCATCTCGACAAGCACGGCGCCCAGGCGCTGACGATCGCCCTGAATTTCGAGTGCCCGGTCGAGGTGCGCCCGCGCCACCAGCCCCTGCGAAACCAGGTACTCGCCCAGCTTCATGCGGCGGTTTGCAATCTCGGCGAAGGTCACATTGCCCCCGTCGAAATAGACGCGCGCGGTGTTGATGCCGCTCTCGAAGGTGAGCTCACCCGTGCTGCTCTGCAGACTGATGAGCTGCAGCACCGAAATGGGCCCGAAAACGGCGAGATTACCACGAAGATCCAACGTCAACCTCGGGCGCGCCGGGGCGCGCGACGGACATGCCGGTATCCAATCACCGTTTGGGAGACGACTATAGACACAAATCCAACAGCCAGGAAAGCAAATAGCGGGCCGCACCAGGGCACGGGACGGACGCCGAGGGCAGACCACGCCATGATCCAGAGCGCCGCCGCCCCCTGAACCAGCCCGACAATTTTGCCGGGTATGGTCGAGCTGAAGTCGACCGGTCCAAACCTGCGCGTCAGCACCAGGGACCCGACGGCCAGCGGGACATAGCGCAGGAGCATCAGCGCATAGAGCCAGCGCGGGATAAGCCCGTCCAGAACGAACACGGTGTAGACCGCACTAGTGGAAAGAATATCCGCCAGCGGGTCGAGAAAAGTACCGAACGCACTCGTCTCGCGGCGCGCCCGCGCAATAACGCCGTCGACAATGTCGGTGAGACCGAGCAGGAAATAGCAGATGGCGGCGGCGAGATAGTGATGCTGCGCGAGCAGCCACACGGTGGGCGCGATAAGCACAAGGCGCGCAACCGTGAACCAGTCTGCAGGGCGAATGCGCTCATTGCGCGCACCGCGTACATGCTTCACGGTCCAAACCAGAGCGACTGTGAACGCCAGCCCGGATGCAGTCCAGATGAAGAGACCTGTCAAAGCGCTCGGGTGTTATAGCGCCGCGTGCGCGGCGGCGACGCGCGCCACCGGAACACGGAAGGGAGAACAGCTCACGTAGTCCAGCCCGACTTGATGGAAGAAGTACACAGACGCGGGATCACCGCCGTGCTCGCCGCACACGCCCACTTTCAAATCCGGCCGGGCGGCGCGGCCCTGCTCCGTCGCCATGCGCACGAGCGCGCCCACGCCGTCGACGTCGATGGTTTCGAACGGATCGTTCGCGAGCACGTGTGTGTCGAGGTACGCGCGCAGGAATTTGGGCGAGTCATCGCGGCTGAACCCGAAGGTCATCTGGGTGAGGTCGTTGGTGCCGAAGCTGAAGAAGTCGGACACCTCTGCGATCTCGGCCGCGACCAACGCCGCGCGTGGCACCTCGATCATGGTGCCCACGCTGTAGTGCACCCGGTGCCCGTCCTCGGCCATGACGCCGTCGGCCACGCGCACGATCATCTCGCGCAGGAGCGAGAGCTCCGAGCGCAGGCCCACCAGCGGCACCATGATCTCGGGCTTGACCGTGATGCCCTCGCGCGAGACCGCCACCGCCGCTTCCATGATGGCGCGCACCTGCACTTCGTAGATCTCCGGGAATGTGATGCCGAGACGGCAGCCGCGGTGGCCGAGCATGGGATTGAACTCGTGCAGCAAGCGCACTTTCGACGTGAGCACGGCCGCGTCGACCTGGATGCGTTTGGCCAACGCCTGAATCTCGGCGGGCTCGCTCGGCACGAACTCGTGGAGCGGCGGGTCCAGCAGACGAATGTTGACGGGAAGATTCGCCATGGCGCGGAACACGCCCTCGAAATCTTCGCGCTGCATGGGCAGAATTTTCTCCAGCGCGGCGATGCGCGCCTCGCGCGAATCGGCCAGGATCATGCGCCGCACCCAGTCGATGCGGTCCTCGCGGAAGAACATGTGCTCGGTGCGGCACAGGCCGATGCCCTCCGCTCCGAATTTGCGCGCCGTGCGCGCGTCCTCCGGGGTATCGGCGTTGGCCCGCACCCGCAGACGCCGCGCCGCATCCACCCACTGCATGAACTGCTCGAAGTCGTGGTCGAGCTCGGCCTGCACGGTGGGAATGACGCCGGGATACACGTTGCCGGTGCTTCCTTCCACCGTGATCTCGGTGAGCTCGGGATAGCTTATTCCGTGCGCGCGCATCTCGCGCTTCGCATAGTCCACTTCCACATCGCCGCAGCCCACCACACAGCACTTCCCCATGCCGCGGGCGACCAGCGCCGCGTGCGACGCCATGCCGCCCGTCGAAGTGAGAATGGCGCGCGCGACGCGCATCCCATCGATATCCTCGGGAGACGTTTCCGATCGCACCAGCACCACGGCGACGCCGTCTTTGGCCAGTGCCACCGCGCGCTCGACGTGGAACACAATCTTTCCGGAGGCCGCGCCCGGAGAAGCCGGCAGCCCGATTGCAATCGGCGACGGTGCTTTGCCGGCATCGATGGTGGGATGCAGCAGCTGGTCGACCTGTTCGGGAGATACGCGGCGCACCGCGGTGCGCGTATCGATCAGATTCTCGCGCACCATTTCCACCGCGCAGCGAACGGCCGCGCGGCCCGTGCGCTTGGCGCTGCGCGTTTGCAGGAGCCAGAGCCGGCCGCTCTCGATCGTGAACTCGATGTCCTGCACGTCGTGATAGTGGCGCTCGAGGCGATCCGCGGTCGAGACCAGCTCCGCGTAGAGCGCGGGCATCTTCTTTTCGAGACTGTCCGGCGTGCCGTTGACACTGACCGGCGTGCGAATCCCCGCCACCACATCTTCACCCTGCGCGTTGACGAGATAGTCGCCGCAGAAGCGCTTTTCTCCCGATGACGGATCGCGCGTGAACGCGACTCCGGTCGCGCAATCATCACCCATGTTGCCGAACACCATGGCCTGAACGTTGACGGCGGTGCCCCAATCGTTGGGATAGCCGTTCATCTCGCGGTAGGAGATGGCGCGCGGCGAGTTCCAGGAATGGAACACGGCTGCGATCGCACCCCACAGTTGGGCCTGGGGATCCTGGGGAAAATCGGTGTCCGTGACCTCGCGAACCAGCGCGCGGTATTTCGCGACGAGCTTCTCGAGGTCCGCGGCCGGGAGATGAGCGTCATCGGCCACTCCGGCCACGCCGCGCGCTTCCCTGAGCACCTGCTCGAAGCGCGACGAGTGCACGCCCATGACCACGTCGCCGTACATCTGGATGAAGCGGCGGTAACTGTCGAAGGCGAAGCGCGGGTTATTCGTGCGCGCGGCCAGGCCTTTCACCGTGACGTCGTTGAGGCCGAGATTCAGCACCGTGTCCATCATGCCGGGCATCGACACGCGCGCACCCGATCGCACCGACACCAGAAGCGGATTGTCGGCGTCGCCGAAACGTTTTCCCGTGATCGATTGCAGCCGCTCCAGGCCGGCCTCGACCGACTCGGAGAGCCCTTCCGGGTACGCTCCGTTGTGGAGCATGAAGTGATTGCAGACGTCGGTGGTGAGCGTGAAGCCGGGCGGAACCGGAATGCCGAGCCGCGCCATCTCGGCCACGTTGGCACCCTTGCCGCCGAGGAGGTTGCGCAGCTCGGAGCCGCCATCGGCGCTGCCCGCGCCGAAGAAGTACACCCACTGCCTGGCCGCGGTGGTCATGTTCTAGGCTTCGGTATCGATCTGCGCGCGCTGCAGCCGGCCGCTGTAGTCGACGTACACCGATTTCCACTCGGTGAAAATGTCGAGCACGGTGTGCGACGCTTCGCGGTGGCCGTTGCCGGTGTTCTTTACCCCACCGAAGGGAAGCTGCACTTCCGCCCCGATGGTCGGTCCGTTGACGTATGTAATTCCCGACTCGATGTCACGAATGGCGCGGAAGGCGGCATTCACGTCGCGCGTATAGATGGAGCTGGAGAGACCGTAGTCGGTGTCGTTGAGCGTCTCGATGGCATCCTCGAGGTCCTTCACTTCGAGCA
>Ga0068857_100003314_pt1 | contig 13388 bp, 14 predicted proteins | sample KBSCornC72_FD_66591 | JGI IMG/M metagenome (GOLD analysis project Ga0068857, IMG submission 66591) | Corn rhizosphere microbial communities from Kellogg Biological Station, Michigan, USA - KBS Corn C7-2 | ecosystem: Host-associated > Plants > Roots > Rhizosphere > Soil ...
CGCCAAGTACGGGGTCGACGCCTTCGATCGCGAGATCTCGATCAACCTCAAGACCACTTACCTCGTGTCCCGCGCAGCAGCGGAAGCCCTGAGCGCGAACAAAGGCGCCATCGTCAACTTTGCTTCGATCGCCTACTACAGCCCCAAAGATCAGATGGCGATCTACAGTGCGGCGAAAGCCGGCGTCGCTGGACTGACCCAGAGTCTCGCGGTTGAGCTGTGGCCCCGGGGCGTGCGGGTGAACGCGATTGCACCCGGAACCGTGCGTACTCCCGAGAACGTGGCCGCCCTGGGCGAACAGACTCACTACGTCGAGGTTGACCAGATCACTTCTGCCTGCCTCTTCCTGGCTGGGCCACTCTCGTCGGGCATTACCGGCCACATCCTGCCCATCACCAACGGACCAGTCTGAGGGTGGAACTCCGAGGCCGAGTCGCGCTGGTAACAGGAGGCGGCCGTCGGGTCGGGCGCGCCATCGCCAAAGGTGTGGCCGAGCGCGGTGCAATCCTCGCCATTCACTACAACGAGTCGGCGAGAGGTGCGGAAGAACTGCAGAAGGAGATTCATTCTGCGGGGGGGACGGCCGAGGTCTTCCAGGCCGACCTGTCCAACGCCGAAGCCGCGAAGGCGCTTCCCCCTCAGGTAGCCAAGCGCCTCGGTCGTCTGGACATCCTCATCAACTCTGCTGGCATCATGAAGTCGGCTGCCGTCGAGGACACTACAGCGGCGCTGTGGGACGAGACGATGGCGGTCAACCTTCGCTCCGCTTTCTTCACGGTGCAGGGTGCCCTGCCTTGGCTCAGGCCGGCGAAGGGCAAGGTCGTTAACCTTGCCGATGTCGGTGGATTGGAGCCCTGGCCCCGGTATTCGGCGCACTGTGTCAGCAAGGCGGGTGTCGTCATGCTGACGAAGGTGCTCGCCCGGGCGCTTGCCCCGGACATCACGGTCAACGCCATCGCTCCAGGCGCGGTGCTTCCCCCCGACGATTGGGGTAAGGATGCTCTCGATCACCTGGCCTCGACCACTCCCCTCAAGCGACTTGGGTCGCCGCAGGACGTCGTTTCCGCGGTACTGTATCTTCTGGAAGGTGGAGACTACGTCACAGGCCAAACCCTGGTGGTGGATGGAGGAAGACTGATCCGGTGAATGCGCTGCAGCTTGACGAGATCGTGATCGTCGGCGGCGGCTGCTACGGGAGCTTTTACACTCGCCAGCTGGTTGAGGCGAGGCACCGGGGTAAGGTCGAGTTTCGCCAGATTCTGGTTGTGGACCGGAATCCGGAATGCCAGGCCGCCCAGGATTTGATCGGTGACCCGTCGCGCCAGCTCGTGGTGCAGGACTGGGACGCGTTCTTCGACCGCTATCTGGAGAAGGCCGCCCAGCCGCCGAACCGCCGAGCCGCCGAGGCTCCGAGCGTCATCGTCCCCTCACCACTGATGCCGCACCTCATGTATCAGTGGCTGATGCGCCGGGCGCGGGCCCGATGGCCGGCGCGGGTTGTGGAATCCCGAGCGCTGTCGGAAGGCCCGGGTACTCCATACGACGTCAGCTCGCCCGACCTGGTCCGGTATGTCTCGTTCGCCGACTGGATCTGTCCAACCCACTGTACCGAACCGAGCCGCTGCCCCGTGATCCGGGGGCCCCGGACCTGGGAGATGAAGGAGGCGATCGCCGATCTGGCCGCGCGCCTCCGCATGCCGGCACCCATCCTGTTCGAGTGCCGTCACCAGGTCTTCGCGGTGGGAAGCTTCTCAGTGGCCGAAGTGGTGGCCGGCGACCGGGTGGTCGCGGAGGCGGGGAGCCGGGGAGAGGAAACCGATCTGTTGGTTGGAACCGTTTCTGCATGCCACGGCGCGCTGAACTTGCTTCACCTCGGCCCGGCGTGAGGGGGCCAAGGTGAGTCATTCACAGGTCCCCACGCCGTTGATGTCAATGTGGGTGCACCGTTTCGAGCAGCATCTGTTGCTGTTGGAACAGAGCTGGCGCTTGGCTTTGCAGGCCGGGCTGCCGATCGGGTTGCCGACGCACCCGCTCAGGCCCACATCGGCGAGCATCAGGCTGGAGAGCAGGAGGAGGAAATAGGTCGCGGTTCGCATCGGTTCACCGATAAGTTCTGTGGTCCGATCACGATGGGGGCCGCCCGTCAAGGGGCAGTCAAGCCGAGGGGTTTCCAGGCAGTCTATATTTCTTCCAGACTGCGGCTGGCGTTCCACCGGCCGTCATGGCCGTAACCCGAGGTGGGTGGCGGACTTCGCGGATGGGATAACGGATACGGATACCGATCAATGTCTCAGACCTCCTTGGACTTTGACACCATTATTGTGGGCGGCGGACCGGCCGGACTCTGTGCCGGGATGTACGCGGGCCGCGGCATGCTCAAGTCGATCATCCTCGAGAGCAAACTCCCTGGCGGCGAGCTGCTCAATACCGAGAAGATCGAGGATTATCCCGGTTTCGAATCGATTCTTGGCCGGGACCTCGCCCAAAAGATGGCTGCGCACGCGGTCAAATTCGGGACCGGAATCGTGCAGGAGACCGTGATCGGCATTCACCGCCAGGAGGACGGCACCTTCGAGGTAAAGACCGAGGAAGGCAGCATCTTTCGGGCTCCGACTGTGATTCTCACCGCCGGCGGCACCCCTACCAAGCTGGGAGTTCCCGGTGAGATGGAGTACGCCGGACGCGGTGTCTCCTATTGTGCGGTCTGTGACGGCGCGTTCTTCAAGGGAGATACGGTCGCCGTGGTCGGCGGTGGTGATGCGGCCGTCGAAGAGGCCGACTACCTCACCCGGTATGCCGCCAAGGTGTATTTGATCCACCGGCGGGACGAGCTGCGTGCCTCGAAGATCCTGCAGGAGCGGCTCTTCGCCAATCCAAAGATCGAGGTCATCTGGAACACGAAGGTCGAGGAGCTGGTAGGTGACGCGAGCGGGTTGAAGCACCTGGTCCTGGAGGATACCATCACTGGCGCGCGCTCCGAGCTGGCGGCTCAGGGGTGCTTCATCTTCATCGGATTCCGGCCGAACTCGGCCCTGATTCAGGAGCATTTCGCCCACGATGCCGGTGGTTACATCATCACCGACGACCGGATGATGACGTCCATTCCGGGTTTGTTCGCGGCTGGGGACCTGCGGGTCCAGCTGACCCGTCAGATCACGACGGCCGTAGGCGACGCGACGACGGCGGCGATTGCGGTCGAGAAGTACCTGGCCGAACGGAGGAGCAGGGTCGGTGTCTGACCTGGAGATTGTCTCCCTCCCCAACGGGCAGTTCGCCGAGAACTGCTATCTGGTGGGTGAGCCCTCCACCCGGCAGGCGGTCATCGTGGACCCGGGGGAAGAGCCCGGGCTATTTCTGGCCGAGCTCAACACCCGGGCCTGGACGCTGAACGCGATCTGGCTCACCCACGCCCATCTGGACCACATCATGGGCGTGGCCGCTATTCACGAAGCAACCGGCGCGCCGATCCACCTGCATCCAGCCGATCGCACTCTCTACGACGCGCTGCCGCAGCAAGCCGAATGGCTCGGGCTCAGGCTCGAGCGCCCGCCCGCCCCGCAGGCGGAATGGCATGATGGTCAGCCAATCGGCGTGGGGCGCCAGCTTTTCACCGTGCGTCACACTCCCGGCCATTCGCCGGGCAGCGTGAGTTTCGTCGGGAATGGGGTCGTGATCGGCGGAGACGTGCTCTTCAGCGGTTCCATTGGCCGTACCGATCTGCCTGGCGGAGACCTTTCGACGCTGCTCAGCAGCATCCAGTCGGTGTTCCTTGGCTTGCCTGACTCGACGATCATCTACAGCGGTCACGGCCCCGAAACCACGATCGGCGTCGAGCGGATGACGAATCCGTTTCTGACGGGAGTGTATCGGCTTGAGTAGCGGGACGGTTCGACGGTTCGACGGTTCGATGCCGCGGGTCGAGATCGCGAATGATTTCGGCTCCGGCGGTCAGTTAGAATGGAGCGGTCGAACCGTCGAACTGTCGAACCGCCCAGTTTGCAACCGCTGTGGCTTCCTGGTTGCCCGCCCCCGGGCCCGAGGCTGCAAGAATCCGTGCACCAATTGCGGCACGGTCTATCCACTGGGCGACTGCTCGGACTGACCCGCGTGTGACGGCGACGATTGCTGGACCTCGCGCCCACCAGGGCCTGTTTTCTCCCGACGCTCCGCCGATCAACCTCGCCCGCACCAGTTTCCCGCCACCGCTCCGTCCCGAGGCTGGTCTCTCGGTTCTCGACATCACGAAATACTTCGGCGAGAAGACCGGTGGGATTCGCACCTACCTCTTGGAGAAGGCGCGCTACGTCGAGGCGAATCCCTCACTTCGCCAGGTTCTCATTGTCCCCGGACCCGAGGACACCCTCACCGAATCGCGGGGCGTGCGTGCGTACCGGCTTCGGGGTCCCCGGATTCCGACGGAGGAAGCGTATCGCTTTCTGCTCGCGACCCGGACCACTCACCGGATTCTGGACCACGAGCGGCCCGACATTGTCGAAGTCGGCAGTCCGTTCTTTGTCCCCTGGATTACCCGGCGCGCGAACCGCGATCTCAAGGCGCCGATGGTGTGGTTCTTTCACACTCATCTGCCACGCATAATCGGTGGAGGACGCTCGAGTGCCGCGGCCAGAGCGGCGACGGCGCTCACTTGGAGGTATTTCCGGCGCCTGAATCGCCTGTTCCGCGCCACGCTCGTCGCCTCGGAAAGCCTGGCCCGCGAGTTGGCCAACGAAGGAATCGAGCGCGTGTACCAAGTGCCACTCGGCGTTGACTTGGAGCGCTTTCATCCCTCACGCCAGGCGGGACAGTCGGAGACTCGGCGGCGGTTGAACCTCCCCGACGGTCCGCTCGCCGTGTTCCTGGGGCGGTTGGCACGAGAGAAGCAGCTCGATGTGGTGCTTGAGGCATGGCCCGAGGTCGAGCGTCGCACCGGCGCCACGCTTCTTCTGGTTGGAGACGGTCCGGCCCGGCGTCGCCTCGAGGCGCACAGCGAATCCCGCCGGGTCGTGTGGCTGCCGTTCGTGAGCGATCGTGATCTCACCGCGGATCTGCTTGCCGCCGCCGATCTCTACGTTGCGCCCGGTCCTGCCGAGACCTTCGGCCTCTCCGCGCTGGAAGCGATGGCGGCCGGTGTCCCCGTGCTCTCGGTGGACCGGGGCGGTGTCGCGGACCGAATCCGCGTCTCGGGAGCGGGCGCTCTATACCCCCCCGGCGATTCGCATGCCCTCGCAGAGGCGACGATTCGTTTATTGCAAGGCGACCTGAGATCTTTGGGACAGACCGCACGCCGCTACGCGGAAGAGCATCACTCCTGGCCGGCCGCGTTCGGGCGGATCTTTGAGGTGTATCGAGAGGTGTTAGGGAATTGAAAATTGAAAATTGCAAATTGAGAATTGAGGGGGCGCCGCACGGGCTGGATTGACATGCGACCGCGAGGAGATCACAATCTCTTCAAATCTCAATTATCAATTTTCAATTTTCAATTTTCAATCCTCTGTCTCCCCTCACCGCCCACCTCCTCTGTCTCGGCTGCGTCGCAGCCGATCTGGTAGCGCGTTCATTCCGGATCCAGTGGTTCCTTCGCGGGCTGGGCCATCCGATTCGGTTCCGGCAAGCCTTCACGATCAATGTCTTTGGAGAGGCCGGCTGCACCCTCACGCCGATGCGGCTTGCAGGGGAACCGTCTCGACTGGCAGGGATGCTGCATGCTGGTGTTCCCGCGACGGCCGCCTTCGTCGCGATAGCGGTCGAAGTCCTGGCCGCGTGGCCCGTGATTCTGATCTTTGCGGCCCTGCTCGGCTGGTGGTTCGCACCCGACTGGCTGGCTCACGCATGGCCCGTGCTCCGCTCTTCGGTGCAGAGCGCGAGCGGCTGGGTGATCGTCGTCCTGTCTGGGACATTGCTGGTCGGTTGGCTCGCCGCCCGTTCCATTAGAACTGCCAGCCACAGGGTCCGCCGTCCCCTGCGGCGCCTCGCTGTCTACTGGCGCCGCATGCCTCGCTGGGCGATCGTCGCGAGTGTCCCCTGCACCGTGATCAACCTGATTTCCCGAACGGCGATCCTGCCACTCCTCGCCCTCGCTCTTCCCAATCCACCACCCGTCGGCGCACTGATCCTCGGCTCTTTCGGACTGCTCTACAGTCAGTTGATCATTCCGACACCTGCCGGGCTTGGGGCGGTCGACCTGGGGCTGCTGGGCGGAGCAGCGGGTGAATTGGGACCTGCCAACACCCGGGTGCTGCTTGCCTGGCGATTCTATACCGTCGGGATCGGCGCCATAATCGGTGTGGGGCTGGCGCTCAGGATCTTTGGTCAGGCTGCCCTCAAACGGCTCTCCATCCTCGCCTTTCCCGAGGCAGGAAAGTAGAATCCCGGTCGAACCAAGCAGGGTGTCGCACCGATCGCGGCATCCACCTCTGACCTGTGCCTTGTGGATATGACGACCAGGATCGAAAAAGACCCGCTGGGTGAAAAGGCCGTTCCTTCTGACGCGCTCTACGGGATTCAAACTCTTCGCGCGGCTGAGAACTTCCCCATCTCAGGACTCAGACCGCTTCCGGCCTTTGTCGATGCGGTCGTCTGGATCAAGCGATCAGCGGCGCTGACCCACAAGGAGACCGGACGGCTCGAGTCCAAACTCGCCGACGCCATCGTCCAGGCCGCGGATGAGGTGCTGAGCGGCAAGCACCGTGATCAGTTCATCGTGGACGTCTACCAGGCCGGCGCGGGCACCAGCCACAACATGAACTGCAACGAAGTCCTCGCAAACCGCGCGAACGAGATCCTTGGCCAGCCCCTAGGTAGCTACAGCCCGGTGCACCCCAACGATCACGTCAACATGGCGCAAAGCACCAACGACGTCATTCCAACCGCCATGCGGCTGGCGACCCTGGCCACGCTGTCCGGCCTCCTTGGATCGCTCGACGCGTTGGGAGAAGCCCTGCTCGAAAAGGGCCACCAGTTCGATGCAGTGATCAAGTCGGGCCGGACCCATCTCCAGGACGCGACTCCGATCCGGCTGGGACAGGAATTCGCCGCCTACGGCCGCACGGTGCATCGCCATCGGGAAAAGCTGGCTCAGGCCGCCGGTTGGCTTCGATCGCTCGGCATCGGGGGGACCGCTGTCGGGACCGGTCTCAATGCGGAGCCGGAATATCCCGGTCTCATAGTGAAGCACCTGCGCGCGGTCACCGGACTCGACTTGAAGGTCGGACAGGACCGCGTGCAACTCATGCAGTCCATGGGAGACATCGCAACCTTCAGCGGTGCCCTTCGCGCGTGGACGCTGGACCTCAACAAGATCGCCAACGACATCAGGCTTCTCGCTTCCGGACCGCGCACCGGTCTCGCCGAGATTCTGCTGCCCGCGGTCCAGCCCGGATCGAGCATTATGCCCGGCAAGGTGAATCCATCCATTGCCGAGATGGTGAACCAGGTCTGCTTCCAGGTTCTGGGATTGGATACCACCGTCGCGATGGCCGCCGAAGCCGGTCAGCTCGAGCTCAACGTCATGATGCCGGTGATGACCCACAATATCGTGTTCGCGATGACCTTGCTGACCAATGCTGCCCATGTCTTCGCCGACCGCTGCATTCGGGGAATCGAAGCCGACGAAGCCCAATGCGCACACTGGCTGGAGCGGAGTCCCGCGCTGGTCACTGCGCTTGCCCCGAAGCTCGGCTACGCCGAATCGGCCAAACTCGCGAAGGAAGCGGTGGCATCGGGACTCACGGTGAAGGAACTGGTCGTGAAGAAAGGGCTGCTCAAGGGAAAGGAACTCGACGAAGTGCTCGACCTTCGCGCCATGACCGAGATCGGCGTGCCGGGAGGGAAAGGGTTGCCTGGTGGTGGGTGAGTCTATTGCCCCTGTCTGGACCCCCTCCCATATTCCGCCCATGCGCATTACTACCTGGACCGAGTACAGCCTCATCATCGCGCTACACCTCGCGCGGCGTGGGGCCGCTGGAGCGGGCCCGGTAGCGGCGCGGGAAATTGCGGAGGTCGAACGGCTGCCGGGCGACTATGTCGAGCAGATTCTGCTACGGCTGCGCCGGGCGGGCCTGGTGGACTCGGTTCGCGGCGCGAAGGGTGGGTATCACCTCGCCAAGGAGCCCTCGGCGATTACGGTGCGCGACATCATGAGCGCCTCCGAGCATCAGACCTTCGAGATGAACTGCGAGAACCACCAGGTCGAGGCCGAACGATGTAACCCGGCATCGGCCTGTAGCATCAGGCCGGTATGGCAGGCGCTGCAGCAGCGGGTGGATGACTTGCTGTCCAGCATCTCCATCGCCGACCTGATGAAACAGGAATCGCAGGTAGTCGAGTTGGTCGGTATTTCGTCATCGAGCTGATCGAACCTGGAAGTGAAACGGTTCGTTTGCCTCAACGCCCGGCCTCTCAGGTCGGGCGTTCAAACTTTGTGGGGGTCAGGTGGCTATCGCTTCGATTCAGGTTGAGCCGGCGCTGTGGTTGGCGGTTGGTAACACGCCACTCCTGCCGCTGTCGCCTGAGGGTGCCAGTGAGATTTGGCTCAAGGCCGAGTGGCTGAATCCGGGCGGGAGCGTGAAGGACCGCACTGCGCGGGGAATCCTGCGGGATGGATTTCGTCGCGGCGAGCTTCCCGGTAAGCGGCTGCTCGATTCCTCCAGCGGCAACACTGCCATCGCCTACGCGATGCTGGGAGCCGCGGCCGGTGTGGGAGTGACCGTCTGCGTGCCGGGCAACGCAAGCCCCGAGCGGCTGGCGCTGCTCGAGATCTATGGTGCTCAAGTCATTCTCACCGACCGCATGACCGGTTCCGACGGCGCGGCCGATACCGCGCGCGCTCTCGCGGCGAGTGAACCCGACCTTTTCTGGTTCGCCGATCAGTACGGCAATCCAGCGAATCCAGCAGCTCATTGGGAGACCACCGGACCCGAAATCTGGAATGGCACCGATGGACGCATCACGCATTTCGTGGCGGCCTTGGGCACGACCGGCACCATCATGGGCACCGGCAGTTATCTGAAGAGCCGGAACTCCACGATCAAGGTCGTTGGGGTAGGCCCCGATTCACCGCTCCATGGCCTGGAGGGATTGAAGCACCTTCCCACCACGAGCCATGTGCCGCCGATCTACGATCCCGCGTTACCGGATGAGCTGGTCGAAGTGGCCACCGAAGACGCCGACCTGACCGCGCGGGATCTGGCCCGGTCGCGCGGGCTGCTGATGGGTTGGTCGGCGGGGGCAGCGGTGTGGGCCGCGCGCCTTATCGCACGGCGGGAGCCCGGTGCGGTCGTGGTCGTCATCGGTTGCGACACCGGGAGCCGGTATCTAAGCGATCCCCGCCGCTGGAGCGTCCGATGACGCTACACCTGCCGGCGCCGTTGCTCGACCAGGTGAGACGAGAAGGCGAGCAGGCCTACCCCAGCGAGTGCTGTGGTGCCATCGCGGGACCGGTGGACGGAGAGAAGCGCGCGGCGCGGCTCTATCCCTTGGCGAATCGTCATACCGATGATCCCCATCGGTACCTGATCGATGCCGAGCAGCTGCGCAGTGTTGAGCGGGAGGCGCGGGCAAACAATTGGGAGATCCTGGGCTTCTATCACTCGCACCCGGATCACCCCGCCATCCCGTCCGAGTTCGATACCTCGCACGCATGGCCGTGGTACAGTTACTTGATCGTAGCAGTTGCGGATGGCCGGGCCGAGAGCGCCGCGTCATGGGTGCTGGATCCGGATCGGCCAAGCATGCAGCGAGAAACGCTTGACGTCGAGAGTGAGGTCTAAGATGCCGGTAACCGTTCACATCCCCACACCGCTCCGCGGGTTCACCGCCGGTCACGACCGGCTCGAGCTGGACGGCGCCACTGTCGGGGAGATTCTCCAGGCGCTGGTTGGCGAGCACCAGGCCCTGCGTCGCCACCTGCTGCAGGAGGATGGACGACCTCGGAATTTCGTCAACATCTATCTCAACGAGACCGACATCCGGTACCTGGGGCAGAGCGAGACTCCGGTGCGTCCGGGTGATGCGATCACCATTGTGCCCAGCATCGCAGGCGGCAGCCCGGCTGCAGCACCGTCAGCCGAGCCCATCACCGGACTGCCGCCGCTCTCGCATCAGGAGATCCTGCGCTACTCTCGCCATCTCCTGTTGCCGGAGGTAGGACTCGAAGGCCAGCGGAAGCTCAAGGCAGCCCGAGTGCTGTGCGTGGGTGCCGGCGGACTTGGGTCACCCCTGGCGCTTTATCTCGCGGCCGCGGGTGTCGGCACTCTCGGTATCGTGGACTTCGACGCCGTGGATCTCACGAATCTGCAGCGCCAGATCGTTCACGGCACTTCGGGGGTGGGCACGCCGAAGCTGGGCTCCGCCGCTACGCGGCTCACCGATCTGAATCCCAACGTGAAGATCGAGGGGTTCGAGACTCGCCTTACCTCGGCCAACGCGCTTGAGATCCTCGCGGACTTCGATGTGATCGTTGACGGGACCGACAATTTCCCGACCCGTTATCTGGTCAATGACGCCTGCGTGCTGCTCGGCAAGCCGAACGTTTATGGCAGCATTTTCCGGTTCGAGGGACAGGCCTCGGTGTTCGATGCGCGCCGCGGCCCCTGCTATCGCTGCCTGTATTCCGAGCCGCCTCCTCCCGGACTGGTCCCCAGCTGCGCCGAAGGTGGAGTACTCGGCGTGCTTCCGGGCATCATCGGCACCATCCAGGCCCTCGAGACTATCAAGCTCATTCTCGGTGCGGGTGAGCCGCTGGTTGGCCGGCTCCTGCTGTTCGACGCGCTGCGGCTGCGCTTCCGGGAATTGTCGCTGCGCAAGGACCCCGCGTGCCCGATCTGCGGGACCAATCCCAGCATCCGGGAATTGATCGACTACGAAGCTTTCTGTGGCATTGGAGCCGAGCCCGCGTACGCGGGGCCGGAAATCACCGTCCAGGAGCTCGAGCGGGAGCTGGCGATCGGCAAGCCGATCACGGTGGTGGATGTGCGAGAGCCGCACGAGTGGGAGATCGTTCACCTGGAAAACGCCCGGCTGATTCCGCTGGGCCAGTTGCCGACCCGCTTGAACGAGCTCGATGGGCACGACGAAATCGTGCTCCACTGCCATCACGGGGCGCGCTCGATGAAGGCGCTGGAGATTCTCCGCGGCGCCGGCTTTGGCAAGGTTCGCAGTCTCAAGGGTGGGATCGACGAGTGGGCCGTGGTGGTGGATCCGGGGATGGCCAGGTACTGAGAGGCGTCAGCGGTCTGTCGTCTGCCATCATAAACACCTCATCCCTGGGGTTGCTCGGGATGAGGTGGCTAACGGCTAACAGCTAATTGCTGACGGCCGACGGCTGACCGCTGACGGCTCCTCCCAGCCCGTTGACGCTGGCGCAGCAGGCTAGATAGCTTGTCCCCCCACGCCGAAGTGGTGGAACTGGTAGACGCGCTGCGTTCAGGGCGCAGTGGGCGCAAGCCCGTGGGGGTTCGAGTCCCCCCTTCGGCACTGCAAAGCAGGAGACAGGAGAAGGGAGACGGGAGACGGGGACCACAACACCCTTCTCCTTTCTCCCTTCTTCCGTCTTCGTCTCCCGTCTCCCTGTCGTCTTCTGCTCCTCCCCTTTTCCCCACCCAACCCCCGGTCTATCTTGCAGTTACGCCACCATGGTCGCCCGCAAATCGCCTGATGCCGAGGAGGGCAGGGAATCGATCGCCCGCAATCCCAAGGCGACGCATGACTACCACATCCTCGAGACGTGGGAGGCGGGCATCGTCCTCTCGGGCACCGAGGTGAAGGCCCTGCGGGGGCGGAAAGCGTCTATCAAGGAGGGGTTCGCGAGAGTGGATAGAGGGGAAGTGTTCCTCGAAGGTGTGAACATCACGCCGTATGAACAGGGCAATCGCTACAATCACGAGCCGGTCCGCGCCCGCAAACTCTTGCTGCACAAGCGGGAGATTCAGCGCATGATCGGCGCAGTGGAACAGCAGGGCCTCACCCTGGTCCCGCTTGAGCTGTACTTCAAGCGAGGGCGGGCCAAGGTCGCGCTGGCGCTGGCGCGCGGAAAGAAGCGGTACGACAAGCGGGAGGATGCCAAGCGGCGCATCGCCGAGCGCGAGGTGGCCCGAGCCGTCCGAGCGAGAGGCCGAACCTGATGTCGAAGCTTGCTCTCCCGTCCCCCAGGCCGGTCGTGACCTTCGCTATCATCGTGCTGGTTGCCGCGATTCTGCCCACCATCGTGTTCGCAACGGTGGCGCCTCCGGGCGCCCCGGAAACTCTGGTCGTTGCGACTCCTCGCGGCGAGTCTCGCCTCGTGGTAAGGCCCGACTCGTCGGCTGGTCCCGGCGTCTCGGCGGCTCAGCTGCTCAATGCGCTGCGAGGATCGGCCCGGGCCGACGGTAGCTGGATGGAGCTGACGATCGGCGGCCGGCCCTTCCGCTTTCTGCTGGGTGCTCCCGTGTTCCTCCTGAATGACCGGTTGGAACCGCTCGCGGGGCTGGTTTACGAGGCGAACGACTCGCTGTTTCTTCCCTTCCAGTTCGTGGCGGAGATTCTCCCCCGGGTCTTCACCGGATTCTATCGCTACGATGCGGCCGAAGGGCGCCTCCTCGAGGCTACCGAGCGACCCAAACCGCCCGCGGCCCGGTTGCCCAACGGATTGCTGCCCGGCCACGTCGTGACGGTTGATGCCGGACATGGCGGAGTGGATCCCGGCAATCCGGGAGTGTTCTTCCCGCGCGGAGTCACCGAGAAGACCATCACTCTGAAGATGGGTTTCCTTCTGCGCGACGAGTTGAAGCGCCGGGGCATCGGCGTGGTGATGACCCGGACCACCGATACTCTGATTGATCTGGCGGATCGGGGTGCGTACTGCACCGAGAAGTGCGATCTGTTCGTGAGCCTCCACGTGAATTCCCTCGCCCGGCGCCGCGGGTACACCTCGACCAGTGGGTTCGAGACCTACTTCCTCGCCGAGGCAAAGACCGAGGAGGCGGAACGAGTCGAAGCGATGGAAAACGAGGCGCTGCGTTTCGAGGCACCGGGCAATGCGTCGCAATCGGGCACCGATCTCGGGTTCATTCTGCGTGACCTCCAGTTGAACGAATATCTGCGGGAGTCGGCTCGCATCGCCGAGATGGTGCAGGACGAGCTCGACCCGGTTCATACCGGAGTGAATCATGGGGTAAAGCAGGCCAATTTCGCCGTGCTGCGCACCGCACGCCGGCCCGCGATTCTGATTGAACTGGGCTACAGCACCAATGAGAGCGACGCGCGGCTCCTCATCAACAAGAATTCGCAGAGGGCTCTCGCCACTGCGATCGCCGATGCGGTAGTGGATTTTCTGCTGGAATACGAGCGGAAGACCGGGTCCGCGGCCGATTCGGGAGGTCGAGGGCCGTGAAACGACTTCCTCTTGTCCTGGT
>Ga0068857_100003320_pt1 | contig 13379 bp, 12 predicted proteins | sample KBSCornC72_FD_66591 | JGI IMG/M metagenome (GOLD analysis project Ga0068857, IMG submission 66591) | Corn rhizosphere microbial communities from Kellogg Biological Station, Michigan, USA - KBS Corn C7-2 | ecosystem: Host-associated > Plants > Roots > Rhizosphere > Soil ...
GCCGATCGCGGGATCGCCAACATCCGTATCACGCCGGCCACGTCCCTCGAACCGGCGAACGTCTCGGTGCAGGTCGCCGTCGCGCGTCACGCCGACAATCGGCTCCTGACGGTCGTCGTCGATTCCGGCTCGTACTACTGGAGCAGCGAACGACAGCTCGACGGGCAGGACGCGCCGTATCTCTCCGTGTTCAACTGCCGTGAGCTGCCCGCCGGTGAATATGCCGTGCAGGCGTCAGTGGTCGGGGCCGATGGCCGTGTGCGCGCAACAGCGAGAAATCGCATCATCGTCATGTCGCGGACGCCTGGTCCCCTCTATTAGCCGGCGCTCGACATGCGAGGTGGGAGCGTCGTCGTCGTGTCTCCGCGACGCTGGAGCGACGTCCTCCTGTTTTCCGTCACCGCGGTCGAACTCGGCATCCTGCTGGCCCTGACGCCGGCGCTGGCACTGCCCGACTGGCTCTACGTCTTGCAGCACGCGATGGTGCTGGCGATCGCGCTCACCCGACGTTCACCAGCGGTTACCGATCACTCATTCGGAGTCGGCGCGGCCGTCGCCGTTTCGTATGCCTACCCGTATGCGCAGGTGATCTATCTGCAGCGCGTCCCGGGCTGGTCACTCTGGCCCGACGGCGGCATGGTCCTCATCACATTTGGCGCGCTTCTGAGCATCGTCAGCCTCTGGACGCTCAGGCGATGGTTTGGAATTCGACCAGCACTGCGAGGCCTGACCGTCAACGGACCGTACTGCGTCGTCCGCCACCCGATGTATCTCAGTTACGTTCTCAGCGACATCGGATACAACCTTCAGGAATCCAATATCGGGACGGCAGTGGTCGTGATCACCGGGTGGATCGCGATGCTCTATCGCATTGAAAGCGAAGAGCGCGTCATGGCCCATCATCCAGCATGGGCGCAGTACACGGATGCCGTTCGTTACCGTCTTCTGCCTGGAGTCTGGTAATTAGAAATTCATCTCGAGGTTGACATGGAAAATGGGTCCGTTCGCACCAACCGGCATCGGATACGCCGTGTAGCCGACGGGACTGCGGTTGACGTGGATGAACTCGGCGTTCAGTCGAAGACCGCGCTGCTGTGTGAAGTACCAGTTTTGACCAGCGCGGAACTCCGACGGCCTCCCGAAGTCGCCGAAGATCTGTGAGCTGCTCACATAGAGCTGCCAGACGTCCTTGATCGCCATCGCCGACGTCTGTAGCTGGTAGCCCGTATCGCGAACGCGCGGGATGCTCCCGACGTTTGTGCCCGTGTAGTCTCCGAGCCAACGCCAATAGAACTCGCCTTCAACCGATATCCCGTGGTACTTCACGCCGGCGTCGACGGACGTCATCTTCCAGTCGACGGTTTCGACCGTGATGCCGGATCCGAACAGATTCGGCGTAAAGATGATGCTGCCGTCGCTCAAGCGGATCTGCGTATTCTCGATGGCGTTCGTGCCAGGCTGACTCTGAGCGTCTTCGAGGCTGTGCGACCAGTGGATGCCGACACGCGTAGCGAGGTTCCGATGCCAGTCGTAATCGCCGAACGTCCCGTACAGCCCAAACTCGCCCGTGGTTGGCAACCATGTCAACGCGTACGACTGCGTGTCCATCTTGTTGTCGAGCTGCGCGGCGCTGACGCCAAGGATGCTCAGGTTCGTCGCAAGCATCGCGTTGTATTTCAACTTGGTGGTGATGTCGCCCTTGACCCACACACCGTTGGTGTAGGACCCGCGGAAGAACTCGTCCGCGGTCAGGCGGTCGTCGACACCGAGCCAGTACGGAAACTGCCCTTCGGTGCTGCGTACGGTCGGCAGTGAGGTGATGCCGCTGCCGACGGTGATGAACCGGTTGAACGTGTAACTGAGGTTGCCGGCGCCGACGACCTGCGCGGGATCGCCCTGCGAGGCGTTTGACGACCAGACGTAGAGGTAATAGCGAAACTTCGGTGTGAGGAACCACCCGCTGAAGGGCGAAAAGAATTTTGCGAGCTGGATGTCCTGTCGTTGCTGAAGCGAGTGCTCGACACCGAATGCATCCGTATAGCGCTCGTCGATGTTCCTCTGGTTCAGATAGCGGGCATAGCTGAAGAGGCGGAAATAGATCTGGCCTTTCTCACCCTCGTAGAGAAGAAAGCCGACGTTCGGGATGTGTTCGAGCGGCTTCTTCTTCTCCGTCTGTTGCGTCGTCCGGCCCGCGACGAACTCGGCACTGCAGCCGTCTGATACCCAAATGCCGGTATCGTCGTATCCCCAGGTCTTTCCCAGAAGGCATGGGGCCGACCCCGACGCACTCACCAGCGCGACGCCCGCCGACGTGTCCGCAGCGCAGTGCTGCCGCTCACCCGGTTGGGACGCGCAGGAAATGCGACCCTGTTCCGACGCGGAGGTCGACGCATCCGCTTCGGGTTGCTGGCTCGGAGTGTTCTGGGCGTGCGCGGGCCCGACCACGAGCACCAGTGCAGCCGCACACAGCCCGACCGCGAAGGATGGCGGAAGAGACCGGCCGCCTCGCATCCAATTGAAACAACCGGTCAACATCAGCCCGTGGCAATTTGATTAACGCCGACCGCTGGTCGCCGCGACTGCTCCCTCGGGCTGCGCCGCATAGGGATTTCCGCCGAGCGCGTTGGAAATCTGCGTGATGGCGCGCTGCGCCCGCACACTGTTGCCGGCATCATCGAGAGGCGGCGATACCACCGCGATGCCGAACTTCCCGGGTGACACGGCGATGAGGCCGCCACCGACCCCGCTCTTGGCAGGCAATCCTGTGTGATACAGCCACTTCCCGGAGTCGTCGTAGAGGCCGGCCGTCGCCATTACGGCGAGCACGCCAGGGACCTTGGACTCATCGAGGATACGTTTGCCGGTCACCGGGTTCCTGCCGCCCGCCGCCAGCGTCGCGGCCATCATCGCGAGGTCCTTGGCGTTGACGCCGACCGAGCACTGCCGCGTGTAGAGGTCCACAGCCTGCTGCCAGTTGTTCTTGATGTACCCATACGCGAACATGAGTGCTCCAATCGCCTGGTTGCGCTGATTGGTCGCCGATTCAGACTCGTAGACGTCGTTGAGTACGCGCAACGGACGTCCGGCGGCATCGCTGTAAATGCCGATGATTTTTTTCCATACTTCATCGCCGGTCGCGCCGGTCACCATGCTGGTCGCGGAGATCGCGCCTGGATTGACGAGCGGATTCATCTCTGGCGCACCAGTGCCAACAACCGTCTTGACCCCCTCGACCGCAATGATCGAGTTGAAGCGCGCACCGGTCGCATCCACGCCGATTCGTTTTTCGATGGATTCGAGACCCTGCTCCTGGATGACCTGCGCCATCGTGAAGACCTTCGAGATCGACTGGATGGATACTTCCGTGTTGGTATCGCCGGCGGTGTAGACCTTGCCGTCTGTCGTCACGAGCGCAATCCCGAACAGCGTCGGATCGACCTTGGCCAGCGCCGGGATGTAATCGGCGTTCTTCCCTTCAGTGAGCGATCTGAACTCGTTATAGGCCCGGGTGACGGCGGCCTGCGGTTCGGCGACAGATCCTGTCGTCGCGCGCTGCGCCGCGACAGAAATTGCGGCAGCAGAAATCAGTCCGACGATTCCGGCGAGCGATGCGCGCCGGAGCGACAACCTCTTACCCATGTTTACTCTCCTGTTACTTTGGCCGAGAAGCTGTACTTAAAGGAGAACTGCAGCCGCCGGTCGCTGACGTCGAACCCGTCAGAGAAGTTCTCGCGGTGGATCCATTGAAGTTCGCCGCCCATCATCACGTTGGTCACGGGCGTCCACAGCAGATTGGCCGAGGCGTATTCACCTTCGTGGAAAGCGGCCGGCACCTGCAGGTCGCTGTTCTCGATGTTCACGCTCGCGTATCCGATGGCGGAAGACCATCTGCTGTTCCAGGCGTGATCCAGGTAGGCGGAGACGCCGACATCCTGCAACGCCTCTCCCGTGACAGGCGTTCGCGGATCGCCGGGATTCCGCTCGGCGCCCACATCGATGGGCGCGTCGTTGAAATAGTTCTCGACGCCCTTACCGTAAATCACCTGCAGACGGAGCACATCGTTGGACGTCGGCTTGACGTTCGAGCTGACGCTGATCCCCCATCCCCAGACGTGGCCGTTGAGATCGAACTGATCCTGGAGGAGGTCGTCCCACGCGATGTATCGCAGCGCGCCGCCGACCTGGACGTAGCCCCAACCACGACCCATGCGGTAATGTCCGGTGACGTCGGGCGCGGGGAACCGGCCGACGACGTTCTGCAGCTCCACGCGGTTGGCCAATCGTCCCGCGTCGCCGCTGGCGCCCGGGTTCTCGATCGCGACTCTGACGTTCGAATCACCGTTCACGTAGGGTTCCCAAAACACCTGGGTATTTCGGAAGAACAGCATCCCGTTCGGACCCCAGTAATCGAGGATGTTGGGAAACACATCGACATCCATGAATTGGCTGTTGGTGATGCCTCCGCCGACTTGCCGATATTGCCCCCATGCATGCCGCAGGCGTATCGTCGTCTCTCCTGCGAAAGCCCCGACGCCGAACATATCGAATTCGAAGACCCCCTTGACCGGCCCGTGATCGGTCGGGAGCTCTCCCCTCGCGCCGAAACGGCTCTGCCGCGGGCTGAGATAGAAGTGGCCGTCCCGGCCGAACTCGTGATGGAACGCGGGGAGTCTCGATGGCCGTAGGACGTCGTACCAATCCGGGTTGTTCTGGTCGAAATCGACGATGGCATCGGCCTGTCCAAAGCCGTAGATTTCAAGCGTCGGCGCGGTTGTAGTCGGCGCCGGCGCCGGTGCCTGTGGCTGCGCCTGCGCCTGAGCGATCGTCGAGAGCCCAAACACAAGCAAGCATGCGGAGAAGACGGTGCGTGTCATTTGACGTTGACCCTTTCCCATTCGCGGACGCGGCTGCGCCCTTCGTTGAAGATGCGTTCGTAGTTGCCCTTGCGAATCTCGAGACTCGCTGCGGGCGTGAGCCGCTGCCACACCGGCGTCCACATGTCGTAGACGCCGAAGTAGGCATCAGGGCCAGCAGGTGCAACCGTGTCGGTTCCGAACAGGAAACGATCGGGGTAGTGATTGAGCATCGCCGAGACTTGCGCGATCGACTCAGGAGTGGCGACGGCGTACTTTGCGACTTCGTCCCACGAGATATCGAAATTCACGTGGCTCAGAGCCGGATCTCTGAGCATCTCCTCGACCATCGCCGCCTGCCGTGATGAGCGCATCGCCGCACCCGGAGACGAGCGAACCGGATGCACGACGCGCCCGAGACCGATATGCGCCCAGATGATCGTGGTCTTCGGATGGCGCTTGAGGAGCGCCTTCATCTGCGTGAGGTACGCTGGCTCCGAATCAGGCTTGGCGAACGGCACGTCGATGTCGTTGTGGATCAGCACGACCAGACCAACGGCGCCAGCGAAATCGAGGATGCGGTCGAGAGCCGGGTTGGTCAGACTCGCCGCGCCGCCGGCAACTTTGGCGGAGACGAACTCTTTGTGGATGGTGAATTCCCCGATACCGGCGAAAACGCCGGGATACATTTCCAGGACGCGCCGGATGTGATCGACGGCATACATGTCCGCCGGGTTGAACCCGGTGATCATGGGATCGAATCGCGCCTGATCACGCGTCGGCAGCGAACGATACGCCTGCGCGATGTAGGCATCGGTGAACGAGTAGTAGTAGAGCGGTGCGTCAGTCTGCAGGTAGTAAGTCGGTGCATAGTCTCCCGAATTGCCGTACGACCATTCCTGCTGGAGCGGAATACCGAAGAGCGTCGATCGCCCGACGCGGCTGCCCATGATTGCGAGAAACGTCTGCGGCGTGATGCCTTGCTGGATGTAGTTCGTGAGATGAAAGTGCGAGTCGTCGAATTCCGCCGATGCAACAACGTCTGCTGCGTCAGCTGCCGTGCCGGGGCCGGCCATCCACGCACCGGCGATGCTGAAGGCGGCAACCACCAGCAGCGCACTCAGTGCGAAGAGCGAAGGAAGCCTTCTCATGAATCCGCCGGCGACCGTGCACGTGGCGCGCCGATGAGCCCGGCGCGCCGGCGGAATGGATGGAACTTGTTGTCAGCGCGGGGATTCCGCGGATAGCGGAGTCGGCTGCGAGTGCCGCGCACCGGGGCGCTGCGTCACAACACCTCGGGCGCCTCTCAATTCATCGTGAGCAGGCGGCGCGCAACGCGACGCCGCGATGATCCGCGTGATGGCCGTCGCCAGATCTTCCGGGAAAAATGGCTTTGGCAGTAATTCCGTAAAGCCCGCGGCATCGGCGGCCGCGCGTTCGCGCGTCATCACCGACGCCGTAAGCGCGACGACAGGCACCTGCGCAAGTCCTGGATCCTTTCGCAACTCGCGAAGCACCTGGATGCCGTTCATCCCCGTCATCCGCAATTCGAGCAAAATGATGTCGGGCTCCGACTGCCGGGCGACATCGATCGACGCCTTACTGTCGGAACAGGGGATCACCCGAAAGCCACGAGCCTGCAGGTACTCCGTATACATCTCGCGGTTATCCGCATGATTGTCAACGAGTAAGACGAGCGGTTGGTCATGCAGCATGGCGGGTCTCGATTCGTCTCCGTGAAGGGACGGCCGAACGCCCGCGCGAGCCATCCTCGGCAATCGTCCATCCCGTCGTCTCGTGACCGCATGATGCGCATCGAAGAGACAGACGGTGCTGCTCGAAGTGCAGCAGCGTGTCGTGGCCAAAGAGGCCGCAAATGGCGCGTCGCACCATCCATTTGACGCGTCGAAACAAGGTGGTCATGTCGTCGCTCCTGTCGCCGACCGGGCCGACGCCTGCATGCCACCCTTGGTCGCCATGCCGATCACGCAGGCGCCGAACCCGGCACCGCACGAGCTTGCAAACCGTGCGCCCGCATGGATCGTCATAAACATTCATGATCGCGCCTGTCGCCACGGGCGTTTGTCATCGTGATCACCGTGCGTCGCGATCATCGGCTGGTGTATCGCGCCACAGGTGTCGCACTCTGCGCACGAAGCGTCGCGGCCTTTCGGTGTAGATTCGCGCGCCGAGAATTTCCGCGTGTCGGCGAAGCACGCGCTGATAGCGCGAGACGACCCGCAGGCATCGCGCCGCTTCGGCTCTCGGCAACGAGACGTCCGTGACCAGGAGTTCGCGCAGCAGAATGACGTTGTGGTATTCCCCGAGGATGCCATCGAGCGCTTCGATCCGCCGCTCGTACGCGACCAGGTGATTGCCACAGTGCCCCTCGAGGAGGCGGACGTGGAACCAGTGGTCCTTCACGTAGCGCCGCCAGGTGTGAAAGTGCGACGGCTTTGGCTTCGACCAGGCCGTGAGCATCATGCGCCGCGCGCGGCGGTAGCTCTCCTCGAGACCTGGTGCGACGGCGCGAAACCCTTCACCGCGAACGCGCCATCGCTTGACGCGGCTGCGCTCGCTTCGGAGCGTTCCGGCGGCAATTTTGAGGATTCCACGCGTCTGTGCGTCGTGATCGGCCCGAGCGCCGTTGCGGAGCACTCCCGCGCGGGCCGCGGCGAGGGCTCCTTTGGGGAGCGATGCGGGATACCGGTGCTCGAGCTCCTTGAGGGTTTCAACAATTCCCCGTCCATCGGCGACGGGCGCGAGGAGCCGGCTCACGGTACTCAAATCGCGATCGACCGTTCGGTACTCCTTGTCGAGCACCGGCCGTACCAGCCGGATGATTGCACGGATTTTTTTGACGCGGCGACGTGCATCGTGCACCGCATCATCACTCTGTGGATCGCCGACTGAATGCAGCTCGGAGATGGCGGCCTCGAGCTGTTTGAGCACGATCCGCCGGACCTCGCTGGATATAGAAGCGCCTTGCTTCAACCGGAACGCCACGCACCCTCCTCGGTCTCACCGTGCGAAACGCCCGACGCGAAACAGCCGCGCCGCGCCAATGGTCAGTAACGATCCGGCTGCGGTACCCAGTGCGCCAATGGTGAGCTGCGCAAGTAAAGGACCCGTCGACAGGATGCCGGTCGCAAAAAACAGGGCGAAGGTAAAGCCGCTGGAACACGCCAGCGCGGCGACGAGCAGCTGGCGCCACTTGAGGCCCCTCGGCAAATGCCATCCGGCCGCGACCGCCGCGCCGACGGCGATCAGAATGCCGAGCGGGCGGCCAACCAGCGCACCCAGCAGCAACGCCCATGTGCCGGTGTCGTAGCCGCGAAGCAGGACGCCACCGTTGACGAGCCCGAACAGAAACAGGATCCCCTGTACCAGGGTGTTCCATTCGTGCTCGAAGTGATGCACCGCATCGTCGTCCGGAGGATCGGCGAGCAGGTCGAGCCGTCGCGGCTCGTGAGGGAGGAACGGAACGATTGGGACGAGCGCAAAGGCCGGGTGGAGTCCTTCGCGATAGAACGCCACCCATGACAATGTTCCGCACACGACCAGATACGGCCAGAACGAACGCACGCGCAGCGCTCGCATGGCGCCGGCGATCCCGAGCGCGACGAGCATGACGCCAAGGCCGCCGCCGTGGACGACAGCCGTCGGGTACTGCGGCGCGACGAGGAGCATCCCGAACAGATTCGTGGCGATCGCAAGCAGCAGCACGAACGGCAGCGCACCGCTGCGCGGCAGAATCCACTTGAGCACGTAGTACGCAGCCGCGATGTCTATCGCGGAGGCAATGGGCCACCCTGCTTCAAGGACCTCCTCGTAGTGGCCGCGCACATATGCCAGGTAGACGCTGGCACTCCCCGCGATGCCGCCAACGGCGGCCAGCAGCGGCAGGCTCCAGCGCCGCCATGAGTGCAGGGCGCCGCCCGGCATGACGGCTTCAACGATCTCCTGCATGATGAGACCGACAAAGAGCGCCATGCCGATCTCGTTGACTGGAAACGCGAGCGAGTGCGCGACGATGAAATACGGTTCGGGCGCCGTGTTCGCCCAGAGCAGTCCGATCGCAACCCCTATCGGCAACGCGAGACAGCGGTGGACGACGAGATCGAACAGCCGCGCCGCGGCGCTGCGATGACGGCGCTCGACCGCGACGGGATGCGCAGCGAGCGTATGCGGTTTCATCTCGAGTCCCTTGCCCCGACAGGCTCACGACGGATCACGCCGGAGTCGACTTTGGCGCCCGACCGCGCAACGGCCTCGAAGAACATCTCGTCGCCGGCCACCTCGACGAGCATGAACGACTGGTCCTGGTCGTAATACGCGGCGGTCAATCCGGACGGCCGCACGTCTCCCCTGCGCAACTCGCCGCCCGACCCTGATACGAAGTACGTGATCCCCTTCTGCGGCTTGAGCCGCTCGTACATGTGGTCATGTCCGGAAAAGACGACGTCGACGCCGTATTTGATCAGGAGCGGCTCGAGAACGACGCGCAGTGCTACGTCGGAGCCATGGCGACCGCCGTCGGAGTAGATCGGGTGATGGAAGAAGCAGATCCGCCACTGATCGTCTGAGCGCTGCAGCGTTTCGTCGAACCATGCCCGCTGCTTCGGATCGAGCTGGTTGGTGTCGAGCACGAAGAACCGCACGTTCTTCTTCACGAACGTGAAGTAGCGCTCGCCTCCCATGTTGAACGCTTTATAGAAGCGGTTGTTCTGGTTGTCGTGATTGCCGAGGGTCGCGTAGAAGAGCACGCCCGCCTGGAGCAGCGCTGCATACGGGCGCTCGAACTTGGTGACGAAGTCCTGCGCCTCCTGCCGCCCGTACATGTTGTCCCCGAGCATGAGGACCATGTCGAAGGGAAACGTCATGCGGGCGGCCGCCATCTGCTGCCCCACGTCGTACTGCGGCTTCGCGCCGGTACCGTTGTCGCCGAGAACCGCAAATTTCAGAGAATCGGGGCGCGCCGGCAGGGTCTCCACCACCCGCGCTGCGTTCTGCGCGGCCGGCGTGAACCCGGCCGTCGCGAGCAACGCGGTGAGGAGAAGAAGGCCGACGCGCCGCATGTGTCACCCGGTCATTTGGCTGCAATCACGTCAACGCGTTGCGCCTGGCCGATCCGTTGGCGCAGGACGCTGATAAAGCGCGCCGCCAAGTCCGGCGCATAGCCACCCGCTCGGAACGCGTCCTGCCACTGGCGTTCACTGAGGCCGCCGATGAGCGTGGCCGCCCATCGCACGTCTTCGCGCGTAATGCGCCCGGTCACCAATTCCCGGTGCAGGCCGTGGTAGTCGAACTCGATAAATCCGCGCTTCTCGCCCAGGATGAATTGCGTGTTGGCAAAGATGTCGAAGTTGTTGCGCTGCGGGCTGACGCGACCGGTCTTTCCGAGAGCGAGGCCAAGATCACGAACGACGTACCAGTGTCTCGGAGACCCGCCGGACGGCGGTGTGTACTCGTACAACGTGTTGTTGGAGTTCTTCAGATCGGAGCTGTTGAACATCAGCAGGATGACCAGCAATCCCTGATACGCCCGCTGCCCGACAAAGGGGTTTTGTTGCCAGGACCATTCGCCTTGATCGACGAGGGACGGCAGGTGCAGGCGGAAGCGGCCGCCGCGTTCGGTGTGCACGCCCGATTTGTCGCGCATCGTGAACGACGGGAGGTAGTAGACGGGCGGCTGGTGATAGCCGAGTGCGGAGAGCACACGGGACACCACGACTTCTGATGGCCCTTCGTCACCGTGACGTCCCGAGGGCTGTTTCACGTGCCACTCGCGCCCCTGCGGATCGCGCACGACGACACCCGGGTTGAAGCCCCCGCTCTTTGGCCGGACAAACGTGTATTCGGCGCGCGGATTCGGTGCGTGCTGGGGACCCCACGGCCCATTGAAGAGATCGGCGGCATGCAGATTGTCGGGTGACTGCCACCAGGCCGACATCGGTACTGGCGTGGCGGTGTCGACCGGCCGGACCGCCGCCGCACAACAGAGTGTGGCCGCGGTGATGAACACCAGCACGAAAGCACGCTTGATCGACGGCCGCGGGATCATGACGCGCCTCACGGGAAGAACGGAACGATCGCGGGGATGCGGCGCACCCGTGGCAGCCGAAATGGCTCGCTGGTGCTGAACACGACGCGCCAGCCCTCATGGCCATGCGCGACGTCGAACCGCGCGAATGTGGTTTTCTCGGTGTGAACGCGCACACCCGCGCCGTACGATCGCTGATCCAGATTGAGATCGCTGTAATGGGGTGCGACGTTGCCGGTATCGACAAACAGCGCCGCATCCATATGCTCCCAGACGGCGAAGCGCGATTCCGCTTGCACCACGAGAAGGCTGTTGTCATGGAACTGGAAATTGTGGAACGCGCGATTGGTGCGGTTACCGCCCATGGTTGGCAGCAAGTAGAACGGAATGTCCTCCGACGGATTGCTGTAGACGGTCCAGCCGTGAAATGCGAGGACCACTCGCGCATCCGACAGCGGGACGTATTTCAGCCCCTCCGCTTCCCATGTGTGAAATGAAAACGGGCCGTCGGTGTCCCAGTAGTTCGTCAACGCCCCTCGATACATGTGCCCGCTGGTGGGATAACCGCGATGGTCGCGCGTATCGGACATGATCGAGGCTTCCGAGTGAAGCAGCTCCGGTTGCTCGCTGAGGTTCGCCGCCGGGACGGTCGGAAATGCCTCCAGCGTGCTCGGGACATCCGGCTTGAACGTGCCGCCGGGATCCATCAGCTTCGGACGTCCGAGCCAGCCGACTTCGCCGGCGATCGTGAGCGACTCGGTCGGCGTCAACGTCGCATAGCCGACGATGTCGGTCGTCTCCATCCGATACTGACTGCGGTCGTCGTCCGATACGTCTGGCCCGACGCCGAAGAAGTTGACCTGGGTGTTGTCCTGCCACCACACGAGCGAGCCGAGGGTGAGATGGCCGCCGGCGAGTTGCTGCCGCTCGATGCGCGCCTGGCCCATCGTGAAGAGGTGCCACGAGACCGCCGCCGACGTGTCGAACATCCACCGATCGTTGTCGAAGTAACGTCGGTATCCTGGTCCGATCGCCAACCACCCCGCGCCCGTGATCATGTTCGACACTTCCGGGTAGAACCCGCTTTTGCGCGAACCGTTCTGATCACCGAACTGACTTGCGAAGCCGATGGCGGAGGACAGAAACCCAGGCTCGCCCATCAGTGCCGCAGACGGCTGCGGGGTGGTCGCCGGCGACGCCTGCGGCGCCGGATTCGCGGCGGGAGTACCCGCCTGCGCGAATGTGGAGCGCGGACTGGAAGAAAACAGCAGTGCGATGATGAACGCAGCGAATCGCGTGGCACGGTACGAAGACAAACGACACAACATCAGGTCGCCTCCAATGGCTGCGTTCAGAGACGGCAAGACGGGCACCAGGCAGAACTCAACGCGTGAAGTTCAACGATTCACGGGGCATTTCGCACGGTCCCCTTGCGTGTCGTTTCAGCTGATGGGGCGGCGACGCAACGGGATGTTGAGAGCGGGTCTACGATAGCGGTCAGTCCTCAGCCGCTCGGTTCACGAAAAAGACGCTCCCCCGTTGAAAATCACAGGCGTTCGCACCCAAGATAGGCGTCCGGGTGCAATGACTCAGATCCTGATCGCGGATGATCACGAGGTTGTGCGACAAGGTGTTCGCGTCCTGCTCGAGGCGAATCCCGATTGGAGTGTGTGCTGTGAAGCCGCGACGGGACGCGAAGCCGTGGCCAAAGCCACGGAGTTCCATCCGGACGTCGTCGTCCTCGACATTGCGATGCCTGAGATGAACGGGCTCGAAGCTGCGCGCCAGATCCGCCGCGCGGTGCCGACTGCGAAGATTCTCGTGCTCACCGTTCATCAAATCGATCAGTTGGCGCAGGAATTCATCGACGCGGGGGTGCGTGGATATCTGCTAAAGGCGGATGCGGGCCGCATGCTTGTTGATGCGGTCAAAATGGTCCTCAAGGGTGAAACATTTTTCACGCCGAGCCTGCTGGAGCCCGCCGACGGCTCAATTCCGGTTCGCGGATCAACGCCAGCGATCAAACGTCTGACGCGCCGCGAGCGCGAAGTACTGCAACTGCTCGCCGAAGGACGATCGAACAAGGAGATCGGCACCGCGCTGCGCATCACGACGAAGACCGCGGAGACGCATCGCGCGAGATTGATGGCTAAACTCGGCGTGCACTCGGTCGCCGAACTCGTGCGCTACGCGATCCGCAACAAGATCGTCGAACCCTGATCACAAGCGGCTGCACCTACTCACAACGACGTCGCGAACGATCGCTGATCCTCGCGACATGTTGTTGTCACGCGTGATGGCGATAGTCACGCAAACTACAGAATCCACGGTATTGAAGGCGTGTAAGAGCTCTTCTACGCTGCCTACATCCTCCTTTTGCGTAACAGGCCGCCGTCCGGCACACCGGTTGCCATGCGAGAACCGCTCATGCACAGGAACAACAACGCAACGGACGTCGACTGGGCGCAGCTCGTTCGCGCCGA
>Ga0068857_100003326_pt1 | contig 13372 bp, 10 predicted proteins | sample KBSCornC72_FD_66591 | JGI IMG/M metagenome (GOLD analysis project Ga0068857, IMG submission 66591) | Corn rhizosphere microbial communities from Kellogg Biological Station, Michigan, USA - KBS Corn C7-2 | ecosystem: Host-associated > Plants > Roots > Rhizosphere > Soil ...
TCAGTTCCGCGAATCCGGAGTGCTTCGAGAGCCGGCAGGTCATCGGCGCGGCTTGCGACTATGAACTTGCCGCAGCGATCGCACGGCACGCCGTTCGCCGCACAGAACGCGAACAGCCGCTCCGCCCCCTCGACGCACAGCTCGGCCTTCAGCGAACCCGCAGGATAATAAATGCCTGCATGGATGACGCCGCTGTTATGCGTGCTCGTCTCCATGCCGAGTCGGGGCTGCCGTTCTATCAGACAGACGGTCACACCTGCGGCCGCGAGTGCGCCGGCGGCCGCCAGGCCGGTGACGCCGCCCCCCACGATAGCCGCATCGATGATCTCCATCAGGGGTAGCGGAGCCTTCCCATCACCACGGCGGACGAGGCGGGTTCAACGGTCACATCTATGCGGCGGAACCGGCCGTGCGGACGGTCGGAAGGAAGTACGACGCGGACGCTGACCCACTCGGAATCCTGCAGAGTAATCATGTTTGCCGGTTTTCCATCCAGCACGATCAACACCGACGTCGCGACGCCCGGGTCTGTCAGCCGTAGCGGTATCTCGACCAGGGGAGCATCGGTAGCATAGAACGTCGAACTGCCCGAGAGGTGCCTGACCCATGTTCGACCTGCGTCTCTTTCCCACGCGGATACGCCGCTGGCGACTTCTTCGAGGTCGATGTCGCGACTGTGTTGGACGACACGAAAAGGCATCGTCGCTAGAATGAGAACGATTCCGGCAAACACCACCAGCTGGTGTCGCTTTTTGCCCGCTCCAGCAGTCGGCTGCATCGGCGCGACGCGCGCAGCGACGAGACCCAAGGCTATCCAGAAGGGGTACGCAACCTCGCGCACGAGCAGTGGATGGCCCATCAGGCATGTGAACAAAAAGCCGACGAGGCCGATGCGCACGGCGAGCGTCTCGTGTTCCTCCTCCGTACCACGCGCCACGTCGTCGTTCTGTGGCACCAGTACGGTCGCGAGCAGCCAGCCGAACGCGACAAGGCCCGACAGGCCGAGCTCCGCTAAGACCTGAAGGTAGTTGTTGTGCGCATTCTCTCGTGAGTACTCCGCGCCGACCGCCGGAGGCATGAACTCCGCCGACCTTGAATAGAATCTGCCGACACCGATTCCGAACACGGGATACTCAGCCGTCATACGCAGGCTCGTGATGGCCATATCGTGTCGCACACGGAGCGCCTGGACAGCCGGTGTCCCGCCGAACTTCTCCGGGTACCAGCGGTATCCCGCGGCGGCCACGGATACCGCCGCCAGTAGCGACAGCGCCGCAAGTATACGAATCGATCGTGTTGTGCGGCTCACCGCCACCGAGAGAAGGAGGGTCAGTGCGATCACGGCGGCAACGGCCAACGCGGTACGTGAACCGGTCAGCCAGAGCGCCGCTGCGACCGGCACCGCCGCAAGCGCCCAGGCCGCGTGCCATTTGCGGCGGAGCGCCAGGCCGCACTGGAGCGCGAGCAGAAGTACGAAATACGATCCGGCGGCATTGACGTCTCCGTGCAGGACATTCACCCGCACAGTCGTCGCATGGTGTATGGCTTCGGCTGGGGGGAGACTCGCTCGCGTGATGATCGCGATCAACCTCGACAGGTTCAACGATGCGGCCACGACACCGCTCAGCGCCAATAGCGCAGCCACCAGCCGCCATGCTCGTTCATCGCGCACCGTATTCGAGGTCCACGCAAACAGCATCAATCCTTCGAGCAGAAGCGCCGCCGCGAGAATCGGAGGATAGGCCGCGCGCTCGGTGAAGTAATCGGTCCTCAGAAAATGGAGAACGGGTGAAGGGGAGCGAGCGATGAAGATAGTCTCGACGGCGATTTCAACCACCGCGGAAGCGAGAACGAGCGCAGCGAGAAGCAGCCAGGGGCGGCGCGAACGGGATGTGGGGGCATATTCGTCCAGCCCGAGCGCAACGCGCACGCTCAACCCGGTGAGGCCCGCGAGGACGAGGCCTTCCGTCCAGGGCCCATTCGTTTCGGCGTAACTGCTGAGAATGGTGGCGACGGGTGTCAAGAGCGCCAGCCCGGCGAGGGCTGCTGCGGGCTGCCAGGCGGCGAGGGCCACGAACGCTACGGTGGCGGCAACGATCTCGGGCCGGGCGCCGGCTTCGTGCAACAGCGACAGGCCGCACAGCGAAGCCCATCCAGTTGCCAACACGGCGGCGACGCGAAGGGCATCCCTTGACCAACGGCGCGAGTGCAATGCGACGAAGTGTACTACTCTGGCTGCAGCCACCGGTTCCGCGTCCCTCGTTGACGATCGGCGGCCGATTCTTTAAGATCGGTGACTTATCCAATGCCCAAACGAGCACTCATCACCGGTATCACCGGGCAGGACGGGTCCTATCTCGCGGAGCTGCTGCTCGAGAAGGGCTATGAAGTTTTTGGCGCCGTCCGCCGGACCAGCGCGCCGAATCTCTGGCGCATCGAGCATCTGCTGGACCGCCTGACGATTCGGGCCGCCGACTTGCTCGACCAGTTGTCGCTGATTCGCGTGCTCGATGAAGTACGACCGCAGGAACTCTACAATCTGGCGGCGATGTCCTTCGTGCCGGCCTCGTGGGAACAGCCCATGCTGACCGGCGAGTTCAATGCGCTCGGCGTCACCCGCGCGCTCGATGCCGTGCGGCAGGTGGACCCGACGATTCGGGTCTATCAAGCCTCGTCGAGCGAGATGTTCGGGAAGGTGCGCGAAGTTCCGCAGACCGAGTTGACGCCGTTTTATCCGCGCAGTCCTTACGGCGTGGCGAAGGTCTTCGGCCACTACATCACCGTCAACTACCGCGAAAGCTACGGGATGTTCGCGTGCTCCGGCATCCTGTTCAACCACGAATCACCGCGGCGCGGGCTGGAGTTCGTGACGCGTAAAGTGACCAACGGGGTAGCGCGGATCAAGCTCGGACTTCAGGACCAGCTCGCGCTGGGTAATCTCGACGCCAAGCGCGATTGGGGGTTTGCCGGCGACTACGTCCGCGCGATGTGGCTGATGCTCCAGCAGGACGTCGCCGATGATTACGTCGTCGCCACCGGTGTCAGCCATTCAGTGCGCGATCTGGTCCAGGAAGCGTTCAGCCATGTGGGCCTCGACTGGACGAAGCACGTCGCGACGGATCCTGCGCTGTTGCGTCCGGCGGAAGTCGATCACCTGATTGGCGATCCGACGAAAGCGCGCCAGCGGCTCGGGTGGACACCCACTGTCGATTTCGCGGGGCTGGTCAGGATGATGGTCGACGCCGACCTCGAGCGGCTGACCCCGTCGCGCTCCGGCAGCCTCACCACTGGCTGATGCGAATTCCCTGCGAACGCGGAGTGTATTGGCCGCACTTTCTCATCCGTTACGTGTAGTCTACGCGGGACAGCCGGCCGGGCTTGGCGCCGTGCGCGATGCGCTCGGCGCGCACGCGTCGGTAGCGGACGTGCCGGAGACCCTCGACGCGATCGCCGCCGCACTTCCAACCGCCGACGTTTACTTCGCCACGATGAAGGTGCGTCTCGACGCGCGCCTGATCGCGTCCGCGGGGGAGCTGAAGCTGGTGGTTTCACCGACCACAGGTTCGGATCACGTTGACCTCGGCGCCCTCGAGCGGCGGGGCATCCCGTTTTTCAGTCTGAAGAGCGACCGCGCGTTCCTCAACAACATCACCCCCACGGCGGAACTCGCCTTTCTGCACGTGCTCGCCGCGGCGCGACACTTTCGCGACGCCATCGACCAGCCATTGTCCGGCACGTGGGACAGCCAGCGCGTCGCCGGCTTGACCTTGTACGGACGCACCCTCGGGATCGTCGGCGTCGGCAGGCTCGGCACCTGGATGGGGCGCTATGGACGGGCGTTCGGGATGCGGGTAATCGGCACGGACCCGGCGCCGCTGTCGTGGCCCGAGGAGGTGGAGCGCGCGACGCTGGACGAGGTCATGGCGCAGTCGGATTTCGTGACGATTCACGTGCACTTGAGCGACGCAACGCGCGGCCTGATTGGAGCCAGCCAGCTGGCGCGCATGAAGCGCGGCGCCGTCCTGGTCAACACGTCGCGCGGCGCAATCGTGGACGAGGCGGCCGTCCTCGCCGCGCTCGAAGGGGGGCAATTAGGTGGGTATGGCTGCGATGTGCTCGAAGGAGAGGCCGACGGTCCTGTCGAGGCGCATCCGCTGGTGCGGTATGCGCGCCGCCATACGAACGTCATCATCACGCCGCATATGGGGGGTGTGAGCCCGGACGCGCTGCGGCGCACCGCGGACTTCACGGCGCGCAAAATCCTCGCTCACTTCGGGCTCGCGTCATGACGTCTGCCTCTCGTGAAGCCGAGGTGCTGCGGCGCGCCGGTGTTCCGTTCATCGCCGGTGTACCCGGCAGCGGCCCCTCGTACGAGCTGCTCGATGCCTGCGTGCAGTCGGGGATCCCGTTCGTTCCCGTGTCGCACGAAGCCGCCGGCGTCATCATGACGGGCGCAGCCGCGCGACAAGCCGGCGCCGTCGGGGCGGCGCTCAGCATCAAGGGGCCCGGCGTCGCGAATCTCGCCGGCGGGATTGCGTTGGCACGATTCGAGAACTATCCCGTCATCACGTTCGCCGAGGCGTACGCACCCGGTGCCGATCCCGGCTTGCAGCACAAGCGCATGCCGCAAGATGCGATGCTGGCGTCGCTGGCAAAGGGCGTGTTCTACCGAAGCCCATCGGTCGACATCGAGCATCTCTCCACACTCGCGCGGGCGGAGTCTCCGGGGCCGGTGCATCTCAACCTCGTCGACGGCGGCGCGTTGCCGACGCCGGCGGCGTCCACGACCAGCGGCTGCGAACTGGCGGCTATCGTGGATCGTGTCTCCGCGGCTCGTCGGCCGGTCGTGATCTGCGGATCGGCGGCGACGCGGCTCCACGGCATATCCGTGGAACGGGCCGCCCTCAGCGAATTTCGGGTGCCTGTGTTCTCGACCGCGGCCGCGAAGGGCGTGATCGACGAGCGCGATCCGGCGAGCGCGGGCGTCTACACCGGCGCCGGGGCAGAGCTCGCCCCCGAGCGCGTGATCCTGCCCGTCGCCGACCTGGTGATCGGCATCGGGCTGAGGAACGCGGAAGTGCTGGCGGCCCGCCCTTTCGCGGCGCCGTATGTGAGTGTCGATTCGCTCGGGCCGGAACATCAGGCCGGCTTCGAGCCCGTCCTGCACCACACGGGAGAACTGGCGCCGGCCATTGCGGCAATCGGCGAGCGTCTGCCGCCTGCAGGCTGGGGACTCGACGACGTTGCGCGCGCGCATGCGGCGATCGCTCGGCATCTCGAGCGCGCTGACCTGCTGCCCGCGGCGTGCTACGCGACGCTGGCGTCCGTCGCCGGCGCGCGGCTGGTGACCGATTCGGGCAACTTCACCATTGTCGCCGAGCACGTGTGGCGCGCAGATGCACCCGCCGCGTTTGTCGGCTCGTCGAACGGGCGCTTCATGGGTGCAGCCGTGCCGCAGGCGATCGGCGTCGCGCTGCAGAACCGCACCCGGCCAACGATCCTGACGACCGGCGATGGCGGTCTGCCACCCTTTGTTGCGGAGATCAAGACCGCCGTCCACGAGCGGCTGCCGCTGCTCATCGTGCTGATGACCGACGGCTACTTCGGCAGCATGCGCGCGAAAGTCACCGAGTGCGGCTACACCGACGCGGGTATTCGCGTCACCCAGCCGTCGTGGTGTGCCGCAATGAGCGCGCTGGGGTGCGAGGCGGCGCGGGTCGCGGGGCGTGCCGAGTTCGACGCCGCGGTCGCGCGATGGACCCCCTCGACGGGGCCGGCCTTCATCGAGGCGTCAATGCCGGCTGACGCTTACGTCGCCATGGTTCGTCCGTTGAGACGCTGACCGCCGTGGCCACGCACGTCCTCGTCATCGGAGCGGGTTCGGTGGGAAAGCGGCACGCCGCCAACCTGGCGTCGCTCGGCTGCCTCATCTCGGGGGTCGACCCGCGCCGCGACAGAATCGCCGAACTGGGGCAGCGTGTCCCGATGGTTGAGGGATATGGAACCGTCGAAGAGGCGCTGCGCCACGGCAGGTTCGACGCGGCCGTCGTGGCGTCGCCGCCGACCGCGCATGTCGAGCAGGCTTCGGCATGTCTCCGTGCCGAACTGCCGGTGCTGCTCGAGAAGCCGGTCGCTCCGGATCTCGCGTCTGCGCTGACGCTCTACGATCTTGCGGTACGGAGCGACAGACCGATCCTGCTTGGCTATACGTTCCGCTGGTGGGAGCCGGTCCGCCGGCTCAAAAGCCTGATCGAGGAAGCCCGCGCCGGGCGCGTGCTGCGCGTATCCATGGTGATGGCGGCGCACCTCGCCGACTGGCATCCGTGGGAGCCTTATCAGGACTTTTTCATGGCGCGCGCGGCGCTCGGTGGCGGCGCGCTCCTCGACGAGAGCCATTTCCTCGACCTGATGTTGTGGCTGTTCGAATGGCCCGCCGAGCTTGGCGCGACCGTCGAGAAGCTGAGCCCGCTCGAGATCGACACCGACGACAACGTGGATGTCAGCGTTTCGCTTCCCTCAGGACCTCGAGTCGGCATCCATCTCGATCTCTATTCACGGCCCCACGAGCGTTCGATCAAGGTGTTCGGGGATGCCGGTACTATCGAATGGAACAACGAGGCGAACCATGTCCGGGTGTTCGACAGCGGAGTCGACACGTGGCAGGTGGAGCCGTTTACGTGTGAACGGAACGACATGTTCGTTGCCGAGGCGCGGCATTTCCTCGACATGATTCACGGCGGCGCAGCGCCGCTGTGCACCTTGCGGGACGGATGCCGGGTCCTTCAGCTCGTGGAAGCGATCCGCGACAGCGCACGCACGAAGCGCGTCGTCACGGTGTCGCCGCCCCATGGTCGATGAGCTCGGCATCGAGAGTCCGGCGGCCAAGACGCTGGTCTCCGAAGGAGCGGTCTACGCGCTTGTCGAGGTCGCGCAGCAGGGGCTGGCTCTGCTCTCGCTGCCGGTCTTCTTCTTTCTGCTGACTCCCGAGGATTTTGGCCTCATCACCATCGCCCTGGTGTTGACGCAGGTGGCGCTGACTCTGAGCACGTTCGGCCTCGATTTTTCCGTGATGAGACTGTATTTCACCTGGCCGCCAGAGGAGCGCGGCAGCACGCTCGCGGGCATTACGCTCGTGTCCACGTTGTGGTGCGCGGTGCTCGCGGTCGGTCTCCACGCCGCTCTGCGTCTTGCCGGCGTCGGTGCGACGGCGTATTGGGCGATGTCGGCGGGGTGGTGGGGCGGTCTGGCGCTCGGGCTACGCGGCGTGCCGTTGGCGGTCGTGCGGGTCAAGGGCGCGATGCGGCAGTACGCGCTGTTCGTCCTCGGCGGTGCGGTAGCGCAGGTTGTGCTGCAGATGGCGCTGGTCGCCGGGCGGCTCGGTCCCGGCGGCTACATGATTGGCTACGCGCTTGGCGCCGCTGCGAGCGCGGTCGTTGCGCTCGCCGCCATCCGGCAGGAGTACGACTGGTCCGGCAGGGTGTGGAAGCTCCCGCGCGACACGGTGGTCTTCACCGCGCGAGTGCTGCCGTCGGTTCTGTTGGCGCGCGCGGTGGCGATCTCGGATCGCCTTGTGTTGTCGCGATGGAGCTCGCAGGAGATTCTCGGGGTCTACGGCGCCGCCAGCCGGTTTACGACTCCAATCAAGTTTCTGTCCGGAGGGTTCAAGCTCGCGCTGGCGCCGCTGATGTCTCGCGAGGAACGCTCCGGGAACCTCGACGTCGAGTTCGCCCGTCTCTCGAGATTTCTCGTGCTCGGGATGCTTCTGATCGGTGCGCTGGTTGCCGCCGGTACGTGGCTGGTGCAGCTCACGCCATGGGCGGACGCTTCGGAGGATATGCAGCGCCTCGTCGGTTTGCTGCTCATCGCGCAATTCCTGTCAGGACTGATGTTCCTGGGGCAAGTGCGGTTGTACTACTCGCCGAGGCCCGGCTCTGCGTCGATAGTAGCCGGGGTCAACGCCGCGGCACTGTTCGGATGCCTCGCCTGGCTTGTGCCGCGATCGGGAGCGGTCGGCGCCGCAGGGGCTGCCGCGCTCTCCGGCGCCGCCGGCCTTGGGACGGTCATCGTGCTCGCGTTTTTCGCAACACGTCGGTGGCGGGAATGGTACCAACTCGTCGCGCTCATCGGGACCTTCTTGCCCTGTCTTGCTGCAACGTGGTTCTTGCATGCGCCCGGTCAGCTTGCCGTCTTTCTGCTGAGCGCCACGCTCTACGCCGTCGCCCTCTTTGTCAGTCTTCGGCACCTGAGGCGCGGGCAGGCCTTGCAGGGGACCTTCGACCGTTGAAGCACGTGCTGTTTTCGATCCCGTACGGACTTGGTTTCCGGAACATCGTGTGTGCGGACGTGCTGAGCACGCTCGTGAATCGCGGCGCGCGCGCGACGGTACTTCTTCCGCCGTTGCCCGATCGCGACGGCGCCGCGCTCCGTGCTGAGTTGCCGCGCGGGGTCGAGGTTGCGCGCCTGGAACCCGTGCGATCGTCGCTGCCGTTCACGTACTTGAAGGCGCTGAAGCAAATCCATTACTCGCGCCGCACTGCCCTGGATACCTTTCAGATCAAGTACCAGCGTCGCCGGCAGCAGACGCCCTTGTTTCACTACGCGGCCTCAGCTGCGGAACGGGCCGGCCGCGTGCTGCTGCCAGAGCCGGCTGTCGACGGCCTCCTGAGCGCGTGGCGGCAGCCGTTCGAATCGCATTACTCCCGGATGCTGCAGCGACTGGCCCCGTCGGTGGTCGCGGTGACGAAACCGGGTTACCACCCCGAGGAATTGCCGCTCACCAAAGCGGCCCGTGCGCTTGGTCTGCCGACAATCGCCATCGACACGACATGGGACAACATGGCATCCAAGCGCCCGCCGTACGTGAAGCCCGATCGTCTCACGGTCTGGAATCACTGGATGGAGCGAGAGGCGATTGACTACTATCATTTTCCGCCTGACGCCGTCGCCGTGACGAGCGGAACGCAGTTCGACGTGCTTTTCCGCAAGGGCGAACTGCCCGATCGACGGGCGATGCTGGCCGGCCTGGGTCTCGATCCCGACCGCCAGTTGATCGTCTTCGCGCTGAACGCGCCGATGTACGCGCCCGACAACCCGGGCTACATCAAGTTGCTGCTCGACGGCATCGCGTCGGGTGCCATTGCCGGCTCGCCGAACCTGGTCGTCCGCATGCATCCGTTCGATCGCGACAGCGACTACAGCCCCGCGATCGCAGGCCGCTCCCGGGTGCTGCTGCAGCGCGGGTTCGCACTCGCGACCGCCGGCGCGGCGTTCGAATGTCTCCCGACGCACGACGATGTGGTGCGCTACGGCGCACTGATGGTCCACTCCGATCTGCTGCTCAACCAGGCGTCGACGACGTCGCTCGACGCCATGGCGACCGGAACCCCCGTCGTCAATATCGCGTTCGACCTGACGCCTACCCACGCCGACATATCGATTGCCCGGGTGTACGGGTTCACCCACTACAAGCGAATCGTCGACAGCGGCGCCGTGCGCCTCGCGGCCACCCCCGAGGAACTGTTCGCGCTGATGAACCTGTTCCTGAGGGACCGCTCGGTTGATGCGGATCGTCGCGCGACCGCCCGCGATCGATTCATCGGCCCGGGCCAGGGACAGGCGGCCGTCCGCATCGCCGACGCGGTGGAGCAGCTCGGGTGACCGGTGTCGAACCGTTCCGCGAGTCTGCCGGTGGCCCGACCGCGCTGCTTCTGATCACGACGTTCGACATTGGCGGCGCGGAGCGCGTCTACGTCGATCTGGCAAACGGACTCGCGCGGCGCGGCTATCGCGTGATCGCCGCCGCCCTCCAGACACGCTCCGGCGATGTCGCGCGCGCGCTGGCCGGCAGCGGCGTCGCCACCGTCGGTCTCGGCATGCGCGGGAAGTTCGATGCGGGCGTCGTTCCGCGACTCGTTCGACTTCTGCGGCGCGAACGGGTGGATGTCCTCTACACGTTTCTCATTCACGCGCACCTCGTCGGCCGTATCGCCGGGCGGCTCGCGCGGACGCCGGTCGTGCTCTCGTCGCAGCAGATCATGGCATGGGAGGGTGCGACGATAGAGCGCCTGAACCGCGCGACGGCGCGCTGGTGCACCGCGGTCGTGGGCGTCTCGCAGAACGTGTCGCGATACCTGATCGATCGGGTCGGCATTCCTTCGCAAAAGGTCGTAACGATTTATAATTGTGTCGATGTGTCGGCCTTCTGCGCGCCACGTCGGGCGAAAGCCGCCGGAGAACCCCCGATCCTCGGCTCGATTGCACGGTTGAACCCGGAGAAAGACCATACCTCTCTGCTGCGCGCGTTCGCGATGCTGCGCGCGCGGCATCCGGGCGCGCGACTGCTACTCGCCGGCGGGGGGCCCGAACGTCAGCGGCTCGAGCGCCTCGCTGCTTCCCTCGAGATAGCGGACGCGGTCGACTTCCTCGGCCACGTCGATGACGTCCGTTCCGTGCACGCGCGGCTGGACGTCTATGTGCAGTCGTCGCACGTGGAAGGCATGCCGGTGGCGGTGCTCGAAGCTCTCGCCGCCGGGATTCCGGTCGTGGCGGCGCGCGTCGGCGGCAACGAAGAAGCCGTCGTGGACGGGGTGGGCGGCCTGCTCGTGCCGCCAGGTAACCCGGAGGCGCTCGCCGCCGCGGTCGGCCGCCTGGTCGAGCAGCCGGCGCTCGCGCGTGAAATGGGGCTCGCCGGTCGGCGCCATGTGCAACAGTTGTTCGGCGCCGACGCGATGGCAGATGCGACCGACGCATTGATGCGCCGGCTTCTCGCCCAACGCGCGCCCGGTGAAGAGAGGTGACGTGCCTACCGGGTTGACGGCGCAGCAGGAGCTGAACGATTTTTCGCCTGATGCGCTTAACGATCGCCACGACCGCCAGCACCTTCTGCTGGAAGCTACCGGCCAGCTCGGCCCGCCACCATACCGCGTGCTGGATCTCGGCAGCGGCAGCGGCGTCAGCGCCGTATGGGCGGCGCGCAAGGGATGGCACGTGACCGCGGTGGACGTGTCCGCGCAGAACCTGCAGGTTCTTTGCGATCACCTGATGCGGGAGCCTGGTCTCGACATCCGCCCTTTCGTCTCGGACGCGGGGCAGTGTTCGGGCGTCGAAGACGACAGCTTCGATATCGCGTATTTGAAAGACTTGATCGAACACGTGCCCGACTATCGCGCGACGCTACGGACCGCCTGCCGGAAGCTGCGGCGCGGCGGTCTCGTCTATGTCGCGACGACGAACGTGATCTGCCCGCTGCAGCTCGAGTATCACGGCGTCGGACCGTACTCCTGGTATCCCGGGTGGCTGAAGGATCGGATTCGTCAGTACGCAATGACGACAAAGCCGTCGATCGTCCGCAACACGCCTTATCCGGCGGTCCACTGGTTCAGCCGGCGAACGCTCGGACAGGCCCTGCGAGACGCTGGGTTTTCCCGTGTCTGGGAGTTGTACGATTTGATCCGGTCGCCACAAGACCTGACGCGCCGAACCCGGCTGATCTACCCGCTGATCCGCCACGCGCGGCGCGTCCCGTTCGGACGCGACATCGTCGACGTGGCTGTCGTGGGTCTGACGATGGTAGCCCAGAAGTGACCGGATGCCCGCTATGCGGCGCGTCGTCTTTTGATGTGCAGGAGAGCAGCACGCGGATGATTCGAACCGCGTACGACGAGTCGCGCGTGGTACGCTGCCGGGGCTGCGGCCTCGATTACATGTGGCCGCTTCCGGATCGTATCGATGGCATCTACGAGGAGGACTACTTTCGCGCATACCAGGATGCGGGGATGGTGTTCCCGACGGAATCGGCGCTGCACCCGCGGTTCGCGGCTCGCCTGCGCGCGGTCGAGCAGCGGCGCGGCCGCGGCCGGCTGCTGGAAATCGGCGTCGGGCACGGCGCGTTCCTGCAGTATGCCGCGATGGCGGGTTGGGAGGTCGTTGGCGTCGAGCTGTCCAGATACGCAGCCGCGCACGTGAGGAGCCAGTACGGCCTGACGGTGATTGACGGCTCGATCGAATCCGCGGAGTTGCCCACCGCGGCGTTCGACATGGTGCACCTGAGCCACGTGCTCGAGCACCTTCTTGATCCGCTCAATGCGCTGCGAAAAATCCGTACGTTGCTGTCGCCCGGCGGCATGGTGGCCATCGAGGTGCCGAACGAGCTCGACAATCTGCATGTGCGGCTGAAACGGTTGCTCGGATCGGACGCGGCGTATCCGGTTCGGTGTACGCACATCACGTTCTTCACACCGGCGACGCTGCGGCAGATGCTGCAGCGCGCCGGCTACCATGTCACACAGATCACCACCATGCGCGACGCCACCGACCGGCAACTCTGGCGGGCGCTGGTGAAGCGTGCCGGGGGCGCGATCGAAGCACCGCTCCACGTCGGCCCGCTGATTGAGGCGTTGGCGACGTCGAAAGACTGAGGAAGCACAGCTATTCATGGCCAAACGAAAAATCGCCGTCGTCGTGACCAACCGCGCGAGCTACGCGCGGATCAAGTCCGCGCTGATCGCCATCCGGGAGAGCGAGGCGCTGGAGCTGCAGCTGGTCGCGGCGGCCTCGCTGCTGCTCGATAAGTACGGCCGCGCGCTGAGCGTCGTCGAACAGGACGGGTTCAATCCGGCGGCGCGGGTCTACATGGTGCTCGAGGGGGAGAACCCGGTGACGATGGCCAAAACGACCGGCATCGGGATCACCGAGCTGAGCACCATCTTCGACAATCTCCATCCCGACATGGTGCTGACTGTCGCCGATCGATACGAAACCATCGCGACCGCGATCACCGCAGCCTATCTGAATCTGCCGCTGGTTCACGTCCAGGGCGGGGAGATTACCGGCTCGGTTGACGAGAAGGTGCGGCACGCCATCACCAAGTTTGCCAACTACCATTTCGTGAGCACGGCAGGCGCGGGCGAGCGCGTGATCCGCATGGGCGAGGAGCCGGAGACGGTGTTCGTCACCGGGTGTCCGTCGGTCGATCTGGCGGCGGGCGTCCAGCGCGCAGGCCGCGGTCTGACGTTCGATCCGTTTGCGAAATATCTGGGGGTGGGACCGCCGGTGCCGCTGCAATTGGGGCGCTACATCATCGTGATGCAGCATCCGGTTACCACTGATTACGAACACGCCTCCACCCAGATATTGCCGACGCTCGAGGCCGTCCGCATGCTGCAGATGCCGGTGTTGTGGTTCTGGCCGAACGTCGATGCGGGATCCGACGGCATTTCCAAAGCGATCCGGATGTTCCGTGAAGAGGTGCGCCCGGCGCACGTGCATTTCTTCAAGAACATGACCCCCGAGGATTTCCTGACGGTTCTGAATTGCTCCGGATGCATCGTCGGGAACTCGAGCGCGGCCATCCGGGAGGGTTCCTACCTCGGCG
>Ga0068857_100003335_pt1 | contig 13364 bp, 20 predicted proteins | sample KBSCornC72_FD_66591 | JGI IMG/M metagenome (GOLD analysis project Ga0068857, IMG submission 66591) | Corn rhizosphere microbial communities from Kellogg Biological Station, Michigan, USA - KBS Corn C7-2 | ecosystem: Host-associated > Plants > Roots > Rhizosphere > Soil ...
TTATACGAGATAAGGCTTGTCGGCAGTCTCGGTCGTGACAGTCTGAAAAATGCGGTCCTCGACTATCATCGTGAGGCTTACGCTATCTTTCAGGATGCCGAAGACTGGAGGATTTCTCCACGTCATGCGCCGAGCCTCTTCAGCGTCTTGTCAATGGCATCGGCGAGATCGGCGCGGATCAGCTCAGGGAGCGAGCCCTTCAGCTCATCCCATGCCGGCCGCAGAAACGGATACGCAGGCATTCGCGAGGTTCCGAACTCGAGGAACCGCGCATAGAAGAGCGGCCCGTAATGCTGATATTCGAGCCCGACGAGGCCATTCTGGATCGTGCGGCTCGAGGATTTGTAGGCGCGCGCCTTCGCGCGAACCGTCACGCGCATTTCGATGCGGCCCTCTTGCGGCTTGCGCTCGAGCGTCGTGATGATGTTCTGCTTCAGCGTGCCCGTATCGACGCGGACGTGCGCCTGCGCCGCGGCCTGCAGCTTCTTCGCGTTCTTTCGGAGGGCTGAGCGTACTGGCGAGGCCGCGGCTTTCGGGCCGAAGTCCTCGGCCAGCGCCTTGAGACGCTGATTCAGGACAGACAGCCCATCTACCTTGACGTTTATCATGCCGGGAACGCCTTGAGCGCTGAACCCAGAGTGCAATTCCGCACTACTACGCCGAGCGCGTCAAGCCTCCCGCGCAACTGGTAGAACTGCTCTTGGAACGTCGCTCGGCGAAGATCCGTCGTCCCCTTGAGGCGTGCCGGATGCTCGCCGAAGTAGTGCCCGCCGAGCATGTCGAAGCCGTGAAGCTCGATCTCGTCGCAGCCGAGCGTCGTCGCCGCGACATAGATCGCGAGCGCGCCGGAGTTCGTCGCGCTGCCGCCGACGTAATCGACCCGCTCGACGCCCGGGATTTTGTTGCATGAGAACTTGCGCCCGAAAAAGCGATCGGTCTCGGAACGGTATTCGTTCCACCATGCGTAATCCTGCGCGACGAGCGCATGCGCCCAGAGCGCGAGCCGGAAACTGTCGTTTACGGTCACGACGACATCGCAGGTTTCGCGCACTTGGCGCGCGAGCGCGGCGCTCATGCTCGGACCCGTCGCGAGAACAGCGGCCTTCATCCGTCGTCACTCCCGGCGCGGCAGATGCAGCGCCATTCGCGTTGCGCCGTCTCATCGAGCGATGGATCGCCAATGATGTCGAAAACGCGCCCATTCCAGAGAATGCGATGCGTCCCGTTGAGGCCGGGGAATTCTTTGTAGCGAAAGCTAATGCGCGCCGCGACTTCATTCTGCTGTTGCTGCGCGATGAACGGCGCACCGCGGGGCTGCTCGCCCGTGAGCACGCGCGCGGGGACGTCAATCAGGAGCGTGTCGGAATCGCGCTCGACCGGAACCCATTGCCGCGAGAGCTCGCCGTTGGTATCGACGACTTCGATCTGCTCCTGAATCTCGATGCGATGGCGGAGGCCCTGCGTCCGCATCGTCAGACGCCGAGACGGCAGCGGTAGGGGTGCATCATCTGCAGCGCGACGCGGCGTGTCTGCTCCATTTCGAGCGGCCCCGGCTGATCGTACATGGCCTGCACGAGGAGCTTGATGCCCTGTTTCACGAGCGGCGCGAGATCGGCGGTGTCGGATGCAGGGTTCAGCGTGGAATCGCTCTCGCACTCGCAGCGGCACGGATCGTCGCGGCGCGGCAGCTCATTGCGATCGAGATAGAGCTTCGCCTCGTCTTCGGCGGCGTCGATGAGCGCCTGAATCTTCGCGTCGTCCGACGAAAAGGTGACGTCGAGCCATTCCTTCACTTCCGCGAGTTGAACGACGCTCATCGGCATGCCTCCCGCCAGAGCTCATCATACTCTGCGCCGGGCCAATCGCGCAGCCACGGGCCGCCGAGCGTGAAATGCGCGATCTTCGGCGTCTCCGGCTTCGGCTGTACGCCTACGAGCCAATTCCATTCTGGCGACAGCTCGCCGATTTCCTCGTCGGCGAGCCAATAGAAGGCATGGAGATCGCGGCCCGGGCGCTCGCTAATGTCGGCCAGCGTGAGCCGCCGATTGGCCGGATGATCGCAGTTGAAGAGCATCACGCTCGACCAGTTTTTGCGCGGGTAGAGCGTCTGAGCCTGCCCGTCCATCTTCATGCCGGCCTTGTGGCCGTTGTTGTGCTTGACGACGTGCACGGCGTAGCGCGCATCGGCCTCGAAAAGGATCTGCCTCGGGTCCGCGAGAAACGCGACGTCGCAATCGACGAAGAGCGCCCACCCTGTTTGAGCGAGGATCGGCGTCAGAAATCGGGAGGCGGCGAAATCGGTCGCGCAAGGCGCATTCGACGGCAGATCGTAGAGCTGCCCGCGGCGATCGACGGTGCGGCGGAGCAGGCCGCTCGCGGCGAGGCGTTCGATCTCGAGTGGCGTCGCCTCAAGATCGTAGCGCCGGAGCATGCGCTGCGCCATGTCGAAGGCGACGCGCTCGCGTTCGTCGTAGCCCATCCAAATCTTCACGCTTTCGCCTCCACGCGCATATCGCGCGACGGCTTGTGAAACTTCGGCTCGCGGAATCGTACCGAAGAAAAGCCGGCGGCGACGAGCTCGACGCGCAGCTCTTCCTCGGACCATGCCCACCGATGGCACATGAGCGGGTTTTCGTAGCGGGGATCGCCGAAGAGACCCCACATGCCGTAACGCGGATGCTCGCGCGCCAGCACGGAGCGGCAGCACTTCACGATGTCGGGCATTTCGAGCACGAGCAGGCCCTTCGGCTTCAGCACGCGCCGCCATTCCACGAGCGCGGCCGGCGCCTCCCATCGGTAGAGGTGCTCGAAGAGGTGAATCGCGAGGATCTCATCGGCGTAGTCATCCGGCAGCGGCAGCGCGCGCACGTCGGCTTGGATGTCGGGCGGCGGGTCCGCGGCGAGATCGACGCTCAGGTAGCCGTCGAGCCGGTGCTTCCCGGCGCCGAGATTCAAGCGAACTGGCTGCGAATGAACGTCCATGCCTCGGGGCCTTCTGTCGGATTCCACTGAAACCACGCGAGCGCGCGCAGAAACGCGAGCCGCTCCTCCCGCGAGGGCGCGGGATTGCCCTCGTACAGCGCAAACGCGGCCCCATCGTCGCATTCGACGGGGATTCCCGCGATGCAGGCGTCAACGGCGGTATTGGAATGCGCGCAGACGAGGAGCGATGCGCCCCTGAGCGCGTCCTCAATGCCGCCCAGAGCGAAGCCGCAGCCGTCCAGAGCCGATTCAGGCCGTTTGGGGCGGTAGAGTATGCGGCGCCCGGGGAAGCGGCTCCTGAGCGCCTGTAGGCGCCTCCGCTCCCATTGCTGCGGCCCGTGCCCGGTGAGCCGGCGCTGTTTCCCGCCCATGCCGCAGAGAACGATCGGCCCGTGCGCGTAGAAGTCCTCGCGGAGCTCGATCCCGGCGGCTTCCCATCGGCTCGCCGGGGCGCTGCTGAGCATGGCCTTGACCCGTCGGTGCGGATGATCGTCGTCGATCGTGAGCCGCATCCCGAATTGCAGGGGCGCGTCGCGGTGCCAGTAGCCGAGATCCCACCCAATGACGCGCCCGCCCGCGCGCTTGTGCGCCTCCGTCCAGAGCCGGCGCTGCGGATGCCCGAGGCCGTAGCTCATGACGTAGGGAATGCGGCCCGTCCACTTCACCGAAGGGACGGCGCGAATGCCGACGCCCGGCGCGGATTCGATCATGGCCTGCAGCATCTTGCGGCCGCGCGCGGCCATTGGTTCGCCGATGAGGATCTCGCATTCCTTCATGCGGCGGCCTGCAGGAACCGCACGAGCTCGTCGGCGGCCTGCTCGAGCCGGAACGCGCTCGCGCGAAAGCGTTCTGCGATGTCGAGGCGCACGTCGCGCTCGGCCATCCAATCAAGCGCCGCGCGGAACTCCGTCAGCGACTCCGCCCAGAACTCACGCCCGCATGCGTTTTCGAGGTAGCCGCTCTCCTGCTGGCCGATGAAAGGCGTTCCCGTGCCGTGCGCGTTCGCGAGTTTGACGTGCGATTTCCAATGCCGCGTAGCGTATGACGCCCACTCGCCGCCGCGGAAGGCGACGACGCAATCGACATCGGCGAGCTGCTTCGGGTTCGCGACGAACTCAAGGCCGCGCTGCTCGCATTCGCGGCGGATCGCATCGCCCCATCCGTTGAGATAGCACTCGCGGCCTTCGTAGCCGACGCGCCTGATCTCGTCGCGAATCGGATTCGGCGTCGCGTTCGGCCGGCAATGATGCGGAATCACCGCGCTTTCGATGCGGTGAAAGGGGTCGCAGTCGTCGCGCATGCGCTTTGTCGGCCAGATGACGCCGGTAGGCTTCAGGTGCACGAGCGTCTCGCGAACCCAGAGAATCGCGCGCTCGCGGTCCCATGATGCGCTTTCCGGCTGCGGGTACGCATCGACGATGTCATAGAACCACGGCACGCCAGCGGCCCGAATGCCGTCGATGACTTCCGGCGGCGTTCGCTTCACGACGACGACGGCATCGAAGCCGCGAAAGCTCCGCATCTTCGGCTCGACGTGCGCGCCGATCGCGTGCCCGAGCTGCTCACCGCGCATGATCCAGCTTCCGGCGCCGCCGCGGCCGGTGACGGCTACTTTCATCTGCTGCTCTCGAATGGATTCACGCCGAACACGGCGCCGCTGAGAATGTAGAACGTCCCGCAAAACCAGATCATCGCGGGCGGAACAAAGCAGATAATCGCGCAGAGCGCCGGATGATAGTGCGCGAAGATCGGAAGCAGGATCAAAGCCGCACCCCGAACCCGAACGACTCCGCCCGCGCGAGATACGGATGCGAGCCTTTCTTGACGACGGGGATTTTTTCGCTCGGTTTGTAGAGCCGATCGGCGCCATAGGCGAGCTGCTCCCACCGCACGCGCGGAAACAACATCGGAATGCCGTCAGGCAGCACGCGGAAATAGTCGCTCGGGTACGAGTGCCGTCGCCAAACCCACGGGATAGCGACGAAGATCGTTCCGCCGGGCCTGAGCATGTGCTCAAGATTCGCCGCCAGAATCCACGGGCGCCGCGAGTGCTCAAGCACGGAGAGGCACTCGATATGATCGAAGACACCGAGTTCGTCGCCGGTCTCCTCGAGATCGCGGACGAGATCGACGCCGGGGCCGGGCTGCATGTCCACGCCGACGACATTCGAATAGAGCTTGCGCCGGTCTGGCTTGCCCTCGACGACGAAAGAGCCGGCGATGAGCGTGCGCCCGAGCGCAGGTGCGCAGCGTTCTTCGAACTCCTCTTGCGGACTCATGCGAGTAGCCTCCGAAACGGAACACCCTGCGCGATTTCGTCGAGCGACCATTGCGCCCACGCGAGCCGCTCGAACATCGCGAGCCGGCCCTCGTCGGTATTGTCCTGCTCGCCGATCCAGCCCTGCAACGAAGAGCGCACGGGGATTCCCCAGAGCAACGCCTTGATAGCGGCACCCGAGCCCCACGTTACCACCTGCCCGCAGTCGGCGAGATCGCGCTCGAGATCGACGCAAGGCCCGGTGCCGGGGTGCACGCGCACGCGCGCGCCCTTGTACTCGCGCCGCATTCGCATGATCCAGTCGCTCGGCATGCGAACGCGCTCGGGACCGATGCCGCGCTGCGGCAGGATGATGACTTCGGGATAGCGCTCGCGGGCGCGGCGGAAGGGGCGGAGCGGAACGCCGATCCGGCGCCAGCGATCGACGTCGCCGACGTCGAAAAACTCCGGCCCCGCGAGATTATGATAGCGGCGCGCGATCGTATACCAGCGGCGCCCGGCGAAATCGTTGCCCCATGACGCATTCTCGGCCACGAGCACGCGCGCGCCGGCTTTCTCGAAGATCCCGGCGATTCGATGCGCGTCGCCAATGCGGTTCCACGTCACGAGCACGTCGCTCGCCGTCGGACAGTCGGGAAAGCCCTCGTGCACGCTGAAATTGAGGCGCTCTAGGCCTTCGCGGAAGGCGCGGCGACGTTCCGGCACCGTAAAACGGAGGTTTAGCCATGCTCGCATAGCGCCTCCGCGAGCGGAATCCGGCGAAAACAGCGCAGCGCCGTCGAGCGCGTCGCATTGATGATCTCGGCATCGGCCTTGCGCCCGAGCTCCTCGAGGCGCGTGCGCCACTTTTTCAGGCTCGATTCGAGCGGATTTCCGACCCCTTTTCGCTCATCATGGTCCGCGTGCCAGTGCCGGCGACCGCCTTGAAACTGCATGTCATAGCCGAGGAGCACGATTTTCGCGCATCCGAAGTCGAGCGCGAGGCGCACGGCTTGAAATCCGCTGTTGCCGCCGTGCGTTTTCTCGTCATGCGCGGGCGCGTAGTTCATGCCGTAGACGTCGGCGGCTTCGCGCGAGCTCGTCCAGAGTTCTGCATCGGTGTTTATGTCGCCACCGTAGACGTGCCACCATTTCCGATCCATCGCGAAGATTGCATCGGCGAAAGGTGCAAGCGCGTAGCTATTATTGACCGCTAGAACACGTCGCCCGGCGGCTTTTTCGCGCCACTCGCCGACGAGCGCGCAGTCTGCGGCGTTGAGGCTCGGACCGCTGGCGATGCAGACGCAGGTTTCTCCGCGCCAACGGCCTTCGAAGGGTTTTGCTTGTCGAGCGGCGCCGTCCGCATTTTGTTTGACTGCGGTCCGCGCATCTTGACGAGTCCTTTTGCCTCCATTTCCTTTGCCTCGACGAGTCCGACCTCGAATCGCGTACCGGGCCGGTGCTGGTTGCACGGCTCGATAGCGATGACTTCGACTTTTGACATTGCCGTTTGACCTCCGCGCGTCGCGCGCACCGTCGTTTTTACGCTCAAAAAAAGGCCCGCGCAAGGCGGGCCAATCCTTCACCACACTCGGGGAGGAGTGTGACCCTGAGTTACTTAGTGGCTGGCGCTCTCGAGCAGGCCCTTGACGAAGGCCTCGGGACGATAGACGGCCAGCGCAAGGCGCTCTTCGAGGCGAAGCGTCGCCATGTTGCGCTCAAAGTTGTCCTTGTTGTCGTAGCTGATCGCGAGATTGGCATCCTGCCGATCGAAAATCTGCGCGTACAGCGCGAAGTCGCCGACGAGGAAATGCCCGACGGTCATCGCCTGCGTGCTCACGACGTCGCGGCCCCAAATGCGGCCCGTTGTCGTGTTCTGCGGGTTGGCGATGATGTAACGGTTCTGCGTATCCTTGAGCAGCTCGATATTCGCCCAGTTCGTCGGATGCAGAACGATGCCGGTGACGTCGGCGAATGCGAGCTCGACCTGCAGCATCGCGAGACGCAACTTGTCGATGTCCTGCTCGGCCTGCACGACGGAACCCGACGGCTGCGAATACGCCGTCGCCTGCGTGTAGATGCCGTTGAGGTGCTGGCCGGTGCCAGAACCGTTGAGCAGCTCGTTTTCCTCGACGAGCTTGAGGCCGTACGTCATACGGTTTTCGACGTAGCTCTGAATGAACGGCACGTCATCGAGCATCTGCAGGGAAATGTCCATGAGGTGCGCGATCGTGCGAACCGGCTGCGTGACGAGATCGAACGTGATGTCGCTTTTCGGCTTCAGCGAGCCCTCGGAGACCGGCGCGGCGTTGTTCGTGAAGCCGGTTTCGCGCTGGTAGAAGATGACGGGCGAGTTCGTGCGGCCGGGCGCGAGCAGATCGCGAATCGTGAGCCGACGCTGCAGCGGCGGAAGCGGCTGCGCGAGTACGCGATCGCCGGGATACGTCAGCGCGGTTCCGGTGACGCCCGAGTTCGTCAGCGCCTTGCGGCTCATCGGAATGTTGATCGTCTTGCCGCGGAGGCCCTGCCACTGGCCGGCGAAGGCCTTGATCTCTTCCGACTCGTAAGCCTTCTCGATGGCGCTGCCGATCGTCTCGCGATCCTCTTCGGCGCCGCCGAGATTCTTGAGGCCCTTCGTGAGCGCCTGCTCGAGCTCAGTCATGCGCTGCTTGAGCTCGCCTTGCTCGGTGAGCGCCTTGTCGGCCTTCTGCTTGAGCTCTTCGCTCGACTTGCGGCCGGATTCGGCGTCGCCGAGCAACTGCTTGCCGAGGGCTTTTACCTCATCGGTAGTCTTCTTGAACTGTTCCGCCACCTCGGCGAGCTGCGCCTCGGTGACGCTCTTCACGGTATCGTTCATGGCTTGATGTCCTTCGGTCAGGTTTTGAGAATGGCGAGAAGTTTCTCGCCGAAATCGCCTTCCTTCGCGTCGGTCTCACGCCGAAGCAGTTTCGACAAGCCGCCATTGGCGACGGCGGCGGCCTGCGACTTCGAGAATCCTGCCTCGCGCAGGTGCTTCTCGAACTCTCGAATGGTAGGTAGTTCGCCCCCGGCGAGCTTGCGCTTGACGGCGTCAACCGTCGCCTCGGGGTTTGCGGGAAAGGTGACGATCGAAATCTCGACGAGTTCGACCTCCGTCAACGTGCGAATGCCGGTCTTCTCGTCGAAGCTGTCGGAACGCACGAAGTAGCCGATGCTGAGACCGCGCACGACGCGGCGCATCATGAGCGCTTGCGCCTGCTTTGCAAGCGGGATCTCATTCACCATAAGGAAACCCGCGACCGCGAGCCCGACGTCGTCCTCGACGAGCGAGGCCGGATCGAAGCCGCCCACGGGTTGATCGTTGAGGTGCTGCCAGAGCGCCGGCAGCGGCACGCCCTCTGCCTTGATCTCGGCCAGCGACGCCGTGAAGGCGCCGGGCGCGACGATCTCGCGGTAACTGTCGAGCACTCCGAAGACGGAGGCGTAGCCGGTGAACGTGCCGTCGGGGTTCGCGTCGGCCTTGAACGCAAAGGCCTTGCGATGGAGCTCGCTCGGCGTTCCGTCTTTTCGCTTCATGGCGTCACCGCGGCGGCAGTCGGCGCGATCATAGCGGAAATCTCCTCGTCGGTCGCAAGCGGGAACGCCGCGCGAAGCGCCGCGCGCACGTCATCGGCCGTCGGCGAAGTCGCGCCGGGCGGCGGCGTCGTACCATCCGCGGGCGGCGTCGCGCCCGGCTTCGCCTGCCCGAGCATGTCGAGCGGCACGAGTGCGGACTGCACCGTCAGAACGTCGGCGTTGCCGCCCATGCGCGGGAGATTCTCTTTCTGCCGGCAATCGTCGCGCGTATAGATGCCGTTCTGCGTCATCGACGAATAGAAGGCCGCGCGCGCCGCGGAATCAGCGCGCAGCAGGCCCTCGACCGCGAACTCGGCGAAAATCGACTTCTTGTCGGCGGGCGAGACGAGGTTTTTCTTGACGCTGGCCTCGATTTTCTTCAGCCACGGCGAGAGGCCATACGTCAAAAACGAGAGGTTTTGCTGCTCGAGGCCCGTGCCCCAATTCGATGTTTTGTCGCCGTGACCGACGAGCGACGGCGGAACGCCGAACCAGCGGCAGATTTCTTCGACGCTGAAGCCGCGCGTCTCGAGCATCTGCGCGTCGTCGGGGTTCATCGTCATGGGGCTGTAGTTGGCGCCGCCCTCGAGCACGAACGAACGCCCCGCATTCCTGCGATTTGAGAAGTCGGCGAGGCTCTTATGGAACTGCTCACGCTGCGCTTCCGTGAGGAACGGCGAGCCCGGCGGGAACGTCACGAAACCCGAGGCCTTCATGCCGTTGTCGAAGAGCGAGCGGCTCGCGGTGTCGGATGCGCTCGCGCTGCCGAACACTTTCGAGCCATAGCAGATCGGCGAGAGCCCATGCCGCCCGTCGATCGTGAATGCGGGGATGAGCCAAACCTGCGACTCGTCGAGAATGCGCGTCTTCCCGAACTCCGTGACGGTGTAGCGATAGCGCCCGTCGGGCTGTCGCGCCCATGAAACGCACGGCAGCGGCGTCAAACCGACGACGCGATTTCCGACCATGTCCTTTTCGCAGACGGCATTGCCGCGCAGAAGCATCAGCGCGACGACAACCTGCCAGAAATCGACCGCCGTCATATCCGCATTCGGCTGATCGTGCAAGATCGAATAGAGCGGATGATCGAGCGCGAGATCGCGATCGCCGTCGGGCTCGCGCCGGTACAGGTTCAGCGGCAAACCCGCGATCGTCTGCGAGAGCAGGCGGATGCAAGCCCATGCCGTCGAGAGCTGCAGGATCGCGCGTTCGGTGACGAGGCGGCCGTCGCGAAACCAGAGCGCGTAATCGAGGTTGTAGTCGAAGCCGTTGCCGCTGTCGGGCGGAATGCCGAATTGGCGCCAGCCGACATTACCATCCGTCGGCGCGCACGTCGGTTCGCATGCTTTCTCGTCAGGTTTCGAGCGATCTCGCGACCAAGGCCAGCGGAAAGCGCTCATGCAATCACCGGGGAAGCGAAGAAGCCGGCCATGTCGCCCGATTCCTCGTTGAGGATAGCTCTGCCCATCGCCATGATGAGGCTCACGGGTCCGTCAATCTTGCACCGCGGATCGTGCTCATTGTCCTTGCGCGGGTAGATATTCTCCTTCGCATCGACCCGTGCAGCGACATTTCCCATCATCCACGTCATGCACGGGTTGCCATCGTGCCACAAAGTCCGGTTCAGCACACGAGCCTCGACCTCCTTCATGGGCTCGGACATGTTTTTAACCGTCTGGTTGTACTCGACCACCTTGAGGCCGGCCGCCATCAGGCGCGTCATCAGGTAATTCGCCTGCCAGTCGTCGCAGCCAATATCGACGACGTTGAAGCGGGCGCAATCGGCCTTGATTTCCTCTTCGATGAAAGCGTAATCCGTCATGTTCCCGGGCGTCAGCGTCAGGACGCCCGCGGTCGCGAAATCCCGGTACTTTTCGAGATCCTCCGCCGCCGATTCCGGCACGAAGAAGCGCGGCGAGACGAAAAACTGCCGCCCCGGCAGCTCAAACAACCGCGTGACCGCGGCAACGTCCTTCTTTGAGGCGAGATCGCAGGCGATCCAGCACCGGCACGGACGCAAGTCGTCGAGGTTCTGCTCGCGCTTTTGCCGCTGCCACGCGAGCATATTCATCCAAATCGTGCGCGCGCCGACCCACTCGTTCAAGTGTTTGGTCTTGAAAGCGTTCTGTTTCGACGCCGAACGCTTCGCCTCGGTGAGCTGCGCCTGCAGGAACTCGGGGAAAACGCTGACGCCGAAGTTCGGGTTTGCCTTCCGCAGCGACTTCGCGTCCGTCCAGTCGTCGCCGGGATCGAGGCCATAGATGATGCCGAAGACGGTTTCATCGTAGACCTGCCGTTCGAGGATTCGGATGATGTCGCGGCGTTTCTCGTAGCAGGGTCCGCCGAGATTCGAGCCCGCCGTCGTGATGATCGAGAGAAGCGGCTGCTCGCGCGCGCCCATGCCCGTGAGCATCGTATCGACCATGTCATCGGTGTCGTGCTCGTGGTACTCATCGACGAGGGCGCCGTGCGGCGACGCGCCGTCGCCCGGCTTTCCGATCATGGTCTCGAACTTGGACATGTCCGCGGACGTATACATCGTCCCCGGATTCTTCGGGTTTCCCGTCTGCTCGATGCCGAAGCGCGCGCGGAGCTCGTCGAGCTTGTGCACCATCGCCCATGCCGGGCGGAAGACTTCGTAGGCCTGCCGCTCGCTCGTCGCGCCCGAGTAAACCTCGGCGCCGCATTCGTTGTCGGCGGCGAAGAGATAGATTCCGCGCGCGGCGAGGCGAATCGACTTGCCGTTCTTTCGCGGCTCCTCCTCGTAGCACTGACGGAATCGGCGCTTGCCGGTCTTGACGTGAACCCACCCGAAGAGATTTGCCTCGATGAAGCATTGCCAATCCTCGAGGACGATCGTCGCACCCTGCGCCGCCCACTTGCCTTTCGTGTGGGGCATGCGCTCGATAAACCGCACGATGCGATCGCCGAGCTCGTCGTCGAAGCGGTAGGGGAACTCGGGATCGCCGGTCTCGGCGCGCGCCAAGTCCTCAACGAAACGCTGGCAGGCGAGGTGCACGAGCTTGCACGCGAGTATCTTGCCGCCGAGGATGTCGGCCGCGTAGCGCCGGCAGCGCGCGGACCCGCCAGGGCGCTCAGAAGTCATCGAAGCCGGCCTTCGGCGCCGCCGGTTTTGCACCAGAAGGGGGAGAAACGCCGCGGCGACCGCTCGGCGTCATGCCGAGGTGGGCGAGGAGTGCGGCGAGTTTGCCGTGCTTGGCGGCCGTGAACCGCGCCCGGTCGGCCCGGAACTCCTCGAAGAGCGCGACGATCTGCTCGAAGATGATGCGATCGGCGACCGTCAGAACGCCCGGGATGGCGTTCCCGGCGATCTCCGCCCAGATCGCGGCGAACTCCGGCGACGATCCCGCGGGCGGATCGCCGAGCGGACCGTCAGCCTTGGCGCCGCCGTTCGAAAACCGCTGCGGGTTGTGCTGCAAGGCCCCGTTTCGCTCGGCAACCTCGGCCGGTTGAGCAATTCGCGTCACTGGCTGTCCTGTAGCGTGAACGATCTAGGCCCGATGTCTTAATGTTGTTGCGAAAAAGGGACGTTGGCGCCGGTTTCCCGGGATGAAACGCAGACTTTTGCCCCACCCCGGTGCATTTTCATCGCCCCATCGTCCGCGTACGTGAACGATCCTCTTTCGTCTTCGCCTCGTGGCATTGCCGATGCAACGCCTGCAGATTCTCGTCGCGATCAACGCCGCCATCGGCAAGAGGCACTCGATGGTCTACCTCGTACGATGCGTCTAGAAGCTCACCGCAGCGGCTACAGCGCCATTCCTGCCGCATGGCTATGCTCTGCCTGCGGGTAACGGCAGCTCGGCCTCTGAGGCGTTTCTGCGCGGTCCTACGCTGCCACGGCTCACGAGGTTTCCCGGTTCGATGGGTTTGCGGCTGCATCGGCATCGAGAATCGCCTGTAGCTCATCGGCTGCGCGCCTGAGCGCTAGCGCCCCTTTTATCAGCCCCGAGCGCTCGCCGTCCATGCTTCGGCACTTGTAGGCCTTCGCCGATCGCATGCGCTCGCTCGCCTCTACGTGCCAGCGTCCGACCAAAGCCGCGAGCTCAGAGCGCATCGGGCTTGCCATAGCCGTAGTCCGCATCGCTCGGCAGTCCGAGATCGGCATCAAGCGTCTCGTCGGGCTTGGCCTCTTCGTCTTCGATGGGCTCGAACTCGCCGCACCAGTCGTCGGCCTTCGTGAGCGGCCATAGCACGCCCGTGTTCCATTGGCGCGTGACAGCGGGCGCGTTGCGCCGGCACATGCCGTGACCGAGCTTCCACCCCGCAGCGCCGGAGCCGCCGTCATCCCAGAATCTACAGTCCTCGCACATCATACCCATGTCTTCACACTCCTAAACGGTAGTTAAACGCTTCTTCCCACGTTCACCCTCGCGCACACATAGGAAAGATTGAGAAATGCGACTGACTGACTCACATGTGCGCGAGGGTGAACAAGGGCATTCAGGTTTATCATTCATTCATTCTCGTACTTAGTAGGCCTTCCGACGACGTCATCGAGGATCGCCGC
>Ga0068857_100003355_pt1 | contig 13326 bp, 12 predicted proteins | sample KBSCornC72_FD_66591 | JGI IMG/M metagenome (GOLD analysis project Ga0068857, IMG submission 66591) | Corn rhizosphere microbial communities from Kellogg Biological Station, Michigan, USA - KBS Corn C7-2 | ecosystem: Host-associated > Plants > Roots > Rhizosphere > Soil ...
CGGCGAGGGGATGGATGCCTTGCTTGAGGCGATCGACAAGGTGCTGTTTTCAGACCCGCTGATTGAGACGGAGATGCGGGTCCCGCAGAGTGACGGCGCGGCACTCGCGGCGATCGAAGCGGGAATGGTGATACAAGAACGGCGATATGAGGGAAATCTGGTGCGATTGAAGGTCAGTGGACCAGCGTCGCTGGTGGGAAGGTTGAGGAAGTATCGCGTCCGCGACGAGCAGGGTTCAGGCGTAGGTGATCAGGATGCAAGGAGGCCTGTTGAAACAGAGCGGCAGTGAGCAGGTCGCGTCCATTACCACGCTGGGAAGCCGCGAGGTCTATCGTAACCAGTGGCTCCGGCTGCGCGAGGACAAGATTCTGCGCTCGAACGGGAAGGAAGGGATCTACAGCGTGGTTGAGAAGGACGACTGCGCAGCCATCATTCCCATTCAGGACGGCAGGATTTGGCTTGTGGAGCAGTTTCGCTACACGATTCAGGAGCGTTCGATCGAACTTCCGCAAGGCGGCTGGGAGATGGAGATCGAGAATCCCGAGGATCTGGCGCGCGGCGAATTGAAAGAGGAAACGGGATTGCACGCGGCGGAGATGGTGTACCTGGGATTTCTATGGATTGCATACGGCTTTTGTAGGCAGAAACAGCATGTATTTATTGCAACCGGGTTGACGCTGAAGGAGAGCGAACCGGACGAGGAAGAGCACGACATCGTCATCCACACGATGCCGGTAGAGGAGTTTGAGCAGATGATGCTGGACGGGCGCATTCGAGATGGTTGCACCATCGCTGCCTGGGGACTGTACCGAATGTGGCAAGGAAGACAGCCGGTAGCCGGTAGCTTGTAGCTCGGTCGTGTTAGCTGCGGGCTACTAGCTACGAGCTCTTTTTCACCAGATCTGGACGCGATCTTTCGGCGCAAGATACAGCTTTTCATCCGGTTTGACGTCGAAGGCCTTGTACCACTCGTTTTGATTGCGAACTTCGAAGACGCGCCAGTGATCGGGAGAGTGAGTGTCGGTCATCACTTCGTTGCGCAAAGCTGAGTCGCGCAGCTTGGCCGCCCATGACTGCGCGTACGCCAGGTAGAACTGCTGATCGCCGTTGAAGCCGTCCTGTTCAGGCGCAGCCTGTCCCTTCAGTGAGGATTTGTAAGCATCGTATGCCGCGGTGAGGCCCGCATCATCAGCGATGTTTTCGGCGAGTGTCTGCTTGCCGTTGAGTGCGAGATCAGGGAATGGCTTGTACGCGTCGTACTGCGCGACCAGACGGGCAGCGACTGCATTGAAGTGTGCGAAGTCATCTTTCGTCCACCAGTTGCGCAGCCGACCCTTCGAATCGAATGCGCTGCCTTCGCTGTCGAAGGTGTGGCTGATCTCGTGTCCAATGACTGCGCCGATTGCGCCATAATTCGCGGCAGCGGGTGCATGCGCGTCGAAGGATGGAATCTGCAGGATTGCGGCAGGGAAGTTCAGCGAGTTCTGCAGCGGCAGGTTTACCGCATTGATGGTCTGCGGAGCCATGCACCAACGCTTGTGGTCGACGATTGTGCCGATGAGTGCGCGTTCGCGCTGGTACTTGGCCTCCCGGCTGCGCCATAGGTTACCGATGATGTCGTCCGGCTTGACCTCATAGTTCTCTTCTTCCCACTGATCGGGATAGCCGATGCCGACATAGAGAGCATCGAGCTTGGCGATGGCCTGAGACTTGGTCGCGGGCGCCATCCAGGTGATACTCTCGAGCCGCTCACGGTAGACTGCGATCAGGTTCGATACCATCGCCTGCACCTGGGTCTTCACTTCCGGTGGGAAGTGGCGCTGCACATAGAGGCGTCCCAACTCGCTTGGCAGATGGCCGTTAACTACTGCCACACCTCGCCGCCAACGGGGCTGCTCGACAGAGACGCCGTTGAGCGTCTTGCCCCAGAATGAAAACTCCTCATCAGCGAATGCCTTGGGGAGAACTGAAGCGTAGTGTTCGATGATGTGGAAGGCGAGCCAGTCCTTCCAGTCGTCAAGCGGGGTGGAAGCGACGAGCGCTGATTCACCCGTGAACGCGCTGGGCTGCCATACGTAGAAACTGCTTTGGGTGTCGAGGCCGGCAGCGCGGAAGTACTCGCTCCAATCGAGACCGGGAGCTTTGGATGCGAATTCCGCTGGTTTCCAGATGTTGTTGGCCTTGTGGACGTCATTGTCGTCGGCGAGCGACCAGTGGGTTTGGGCGATGGCGTGTTCGAGGGCTACGACGCGCGCGGCACGTTTCTCAGGATCATCGAAGCCAGCCAGCTTCAGAATGGTCGCGACGTGCCCCTGGTATTTCTTGCGGACCTCGCGCATGGCTTCGTTGTCGGAGAGATAGTATTCGCGATCCGGGAGAACGATGCCGCCCTGCATCAGGTAGGCGTGGTAATGGTCGGAGTCGTCGAAACCCGGCGCAACCCACATGCCGAAAAGATTGTCGGTGTGGTAGTTGGTCATGTTCAGGGCATCGACGTCGGCGCGAAGCGTTTCTCCCAGGGCACGGGCGAGTTGGTGCTTATCAGTGAGGGTCGAGATCGCCTTGAGGTGCGAATCGATTGGCTTGATCCCAGCGGCTTCGATCGCGGACTCGTCCATGTACGAGTGATAGAGATCGGCGATGCGGCGCGAGTTTGCATCCTGCGCCTTTGCGGCCGCCGTAATCAGATCCTGAAGTTTCTGCTCATGCTGATCGTAGATATCAGACGCAGGGCTCTCGAAAGCGCGATCAGGACGCATCTGGGTGTTCTTCTCCCAGGTGCCGTTCGCGTAGAGATAGAACTCGTCGCCGGGGCGTATGGATTTGTCCATGTAGGACGGAACAACGGCGGGGCCGTGGGTTGGCGGTGCCTGCTGTGCGGCGGCGATGAGGAGGATTGCGGAAGAGCAGATCAGAAATCGAACTGGGATACGAATCGCTTTCAAAGATGGCTCCATAGAAGTGTGATCAACACGGAATGCTACATCAGGGAGTGAGGGACCCCCTGTGATTTGGGACGAGTGAGCATCGAACGGGGATGGCGAGAAGCAAGGCACGAGCGGACAAGGCTAAATGCGAGTCTGTTATTGCCCGTTCGGGAGAGGATCATTTGAGGTTGAAGAACTCGCTCATGTCAGGCGCAGATGCTGCGGCCCCCGGCGGATTGGGAAGGCTGAGCACTTCCATGACGGTGCGCAGCATGTTCTGGTGCTGATAGATGTTCTTTGAGGTCTGGGTATATCCGGCTTTTACGATGGGTCCCCAGAAGACACAAGCGACATGGCCGCCGCCGTTGGCAATGTCGATGTCAACCGATTCGTCGAAGAGAACGATAAGCAGGCCGTCTCCGCCGGTCTGGAAGGCGGGGTTTGCGGCGAGCGGGCCGATGACGTTGGACTGCAGCCAGTTGTCGGCGGCTTGCGGAGTGCCGTTGTGTGCGTCGTCATTCAGGTCAGGAACAATGAATGCGAAGGCGGGAAGCGTCTTGTTCGCCGCGTCGGCGGTAAATATCGAGAACGGCTGGATGACCTGATTGGCGACCTGAGCATTACTTGCTACATCGGACAGCATTGCGAAGGGGTTGTGGCGGATTACGTATAGACCGGTGTTTCCCCCAACGTATCCCTGTTTGATTCCTTCGGCGTATACCTTGAAGCTCACCTTGGCGGAGAGCATGCGACGGGCAATGTTGTCGACATCCCAGACCTTTGTTGAACTATCGTCAACTGTCAGCGTCTGGCCGGTGGTGAGCATGAAGTAGTTCGGAATAGAAGGATGCAAGTCAGCGTAGTAGCTATTGGCCGATGCTCCTGCTTTGGCCAGTGCGTTGAGATGCGGCCAGGCAGTCAGATTGCCGGCGACGGTTGAATAGCTCTGGTTCTCTTCCATGACCAGCACCACATGCTGGCTTGTCGGCATGGTGGGCGTTGGCGTGGGAGTCGGCGTGGGGGAAGAAGGCGGTGTCGATGAGGAGATGGACGCGCTTCCGCCACATGCGCTGATCATGATTGAAACGAGAAAGAGAGTTGCAGAGAGGACGATCGGGAGACGTCTGGAAAGGGTTGAAGAACTCATGGGAGCTGCCTGTTCGCCGAGCGGATCGGGTATCTGAAGCGTTTGCGCGAATCAGAGAAGAAGCGCACGCTTAGCTTTGATGCGGGTTGGGCAATGCTGGAAACCGCCGCTAGATTAAGATCCAGTCATCTTAGGAGGCATTGCATGGGGCCAGTTCAAAAGATCGCGGTATGGGCGATGGTGGTTGGATTGGGTTGGGCCTTCGCTGCGGCTGCCGCACCTCAGGAGCGGTCTGCGGCACAACAGCAGACGACGGTCGCTCAGCATCCGGCTGGTGAGGAACAGCCGAAAGATGGGAAGGAAGGGCCGATTCCTCCGGAGAAAAGTTCGGTCACCCATCATGAGCTGTCGATGGGCGGGAGGTCGCTGAAGTATTCGGCAACCGCAGGGACTCTGCTCATTCGCGATGAAGAAGACAAGCCCTACGGCAGCATGTTCTATGTGGCGTACACGCTTGATGGTGCTGATGCCGGAACGCGCCCGGTTAGTTTTCTATACAATGGCGGCCCCGGATCAGCAACCCTGTGGTTGCACATGGGATCGTTCTCGCCGGTGCGCATCGAGACGGACAGCCCAAATCCGACGGCAGGACCGCCGTTCAAGCTGGTCCCGAATCAATACTCTCTGCTTGACAAGACGGACCTGGTGTTTGTGGACGCACCCCTCACCGGGTATTCGCGCGCTGTCGGAAAAGGTCAGGCCAAGGACTTCACAGGAGTCGATCAGGACCTGAAAGCATTCGACCGCTTCATTGCGAGATACATCTCAGCGAATCAGAGGTGGAATTCGCCGAAGTTTCTGATTGGCGAATCGTATGGAACAACGCGGTCTGCGGGATTATCAGACCTGCTGGCCAATGACGGCATTCAGTTGAACGGGATTGTGCTGATCTCGTCGATTTTGAACTACGCCATCCGATCGCCGGGATACGACATGATCTACATCGGCAATGCGCCGAGCTACGCGGCGGCTGCGTGGTACTTCAACAAGGTTCAGAACAAGCCTGCGGATGTTTCCACGTGGGTTCAGCAGGCGCGGGAGTTTGCGTCTGGACCCTACGCGCAGGCACTTTTCCAGGGAGACCGTTTGTCGACAGGGCAGCTGGATTCCGTTGCCAAGGAGATGAGCCGACTCACCGGGTTGAGTGAGCAGTACATCAAAGAGGCGAACCTGCGGGTATCGCCGACGCGGTTCCGCAAAGAAGTGATGCGCGGTGACCGTCGAACGCTGGGCCGTTATGACATGCGCTTCGAAGGGGTCGACGTAGATGCCGCAGGAGAGAACCCCAGCTACGATGCGTCGGACACGGGGATCGCTGGCGCGTTTGTTGCGGCGGTTCATGATTATGTGGACCGCGAGCTGAAGTACGAGACCACCGATACGTACAGGCCGAGCGCGGGGTCGATCGGACAGTGGGACTGGAAGCACAAGCCGCCCAGCGGAGGACCGGGTCCGGGTGGAGAGCAGTTGGCGCCTTATGTGGCCGGCGATCTCGGCGCTGCGATACGAAAGAATCCGCATTTGAAGGTCTTTTCAGCAAATGGATACTTCGATCTCGCCACGCCGTTCTTTCTGACGGAATACGATCTGGACCACATGAATCTGGAACCGGAACTGCGAGCGAACGTGCAGTTCGGGTACTACCCTTCGGGGCACATGATCTATCTGAATCTGGATGCGTTGAAGCAGCTGAGGGACGATCTGGCGGGATTTATCGAGAAGGCGTCTAAGCGATAGGATTCTGGATCCCAGGTCTCCAAAATTGGGAGACCTGGGGCACCCGTTCGAGTTTTAGTTCTGGGGTTGAGGAGCTGAGCCGTCAGGGGCTGGAGGCGGCGCTGCGCCTCCGAGGCCGCTGTCGGGACGATTTCGGCGCATCCGTTCCCGCATGGCTTCGAACTTCTGCTTCTGGTCGTCGTTGAGCAGGGCCTTTATGGAGTTGTTAGTTCCCTCCATGATGCTGCGGCCCTGAGTTCGCCGATCTTCCTGAGCCGTGGACTGATCCTGGAAGAGGGCCTGCATCTTCTGCTGGCGTTCGACTAGGAGGGGCTTGATCTGAGCCTGCTGATCGGTGGTCAGGTTGAGTTCGCGGGTGAGGCGCTCAAGCTGGCGATCGGGATCCATGCGCATACCGCGACGGCCCATACCTTGCGAGGGCGGTCCAGCTTGATTCTGATCGGGTGGAGTGGGAGGGGCGTCCTGAGCCAGCGCGGCGCACGTGCTGCCGACAGTGAGCAGGCCGCCAAGGGCCAGGGTAAATAGTCTAGTTTTCATATAGGTTGTGAATCCTCCGATTCTGCGCGAAGAGTTACTGCGTGCTATGAGTCTCTTCGCCATGCTGCGGGCGTTCAGGCTGCCGCGCAGAACGTATAGCAGGGTAGACGCGGATTCCCGGAGCAAGATGCGGTGGCGACCTAGAAATTCACGAGGTGATGCGGGTTGTAAACGTGATCAGAAGGCTGCGCCTGATCGCAGACTATCTGGAATCTGATGTTTCGACGCCTTGTTCCTCCGACTGGAATTTTTCTTCCTGGTACTCCTGAATGTGTTCGTAGACTTTCTGAGGGAATTTGAGGTTTCGGTAGACATTGCCGCAATCAGGATCGTCGGGGTTGGGAAGAATCGGGAACTCCTGCTGCGACTGCCAGGCGAGGATTCGCTCGCGCCGCGGCGGATTGTAGTCGCGGCTCTCGACCTGCCGGAGTAGAGCGGCGACTTCTTCGGGACTTGTGCCGCGATCTCGACTGAGCCACCCGAAGGCCGCATCTTCCGAAAGGAAGTGGTGTGCGACCATTGCGAAGACTAGACGGCCGTAGTGGCCGATATCCTGTCCTGATTCCAGGGCGTTAAGCAGGTGATCCATCATGGGCTCGTTGCGCAAGGCTTGCAGCGCTTCTTCGTCCGTGGCTGGTTGACGGGTCGAACGATGCTGTCCGCGTTCGTCCCTGCCGGAGGGCTGTGGTTGGCGCGAGTTCTCCAATGTCTGGAGGCGCGCTTCGAGTTCCTCGATACGTTGTTCTGCGTTTTCGGCGGGCTGTTCGGCGATTTGGAGTTCTTGAGATGTGCCAGATTGCTGATGATCAGGAATAGTGGAGCGGAACATGCATCCTCCTTCGCTTTTTCTTTGCCTTGAGATGCTGCGGAAGGTGACGAGTGTTGCATGGCTGAAACGGCGGTAGAGATGAGGCGGCTTCGGGTCGCAGATTTGCCCGAAGGGTGATGAGAAAGGCGAGAATGAACGGGGGAGAAAGTGCCCAAAAAAGTAGAGGCGGGCCGGTCGGTAATGGGAGTGGAAGGATTTCCCAAAACCGACTGCCCGCTGGACCCTGAACCGGGTCTAGGTGGTATCGTTAGTGTAGGCCTGTTACGCGGGAAATCAAGTTCTTTTTCGAAACAAATTCCCGATTCGTGACAGCAGTCACATCAGCCTCCCATATGACGCCGTGCGGCGTTGACCGTTGGGGTTTGCCCCTGATAAAAAAAGGTGTTCCACCTCTCCGGAAAGATCCTGTCTGCCTGAGTTAATCGAAAATAAAGCATGGAAGATATCGTTCAACAAGTCGGTGCGCTCCTGCTCGGTGCGGTTCCCACAATTCTGCTTTTTGTGGTGCTGGTAGCGGCCTATCAACTTCTCGTTCAAAGCCCGTTGAATCGTGTGCTGGCGGAGCGCCGTGCGCGGACCGAGGGCGCAGTGGAAAATGCGCACAAGGCAATCGCGGATGCCGAGGCGAAAGCGACGGAGTATGCCGATAAGCTGCGGCTGGCGCGGGCTGAGATTTTCAAGATGCGGGAACAGCGTGCCAAGCAGCGCAATGCTGAACGCGAAGCTGCTCTCGATGAGACGCGGAAGGCGGCAGGTGTGAAGGTGGCGCAGGCGCGCACCGAAATCGATTCGGAAACCGATCGGGCGCGACAGGCCATTCAGGGGTCGGCGGGAGAGTTGGCGAATCAGGTGGTTCGAGCGGTGCTTCCGCTTGCTGCCGGGAGTTCCCGTTGAAATATCGTTTGACGCGTTTCCGATCTGAATTCCGGCATTACGGGGCAGTGCTGCTTTGCCTGCTTACGATGATCTCAGCGTTCCCTCGCCTGGTGACGGCGCAGCAGCATCCCGAGCCTGCGGCGCAGCCGTCGATTGAGACTCCTGCGGAAGAGGCCAAGAATCCGCCGCGCACTGAGGCCGCCAAATCCGAAGAGGAAAACAACGATCAGTATCGGCACGCTCCGATTGTCGAGTCGCTTGCGAAACTGATGCACATGGATGTGGAGACTGCGGCGCGGACGTTCGAGATCTTCAACGTGAGCGTCGTCGTGCTCGGCATTGTGATTCCGCTGATTCGAATCATGCCGCGACTTCTTCGGAGCCGCACGCAAAAGATTCAGGTGGACATGGAGAGCGCACGAAAAACCACCGAGGATGCGAACAGGCGCCTGAGCGCGGTGGAGGCGAAACTTGCCAGCCTCGACAACGAGATTGCGAAGTTCAGGGCCGAAGTGGAAGACCAGATCGCGCAGGATGAGCAGCGAGGCAAGGCGGCACTGGAAGAAGAACGCACTCGCCTTGTAGCTTCGGCCGAGGCGGAGATCAACGTCGCGGCAGCGCAGGCCAAACGCTCGCTGCGTCATTTTGCGGCAGATCTGGCAATTGACCAGGCGGCAAAGCAATTGGTTCTGACGCCAGAGACGGATCGCGCATTGATAGCGCAATTTGTGAGCGAAGCCGGTCGCGACGGAATGAACAACGGGGGTAGAGCCTGATGGCCGCGGCATTTGCAGCACGGTATGCTCGGGCATTCGCCGACGTTGTGGCTTCAGCAAAGCTGGATGCGGCTGCGCTGGATCGGCAGTTGAATGATTTCCTTGCGACGTGGGACGGCAGCAAGGAGTTGCGTGAGCTCTTCATCAATCCCGCGGTTCCGGCGGCGCAGAAGGTCGCGATTCTCGACAAGCTGAATGCAAAGATGGGCCTGCAGCGAGAGTTGCGCAACCTGATCGCGGTGCTGATCAATAACGATCGCATCGGCGAAGTAGGCGAGGTTGCAACTGCGTGGCGCGCCGAAATGCAAGAGCGGCTGGGAATCCGGCATGCGGAGATCGTAACTGCGCGGCAGTTGAGCGAAGGCGAGCGCTCCGAATTGGTGGCCGGAGTTGGCAAGCTGGCCGGTGCGCGCATCGAGCCGACATTCAAGCTTGACCCGGAAATTATCGGCGGTACGGTGGTGCGAATCGGATCGACAGTGTGGGATGGATCGGTTCGCGGTCGGCTGGAGCGGCTCAAAGAGACGCTTATTGCTGGATAGGTCTGGCCTGCCGGTTTTTGGTGAGGCTTTTGAGTTTCGGGGCTGCAAAGTCCCTTAAGAGGATAGGAAGAGCGCAAAATGGCTCAGATCAAAGCAGACGAGATTACACAACTACTGCGCGAGCAAATCGCGAACTACGACTCGAAGGTCCAGGTCGACGAGGTCGGAACCATCACTTCACTGGGCGACGGTATCGCGCGGCTTCATGGGCTCGACAAGGTGATGGCCGGCGAACTGCTTGCCTTCCCACACGGCATCGCCGGACTGGCTCTTTCCCTCGAAGAAGACCAGGTGGGCGCCGTGGTGCTTGGCGACTACACCGAGATTCGCGAGGGCGATGAGGTCAAGCGCACGGGCAAGATTCTGTCGGTTCCCGTTGGCGAGGCGATGATCGGACGCGTTGTCAATGCGCTGGGTGCACCGATCGACGACAAGGGTCCGATCGCGACAACGGCCATGAACCCGGTGGAACGCCTCGCGCCGGGCATCATCGATCGGCAAGGGGTTCGCGAGCCGATGGCGACGGGTCTGAAGGCAATCGACGCGATGATTCCGATCGGTCGCGGACAGCGCGAACTGATCATCGGCGACCGGCAGACCGGCAAAACCGCCGTCTTGCTGGACACGATCATCAATAACGCAAAGAATGACCTGATCTGTATCTATTGCGCGATCGGACAGAAGCGCTCTTCGATAGCGCAGGTTGTGCAGACGCTGACGGAAGCCGGCGCCATCGGACACACGGTGATTGTGGCTGCTTCAGCTTCAGAGCCTGCGCCAATGTTGTACCTGGCTCCCTACGCCGCGACGGCGATCGGCGAGTACTTCCGCGACAATGGCAAGCACGCACTGGTGATGTACGACGACCTGTCGAAGCATGCGATGGCGTATCGCGAAATCTCTCTGCTCCTGCGGCGTCCGCCGGGTCGTGAAGCCTATCCAGGTGACGTCTTCTATCTCCACTCCCGACTTCTGGAGCGGTCGTCGAAGCTGAGTGACAAGCGCGGCGGGGGATCACTAACTGCGCTCCCTGTAATTGAGACGCAGGCGGGCGACGTCTCGGCATACATCCCGACGAACGTGATTTCGATTACGGACGGGCAGATCTTCCTTGAAACCGACCTGTTCAACTCCGGCGTGCGTCCGGCAGTGAACGTCGGACTTTCGGTTTCGCGCGTAGGATTTTCGGCCGCGATCAAGGCAGTCAAGCAGGTTGGTTCGACTCTGAAGCTCGACCTCGCGCAATATCGCGAACTGGCGGCCTTCGCGCAGTTCGGATCCGATCTCGATCCGCTGACGCAGAAGCAGCTGAACCGCGGCCAGAGGCTGACGGAGCTGTTGAAGCAGCCACAGTTTCATCCGCTCACGTGGCAGCAGCAGGTCACGATCCTGTTTGCGGGTACGCAGGGCTATCTGGACGATCTGGACGTTTCCGACATTCGCGCTTTTGAAGATGGCTTGCACAAGTACTTCGCGAGCGCGCAGTCCGCATTGATGGACGACCTGACCAAGAAGAAGCAGTTGGACGATGATGTGCGCAACCGGCTGCACGCGGCAATGAAGGAGTACAAGGCGAATTTCCTCACGGAATTGCAGACGGCAAAGGCGTAAGTGCGAGCTTCTAGCGACTAGCTTCTGGCTGCTAGCTAGGAGTGGGAGAGGCTAGAAGCTAGGGGCTAGGAGCTAGCAGCTTATTTATGGCGAATGTACTGGATCTACGGCGGCGCATACGCAGCGTGAAGAACACGCGGCAGATCACCAAGGCCATGAAGATGGTCTCGGCGGCGAAGCTGCGCCGCGCGCAGGAGCGGGCGTTGGCGGCGCGGCCCTACGCGAAGATGATCACCAGCGTCCTTGAATCGTTGACGCGGCGCGTGGATATCTTTGATGAGGAAACGGGCAATTTGCGGCACCCGCTGTTTGCCACACGGCCCGAGAAGCGCGTGCTGATAGTCGTGATCAGCGGCGACAAAGGATTTGCAGGCGCATTCAACGCGAACATCACAAAAACGGCGTTTCAATTCATTAGCGGCAATCCCGATCGCGAAATTGACGTCGAAGCGATTGGGCGCAAAGGGCGCGATCTGCTGCGGCGCAGATTTCCCACTGCGACTTACGCGGAGCAGACGGACGAGAATGGCGGCAAGCGCCAGGTTCGGAACGAGCGCAAAGGCAAAATCGAGATTACCGGCGATCACCCGGGAATGCTGCTGAAGCTCGAGGCGAATCGCGTGTTCGAACTGGCGCAGAACATCATTTCGCGCTATGTGCACGAGGAGATCGACGCTGCCTACATCGTCTACAACGAATTCAAATCCGTGATTTCGCAACGGCTAGTTGTAGAGCGGCTCCTCCCGATCCTGGAAATCGGCAAGCGCCAGATTACAGAAGCTGAGGAGCCTTCAGCTCAGCAGAGGGAACGCGCAGCACATGCGGCTCTCAGCGCAGGAATCACGCTCGAAGAGGCAGACACCGAAGAGGGCGACGAGGAATCGAAGAAGTTCGGTACGGCAAACGTGGACTACATCTACGAGCAACCTGCGGAAGAGCTGTTCAACGGCCTGCTCCCGCAATATGTTTCGGCGATGCTCTATCACGCCATGACGGAGTCGGTAGCGGCGGAGCATGCAGCGCGCATGACGGCGATGGATTCGGCGACGAATAACGCTTCGGACATGATCGACTCGTACACGCTGCTGATGAATCGCGTGCGGCAGGCGGCGATTACCAAGGAAATCATCGAAATTGTTTCAGGGGCGGCAGCTGTGTAACTGGGAATAAGGGAGCAAGCGAGCAAGGGAACGAGATGAATGTCCACGAGCTTTTGCAGACTGAGCTGTGGAGCAAAAGGACCTCTTGGAGAATCTTGGTTGGATTGGGAATCGCGACTGGTCTTTGTTTAGTTGGTTTTGTAAGTTGGAACGAATACGAGGTGCATTGGTTAACGTCTGGTGAACGCGAGGCCTCCAGAGCAGCACTCGCGGAGATCGACTCGATGGAAGATGCAGGATCGCTAAGTGACCGAGCGTGGGAAGCTCGGAAGCAGCAGGTAAAGACAAAGATCGAGGCAACCAAGAAGGAAGTCAGAACCTACCGCGGCACTCTGATGGAAATGGATTTGAGTCTTTACTTTCTCAGAGTGGAAGCGGATCGCGTCAATCTTAAGCGACGCAAAGTCGGGAGGGGCGAGGTACCCGATGCAGTTTTTGGCGGATCGACAAATGAGATCCGGTTGAAGTTGCACAAGGAGCTTGAATAGCAAGAGTTTTGATTTGAGAAGGCAAAGAGAATGGCAGAAAACATTGGCAAGGTGATTCAGATTTCCGGTCCCGCGGTGGACGTGCAGTTTGAAGAGACGACGATGCCGCCGATCTTCCAGGCGCTGCGTGTCACTAGTGATGGCTTCAATGTTCCAGCGCCTATTAACGTGATCCTCGAGGTGCAGCAGCACTTGGGCGAGGGCCGCGTCCGCACCGTCGCGATGGAAGCGACAGACGGCATGGTGCGCGGCATGAAGGCGATCGATATGGGCGGCCCGATCCGGGTCCCGGTGGGCAAGGAGACACTGGGGCGCGTGATCAACGTGATCGGGGAGCCCGTTGACGAACTCGGTCCGATTGGTGAAAAGCAGCGCAATCCGATTCATCGCCCGGCCCCACTTTTCGACGAGCAGTCGACGCATGAGGAGATGTTCGAGACCGGCATCAAGGTCATTGACCTGATCCAGCCGTTCTTGAAAGGCGGCAAGATCGGCCTGTTTGGCGGTGCCGGCGTTGGCAAGACCGTCGTCATCATGGAACTGATCAACAACGTGGCAAAGAATCACGGCGGCTACTCGGTGTTCGCGGGCGTGGGCGAGCGTACCCGCGAAGGCAACGATCTGTGGACGGAAATGACCGAGTCAGGCGTGATCAAGCCGGGCAAGTTCCAGGAGTCGAAGTGCGCGCTGGTGTAC
>Ga0068857_100003373_pt1 | contig 13293 bp, 7 predicted proteins | sample KBSCornC72_FD_66591 | JGI IMG/M metagenome (GOLD analysis project Ga0068857, IMG submission 66591) | Corn rhizosphere microbial communities from Kellogg Biological Station, Michigan, USA - KBS Corn C7-2 | ecosystem: Host-associated > Plants > Roots > Rhizosphere > Soil ...
CAACCTCCTTCGAACCCGTGAATGCGATGAAATCAATTTGTGGATGCGACACAAGATGCGCACCGACTTTTCCGCCCGGACCAGTCAAAAGATTGGCGACTCCGGCCGGTAATCCCGCCGCCATTAACAGATCCATTAACCGTGCGCCAATCACTGGCGTTTGGTCGGATGGTTTGATGATTACGGCATTGCCGGCGACAATGCCGGCGGCGGCCATTCCTGTCAGAATTGCCAACGGAAAATTCCACGGCGCGATGATCACGCCAACTCCGCGCGCCCACCACTGCTGAACATTTGTCTCGCCTGCAACCGCTTGTGTACGCTTCGGCTTCCCCATGTCACGCATAACCGCAGCATAGAAATTGCAGAAATCGATCGCCTCGGCTACGTCCGCATCGGCCTCACGCCAGCTCTTCCCGGCTTCCAGAATTTCCAATGCGCAAAGCTCCGCTTTGTCGCGATGCATCAGGGCGGCCACTTTCTCAAGGATTGCGGCGCGTTCAGCAGCAGAAATGCGCGCCCATTTCGGTTGGGCAGTACGTGCGGCAGCAAGCGCTGAATCGGCTTCGACAATCGAACCTTGCGCGGCGTAGCCGATGATTTCCTTTTGGTTTGCCGGGTTTAGTGAAGGCAGCCAATCGGCTGTGCTCACGGATTTATTATTGATAATAAGCGGATAGCGTTTACCGAGGTTCTGCCGCAGCCGTTGCAAAGCCGCAGCGATTTTTTTCCGCTCATGCGGAATCGTGAAATCAGTGTGTGGCTCATTGGCGAAAACTCGAGTGTCGAGTGTCGGGTGTTGAGGGGGAACGAGAGGCTTCAGGTCCAATGGGTTTTTGAGCAACTCGTCGCGAGCGGCACCCCTAGCAAACTTATTCGCAAGGAAGCCTTCGTTGGATGTGTTTTCCAGGAGACGGCGCACAAGATAAGCCATGCCGGGAAGCAGTTCACCGACGGGACAATATTCCCGCAAGCGGCAGTCCATTTTCAATACGGCTGCCTTGATTGGATCAGCCATGCCATAGAGCATTTGAAATTCGAAGTTGCGTCGGGCAACTCCAAGCCGCTCTGCCTGAGCAAGAACGTGGGCCATGCTGCGGACGTTGTGAGTGCCAAACGCGGCATCAATGACACCGTCATTTTCGAGCAGCAGAAGCGAGAGCTTTTCGAAGTTTGCGTCCGTCTCAGCTTTATGCGCAAACACCGGCACTGGCCAATGCCGTTGTTGCGCGATGATGCTTTCGTAATCCCAATATGCGCCTTTGACGAGACGAATGGTGATGCGCCTCTTTTGTCCCCCTGCCCAGGCCAGCACGTCGCGCAAATCCGCTTCGGAATCTTTAAGATACGCTTGCATGGCGAGGCCACAGGCCGGACCGGACGCAAATTCAGATTCGGCGAAGATCGTTTTGAAAAGCCGCAGCGTCAGGTCCTTCAACACATAACTCTCCATGTCGAAGTTGATAAATCCGCCAAGTTCTTTTGCCCGACGTAATATGGGTCGCAACCGCGCGGAAATTTTTTCGAGCGCAGCATCCGGATCGCTCGGTTGAATCTGCGAATATAACGCCGAAATTTTGACGGAGATATTCAGCGCCGGAAGTTGGCCTCGAGATGATACGTTGCTTTTGCAGACACGGGACCATTTCGAAATCTCGCGAGCGAGCAAATCCATCAAATCGAGATATCGTTTCGCATATTGGTCTGCTTCGGCCTCGCTGACGACCGTCTCGCCCAAAATATCCACGGTGAATGCGACCTCTTGTTCATGAAGTTTTTTGAGTGTCGCGACGATTTCTTTTTCGTCGTCGCCAAGCATGAACTGCCGGGCCATTCCCGTAACTTGCGCCTTGATCCCGGAGCCAAAAAGCCAGGACATCCCTCCGGCGGCCTTCAATCCCATTCGCAGCGCCGGCGACAGTTTCACTTCGTCATCGCCCAGGTATTCTTTGAGATGCTTCGCAACTTCAGCGGATGAAGTGAGCGTCGGCAGAACGTCGACGAATCGAAATAGTTGTGTTTTGAAATGTTCATCGCGCATGGACCAATCCATGAGCGTTCCGTAAAATCCCTTTTTGCTGAACAGAGACGGCGCTTCGGCGGCGTCCATCAGCGCGAAAAGTTGTTCGCCAAACTGACGGACTTTCGCTTCAAGACTGGGGCTGCTGGTTTCCGGATTTCTTTCAACTGTGGCTGGTGGCATAGTTGTCACGATTCAATCTCCCCGACTTCCCAGTCAAAGCAAGAACGGTCGAACCAGTTCTGTCGTATGATCGCGATCGTGCCACATTCTGCTGCCAAAAGCGGCATAGGGCTGCCGCACTCCACGACCTCGCGGGCGGAGTTGCACGCTGGTATCTCGCGCCAGCGTCGTGGAGTGCGGCAGCCCTATGCCGCTTTTTCGTAAGCACATAGCGTAACCGATATATTTTCACCATTCCGAAAGCTTTGTAAGCCTTACAGGTTCGTTTGTCCGATTCTCAATTTGAGGAGTCAGGAGGATTGCGATTCTAGTTTCTTTTATGTCCCTGAGATGGACTGCCAGTTTTTTGACACGTTCATTCTTTGCCTGGCGCTCGGGATGGGGAGACGCAGGAAGCGGCTGAGACTCCATCATTTGAAATGTTGCCCCTGCTGGCGAAAGCATTTCTGCGCGAAATTGCTGGCCGAGTTGATGAAGCATCGCATCCCGTCCGGCGTTCTCAAGCTTGATATCGGCCGGTGTATGCATGAACCACCAAATCTCGGCGGGTTTATCGGCCTGAATCTCATCCTGAATCAAAAGTCTCTGCCGCTCCAACAAGGCTATTCCACGCAACACCTTTCGCGCATTTTGTCGATATGCTTGCGTCAGATCCGCGATCGCAAAGGCGCGCTCCGGCTTGGATTCAAAACGAATGATACGAGCGGCGGCCGCAGGATCCTGGTCCGGACCTGCCCCGGGATTGATAACCAACGTGTTTTGGCCTTCAGCGCGGAGGCGATAATAATTCCAGCGCTGATTCCCGAAATAGCCCGGCAGATTATAATCGTCGCTGCCGAGATCAACCGCCCAACGCGCACCCAGCGCGTCAAAGACAAAGCTGCCCAGATCAAGATGGCTGTGGTTGGCTTTGTTATCTCCAGCCTTGAAACCGAGAAAGAGACCTTTTGAGTTTTCCCAATCGCTGCGAAGCGTGATGACTTCCGCTCCCCGGAAATATTTGTCGAGTGGCAAGCTGCCGGATTTGGGGCCGGTGCCTTCGGAATCGAACCAGAGCAGGTCCAACGCGTTCGGCGCAGCGGCTTGCCTTTCAGCCCAGGCAAAGGTCGTTTGCTCAAATTTACGCGCGAGCCAGAACAGTTGCGGAGCGCGTACCGTGCGATCGCCTCCATCCGCGTAATTGAAAGTTCGTCCAATCGGGCCAGTCAGATAAATCGGGAAGAGTCCCGTTTCACGAAAGCCGGTCATTTTGGATAGACCAAAGTCACCGCCGAGCCCAGACTCTAACGCTGCAAGAAAAGTCACATTATAGCCCGTTGCATAATTCCAATATCCCGGTCCTTCCTTCCAGGCGCCATCCGGAGCGAATTCGGCCATCGGCAACTGAATCGACTCAAGCGCGTCGTGCAAAATTTCACCGCAAATCTGTGGTTCAACATCCGCCAGCGCCAGAGCGCCCATGCCAATGCCGCCATTGCATACCTGGTTCCAATTGTGGCGCATCCGTGTCCAACCGGAATGTTTGCGATAGAGGTTTAGCGCTGGATTGAAACCCTTCTCAAGAATGGCTTTTCGCAGCAACGTGCGTTGCTCGTCAGTCCAAACATCGTAAAGCCAATCGTATCCAATGGCGAAAGCATGCGTCATCTCAGCCGTATCGAGAAAGTGCCGCGGATTCCAATCCTTGAACTTCGCGGCTGCTTCTAACTCCTGCCACGCGCGGTCGGCATATTTTTTGTCTCCTTCGAGGCGATACAACAAAGCGAGTGTATAAATGCGACCCAGGACGCGCCGGCTCGTTTCCAGCAAACGCAAACCATCGGGTATTTCGTATCGAGAAGGCTCAGCCGAAAGCAGCTCGTGCGCCTGCTTGTCTAACGCGGTTTGCCAGGTGCGAAGCGTCGTATTGGTTTCAATGCGAGCTTTAAGTCGAACGAAATCATTGGAGGATGCCAGCAGACGCGGATGGAACTTGTTCAGTCGCGCCAGAATTTCTGCCGCTGAAGGTACAGGAATTTGAGGACCGTTGCTTTCCGCGCCGCCAGCCAGCAACGGAAAAATGAGCAGCCAAAGGAACTGTAACGCGTTCTTCCTCATTTAACTTATTTCACTCATTTAATTTTGGCTGCCGTTTAATCAATATTCGCCCTGATTCTCCAATGCCTTCATTGCCTCTTCCAAAGTTTCACAAGTTACAATCCGCAGATTGTGCCGATAATGAAAAAGCGACAGGATGCTAAAGCCGATATCCTTGTGAGGATCGGGTATGACGCGAGCAATAACTGCCACGCTTTGTTTATTGCACAAGTCCATGGAGCTCCTGATGAAAGGGACGCAGGCGGCTTCCATCGATTCCAGTCCGGTCATATCTGTCAAAAGGCGAAACCCCTGTTTTACTTCAGTCAAAAGCAGTGCGACCTGATCGGTGCATCGTTTTGCTTCGTCCGCATTCACATGTCCGGAGAAGCTGATTTGCAACAAGTTCCTGGTCTTATCGAGCCCTGTTTCGAACATTATTCCTTCTCTTGGTCAGTGAGCCAGAAACTGCGGAAAGTTTTGGGAGCGGATTCGTCGAGCTCCTTGGCAGGAGTTCCGTTTACAACACGATTGCCGTCGTCGCTCAATATCTGAATTTCGTGAAAGCCTTTCTGCGGATAAATGATAATCGCCTCCGGACTATAACCACCCAGGTGTTTCACCGCGAATTTTTCTGGCGCGGCGCTGCCGCCGGCCCACCGATAAAAATGAAACTTCCCGCCGCTGTGCGCCGGACCAGCAATGATAAAATAATTTCCATCAAAAAACGCCATGTCTCGGATGCCTAATCCATCCAGATCCAACAATATCGCCGCACCGAAATGAGGCGATTTGCCCGCAACAACCTCATTTGGATTCAACAGCGCAATAATCAACGCTTTTCCATGCGGCGTCGGATTTCGGAAACCAAGCAGCAGATGCCCCTCGGGCGTAGCTGACAAGCCTTCGATATTCAACGCATCTGGCTCTTTGGGAGGCCGCGTAGAAGCCTCGGCAAGATTGAATTCCGCAAACCGCTTATCCGCGATCAAATCATCCAGGAGTCGTTTGCAGGGTTTGCCGACGGGCATCAGCGTAACCTCGCCATTGGTAACTCCAATGTCTGTTGCGAAAAGACGGTGACGATTCAGACGTTCCTTTCCGTCTTTATTGCGCCCATGAGACCCAATCCAGAAGGCGCGATTGCCAATCAACGCTGCCCCCTCCAAATCTGCTTCCGGAGACTTGCTCGCCACTTCGAGAAAATTATCAAAATCAAACTCTTTTAGTGGCGGCCCGGCGTGGTCTGCAGAATAAAGCCGCAAAGTATTCTTCTCGTCGTCGGCGACGATGAACAAATTTGACCTGACAGCAACCGCCGCCGAAGCATCCCGAATTCCAGAATACTCCATTGGCCGCACAATTCTGAGCTTCTCAGCAGCGCAGCCGCAAGCCATCGAACCAAGTAGCACCAAAACGACGCCGCGCATGAAGGGAGAGTGACACAACAGTATTGCGCAGGCAACGTACGGATTTGACGCCGTTGCGCCGGAAAAGCAGACTAAGCGCCAATGTGCTTCCGAATGCTGCTGGCGTTGGCTCTCTCCAGTCCTCTGTTGGCAGCCGGCCAATCCAATCCGCCGGCCACGCGCACCCGCCTTCTTTCCCTGGACGAATGCATCGAGATGGCATTGAGCCGGAATCTGGATCTGCAAATTCAACGAGCATCGGCCGACATCGCCAAATTCGATCTGAATGGTTCTTACGGCGCTTACGTCCCACAACTTTCGTTTTCCGCTCAACACGATTATGTCTCCCAACCTGGCGACTTTGACGTGGACAAAGAAAATCCACATTTTCCCTACCAATTGCGGACCGACACCGCTGGCCCAACTTTGAGCGGCCAATTGCCCATCGGCTTGACCTACGACTTCAAGGCCCTCGCTGGCCGACACGACGCAACATCTGATTTTCGTTCAGATCCGAGTGCAAGCGTCGATATCCGGCGCACAAACAACTTCTTCGCCCAAACCGATCTCACTCTTCGACAACATCTCTTGCGAGATTTTTGGATCGACCAAAACCGTGAATTGATTCTGGTGCGAAGGAAGAACGTTAAAATTTCCGAGCAAGCGTTGCAGTTCGAAACCATGAAGACCGTGCTGGCCGTCGAACTCGCCTATTACGATTTGTCGGCGGCGCGTGAAGAGGTCCGAGTGCAGGAAAAAGCCTTGGAACTCAAGAGGCAATTCGTCGCCGAGACCCGCCGCCGCGTCGAAGTCGGCGATCTGCCGCCGTTGGACAGCGACCAGGCCGAAACCCAGCTTGAAAATACATCAACCGCACTGAGCGCAGGCCGCGAATTGCTCTCAACGCGTGAAAACGCGCTGAAAGCTCTGATAACGGACAATTTCATGGAATGGGCCGATCTCGCGCCATCGCCATCTGATTCGCTCAGCGCGGTAAAAGAGGAAATCAACCGCTCTGAGAGTTTCCGCAAAGCGCTGATTGGCCGGCCTGATTTGATTCAAGCGCGACTGGCGGTCGAGCGAAGCGAAGTCTCGGTGCGTTTTCGAAAGAATCAGCTTTTCCCGAGCCTCGACCTCCTTGGCCGTTACGGAAGTTACAATGTCGATGAACATGCCAGTTCAGCAATCAGCGAATCGGCGCGTTTTCATGATGCGGATTATTCCTACGGCGTCGTCATGAGTTTTCCATTGAGCAACGTCAAGGAGCGCAACGACTATCGCGCCAGCAAAGCCAATCGTTGGATTGCAGACTTGCAGCTCAAGAAAGCCGAGCAGGAAGTTCTGTTGCAAGTCGCCGATTTCGTGAATCGCGTCAACCTTCGCTACGATCAAATCAGCTCAACACGCAAAGCCCGAACCTATGCTGAAGCCGCGCTGACCGCTGAAGAGAAAAAACTCCAGAACGGCCTCTCGACCAGTTTCGTTGTCCTGCAGTTGCAAGAAACGCTTACGGCCGCGCGAACCGCCGAAGTCGAAGCGTTGGCCGATTACAATCGGGCCGTGGCGCAGCTTGCATTCGCCACGGCTACGACACTTGAACGGCATCGAATGAAGATGGAAGAGCGCTAGAAGCTATCTCATAAATCCCTGGGGAGCGCGCGCGCCCTCGCGTGCTACGGTTGGCGCCCCCCGCCAAACGCTATTTATGAGATGGGTTCTAGAGTGTTGAACGCCAAAGAACACTAGAACGCGTGACAATTTGCCAGGCCTGCTATCAGTTCTCGCTCGAAAGCAACGTAAGGTCCACGATTTCACCCGGCCGGATTTTCAGATTCGGCGGCAGGCTGACACTGATCGGCAATCCCAATTCGACATTGCTGAATTTTACCGGCGCGGCCAACGCTGGAGCGATTGTCTCCAACTGCGTGCCAACTTCCACAATATTCGCAATCCCTACCTCGCGCCGCGGTCCTCGAGACCGGACCTCGACTCGTGTTCCGACACTCGGTTCAGTCATCACTGGCGCGTGTATATAACTCACAATGCGAACCGGATCATAGGCTGCGATCGTCACAATCGGTTCTCCCGCAATAATCGCTTCGCCGGTTCTATGATAAATGACGTTCACCATTCCATCCACACTGGCTTTCAACGTGATGGGGCTTAACTCGGCTTCGGTAAGGCGCAATTTGGATTCCTGCACCGCGATTGCCGCGCGCAGCGGTTGGTCGTTCAATTGCGAAAGATCGATGGTATTCGTTGCTTGAGATTGCGAGAGGTCTCTTCCCTGTTCATTCACGATCCGGCTCAATTCGTTCACTTCTGTATTGTATCTGTCGCGCGAAGCTTTGGATTGTTCGTAAGCGCGTTGGGAAATAATTTTATCTTTGTAAAGCGCCTCGGTGCGTTGCAGTTCGGTTTCGGACAATTGAAGATTGACGCGTGCCATCGCCAGTTGGGCGCGTTGCTTCATCCAATCCAATTGCAGGCTGCTGTATTCCATCGCCGTGTGCTGTTGCCGGGCGATCGGTTGCATAGTGACACGCAAGGATTCGATCTCCGCCTGAATTACAGAAAGCGACGAAGCCAGAATTTTTGGATCGGTCACCAGCACCTGGCCGATGAGATCGCCTGCCTTGACCTTTTGAAAGCGGGCGACATCCAGTTGCGCCAGCATGCCCGCTCTATAGCAACTGACTTTGGATTCATTCGGCTCAGCCTGGCCAACGAGCGTGGGCGCAGCGATATTGCTTTTCCACAAAAATGCGATCGCGGCAATCGCGCAGAAAAAAGCGGCTGCCGGAATTACACGAAGCCGGGCGTCATGCCAACGTTGGCCGAGCGGAATAGGAATAGGGGTAGGGGCGCTCATTTTTACATTTCTGATTCATCGCCCGCATGCAAGCTTGACACTCTAGCCACCCCCTTCAGCGCGCGCAATTCATCAATCAATTCATCAGCCCTTGCTGGATCCCGCAGCAGCAACCGATAAGAAACATCGACTCCCGCATAACCTTCATTGGACCTTTGGCTGGCGCATTGCGCGGTGCGACTATGTCGCTTGAGCAGTTGCCGTAGTTCAGCCAATTCTCCCGCCGGCCGCAGCCATTGGACATTTACAATCAGATTGTAGCGATAACGTGTTCCGAAAGCTGTCGCCCAGAAATAGAGCATGATGGCGCATGTAGCCAGGCAGCCAATCACAGCCGAAGTAAATTTGAGCGTGCCACACGCCAATCCAATCGCAATGACAGCCAACACATATGTCGTGTCGAGCGTATCCCGGAGAATACTTCGAAAGCGCACCATGGCGAAAATCGCCATCAACCCGAACGCCAGCACGAGATTGTTCGCCAAAATCAGCATCACCATCGCAACGATGACCGGCATGATGATCAGCGTCGTCACGTACGAACGCGAATACGAAAGGCCTGAGTGCGTCAGCATGTAAATCCACGCAATGGCGTGGCCACAAGCAAACGCCAGCAACAGCGCGATAACCAGGGCGCTATAATTCGTCGGGGCAGCGCCAAAGTCCCCTCGCAAAAACCAGTTGTTCATAAGTCGATCATTGTGCCGGCACTTTTCGCGGCGGCAAACGCGCTTTCCCTCTCACGCGGGGACCACCCTTCCCAATCAAACGCGCGCTCTCCGTCGTGGAAATGGTGTTCTCCCAACAGTAGCACGCCTTCGCAATACTTCGACGCAGAAAACTGCATTAAATGAAAGCGCTGCACTAATTCTCGCATCCAATCGGGAAAGCGCAGCCCAAATTTCAACTCAAGAATCACGATTCCCGGATACACACGAATCGGATTTGACATCTTTGTTACCGCGTCCGCTCGAAAATACGGCTCGATTTCGACCCGGCGATCGATGGTCACTCGCAATGCGTTATCGTATGGGCTCGCCCACGCTTCTCGAAAGTAATGATTATGCACTTTTGGCCGCGCATTTAACTGATGCTGCAACAGGTTGAATTTTTGCAGGGTAATTAGATGGCGGACCTCTTTCGAGAATATGTGCCCTGCGTCCGGCAATTGACCCGCAATCAGCAAAGGAACTGCTTCGCGATGAACCGGACAGCGTTGTTTGATGATGCAATTATCCTGCCTCGCCTTGATTTCGAAAAATACCGGAGCCAACGGATTATCGTCGTAATAACGCAGCCGCAGCTTGAAACGATTTTTGGTGCCGTTGGTAGAAGCCTCGTATGTTCTTAGATCGTCGGAATCGAGATAAAGTGTATGGACCGAATAAGCCAGATCCGGCCAGCCCACTCCATATTCATCGAGTTCGAGATGGCAGCTTACGAAATCGCGTATGCCAGGCGTGATTGTCTCATCGATAAGGTACTTCAGTTCGAAGCGTTGCGCCGGTAATCGATGATCCTGGGCCATGGTCAAAATTGAAACACAAAAATAATATGGCCCCGGCTTAACTGCCAAATCATTGCGTTATACCCAACGCCAACAGTGATTGCACATGCTGGTAGCGCGGGCGTCCTCGCCTGCGAGTTCTCTGGGCGTCTCGCCCAGCGGAAACCTACGACGTCATCTATAGAATTGATGATCTTCATCTCCCTGATTTGGCGAAGGCCCGAAATCTGTCCTGATTTCCAAGGAAACCAGAAGCAGCGCGAGAGATCACCCCTCTCGAATAATAAAAATTGGAAAAATCAGTTGTGCTCGGAGCGGTTTCATTATTTAGAGATTGTTTTAGATGTTACCCAATTGTAACAATGTGCGTCAATGCTAAATCCCGAAGTATCGTCTAAAACGAAGGGGGTCGCAGCTTCTTCCAAAATTGTTTCGGCCTTTGCAAATAAAATCAGTTTTCCGATGCACGCCCGGTGGTTACTCCTTGCGATTCCACTTTTCCTGGCGGCGACTTCAACATTCGCCGGTGTCGTCATAAACGAAATCATGTACCACCCCGCTTCCGGCAATCTGCTGGAAAGCTACGTTGAGTTGCGGAACACGGACAACGTCGCCACAAACATTTCCGGCTGGCGCTTCACCAAAGGCATCGAATTCACATTCCCGACAAATACAATGCTCGGTCCGGGTGCGTATCTCGTCGTTGCTGCGGATCGAACTGCATTTACCAACAAATATCCTGGCGTTCCCAACTTCATTGCGGGTTTTGTCGGCTCTGTTGGCCATCACCTGCAGCTCGAGAATGCCAACGGAACCGTGATGAACGAAGTGGAGTATTCCGATGACGGTGATTGGGCCGTCCGCCAGATGGGCCCGGCAACGTACAACCACCAGGGCTGGATCTGGTATGCGGCGCAGGATGGTTTTGGCCCGTCTCTGGAGCTCATAAATCCGGCTTTACCCAATTCCTTCGCCCACAATTGGGGGCCGAGCATCACCGTCAATGGAACGCCGGGCACCCCGAATTCAATCGCTCAAATCAACACCGCCCCATTTATCAGCGGAGTCGCGCATCATCCAGTCATTCCTCAACCTACCGACGTCGTCACCATCAGCGCAAAAATCACCGATGAGCACACAAATGGATTGAGCGCGACGATTTTCTATCGCAACGCAACAACCGCAAATCCGCCCGCATTCACCAGCGCGCCAATGTTTGACGACGGCGCTCATGGTGACGGCCTCGCGTCGGACGACACGTTCGCCGCTATTCTTCCCGCCCAACCGTCCGGCACCATTATCGAATTCTATCTTCAAGCCCAGGACCTTGAAGGACACATCCGCACCTACCCAAACTTCATCCCGCCCACCAATTCGCTTCGAACCGCCAATCTCCTCTATCAGGTTGATAACGGAACTTACACCGGCTCGCAGCCTGTCTATCGCATCATCATGACCGAAATGGAGCGGGCTGAACTCTATGCACTTGGGCGAGGATGTCCGGACGAAGACAGCGATGCCCAAATGAACGCCACCTGGATCACTTCCGACGGCGTCATCACCGATGGAAGTTCCATACAACTGCGTTACAACGTCGGCATTCGCAACCGTGGGCACGGTTCACGAAATTCCAATCCCAACAATTATCACGTCAACATTCCATCCGACCGTTTATGGCATGGCCAGGCCGGCATTAATCTGAATTCGCAGTTCGCGTACTGCCAGGTGCTTGGCAGCGCCATTTTCCGCCGGCTCGAAGTGGCCATGACCGATTCCGCGGCAGTCCAGGTCCACGTCAACAGCACCAACATCATGGGGCTGCCCGGTCTGCCCAATAACAACTCATTCGGCTCTTATGCTGCCAACGAACAATACAACAAAGATTTTGTTCAACGCAGCTTTCCGCTGGATCCTAACGGGGACTCCTATCGCGGCATACGCGATCAATTTCTCTGCAATTCGCTTCTGAACAGCGTCGCCGATCTGACCTGGCACGGCGCCAACTACGCTATCCCCGTTTATACAAACGGTTACTTCAAACAAAATAACTTCGTTGAAAACGATTGGTCCGATTTGATCGATCTCCTCGCCGTCCTCAACAGCACCAACGGCTATTTCGCTTCCAATTACGTCACCGACGTCCAACAACGCATCAATGTTGATCAATGGATGCAATACATGGCCGGCAACACGCTCCTGGATAATACCGAGACCTGCCTCGCCAACGGCATCGGAGATGATTACGCGCTCTATCGCGGAACCAATGACACCCGTTTCCTCGTGCTGCCCTACGATCTGGATGCGTTGATGGGCGCAGGCACAACCTCAGTCTCCCCACACCACAGCATCTTCCTCATGAACGCATTGCCGGCCATTAGCCGGTTCATGAAAACGCCGCAATTCGCCCCCCTCTACTACAAATGGCTCAAGCGATACGCCGGCACCGTTTTCGCTCCGGCCCAAATGAATCCTTTGATCGATCAAGTCCTCGGCGGCTATGTTCCCCAGGCGACGCTCGATAATATGAAAGCGTTCAACATCTCCCAACTCAACTGGGTCCTTTCCCAAATCCCGCTCTCTCTGACAGTTTCAAACAGCCTGGCCGTCCAAAGCGGTTTTCCCCGAACGACAACACCATCGGTAACTCTCTTCGGCACGGGCAACGCCATCGATACCCGCAGCATTCTCGTCAATGGCGCGACAGCAGCGTGGACCGCATGGCTCGGCACTTGGACCAACACGGTCACGCTAACACCAGGCGTCAATCGCATCCTGGTCCAGGCCCTCGGGACAAACGGTCTCGAAATCGCGCGCACAAACATCGATATCTGGTATGACGACAGCACCGTCCAAACCGCGGGCAGCACCATTTCTTCAGACACAACCTGGACTGCTACGGGCGGACCTTACAACGTCACGAGCTCGCTCACGATCGCGAGCGGCGCCACGCTCACCATTCAGCCCGGAACCACCGTCTATCTCGGCTCCAGCGTCAACTTTGTCGTCGCCAATGGCGGTCGTTTGCTCGCCGAAGGAACCGTCTCCGCTCCAATTCGCTTCACTGTGGCTCCGGGCTCAGGCGTCAATTGGGGTGGAATGACCATTAATGGCGCCGTCGGCTCGCCGGAAACGCGAATCGCGTACGCTTTCCTCGATGGCAACAGCACCACCTGCATTGAAGTCGCCGGTGGCACTATTTATCTCGATCACACATCCTTCGGCACGA
>Ga0068857_100003376_pt1 | contig 13287 bp, 10 predicted proteins | sample KBSCornC72_FD_66591 | JGI IMG/M metagenome (GOLD analysis project Ga0068857, IMG submission 66591) | Corn rhizosphere microbial communities from Kellogg Biological Station, Michigan, USA - KBS Corn C7-2 | ecosystem: Host-associated > Plants > Roots > Rhizosphere > Soil ...
CCCCGCGAATTGCTGCGCCGCAGAAGCAAGGTCAGCACGATTGGCCACCAAAGGTAAAATTGCTCCTCAATCGACAACGTCCATGTGTGAGCAAACACGTGCACCGGTTGTCGAAAACCCAACGCCAGCGCCCAATTGGTCGAATAGAAAAGCGCGATCAATCCATCTAACGCCGTTCGTCCGGCAACCCATTGACTCATCATCAAGTGCCACATCACCAAACCAGCGATCATCACAACCAGCGCAGGCAATAGTCGCAACGCCCTTCGCGCATAAAACCGTTTCAGACTGACTGAATGAAATTTGTCCCATTCCTCAATAAGCAGCGACGTAATTAGAAATCCGCTGAGAACGAAGAAGATGTCCACTCCCACATCCCCTGCTCCGTTCACCAGTTTTGCGTGCGTAACCACCACCGCAAGAATTGCAGCCCCTCGCAAGCCATCCAAAGCCGGCCTGTAACCGAGATGAAATTTCTCTCCTTCAGGTTGCCTCGGTCGCACAGTGACCGGATCATCGACCAACGCGCCAGAACGCATGGCGCCTAATGCTTCACCAGACCCCTTCATACCGACATTTTTCTCCAATGACTTAACACTTCATTGAAAATGAAAGAAAAAGATGCCAACCTCAAGCGCTCGGAATCAAAACGATCGGGATTCGACCCAACATGCAAATCGATAATTACTCTCAGCGTTTTTACGCTTTAACTTTTTAACGTTCAACGCCATGTCCCTCATCGCCATCGTCGGTCGCCCAAACGTCGGCAAATCCGCCTTATTCAACCGCATCGCCGGTCGCCGCATCGCCATTGTTCATGATCGGCCGGGCGTCACCCGCGATCGCGTTTCCGCCGAAGCGGAATGGCAAGGCCGCACTTTCACCCTCGTAGATACCGGCGGCATCGGGCTGCTTCGCGGCGAAAAGGCTGACGACATCATCACCCGAGCCGCGCTTGAACAGGTCGAACTCGCTATCGAAGCTGCTACCGTCATTATCTTCGTCGTTAATGTTCAGGAAGGTGTCGTCCCGCTCGATCGTGAAGCCGCTGTCCGGCTCCGCCGCAGCGGCAAACCCATTCTTGTCGCGATCAACAAAGTGGATACCGATCGCGCGGATTCCGGCGCCTCCGAATTCGCGGAACTCGGTTTTGAAAAGACCTTTTCCGTCAGCGCAATCCACGGGGAAGGAATCGAACCCCTCATGGGCGCCGCGTTGAAACTCCTGCCTGAAAGCGTCGCTGAATCTGTGAACGCTGCATCAGAAAGTTCGTCCCTCTCCCCTCTTTCCTCGACCCTTCTGAAACTCGCCATCGTCGGCCGCCCGAACGTCGGAAAATCCTCGATCATCAACGCGTTTACCCAATCCTCCCGCGTCATCGTGAGTCCGATTCCCGGGACCACCCGCGACGCTGTGGACGTACCGTTCGAAGTCGAGACCGACGGTGTACGTCAATCTTATCTTCTGATCGACACCGCCGGCATGCGCAAGACTCGTCGAGTTGACGATTCCATCGAATTCTTCAGCGTCAAACGCGCCGAAGATTCGATTGCGCGCTGTGACATTGCCATTCTCGTGCTCGACGCTGAATCCGGCATCACCGAGCAGGACAAAAAAGTCGCCGACAAAATCGTCGAAGAACGCAAAGCTTGTATTGTCGTCGTCAACAAATGGGATCTGATGGATGAAGCCGTCCGCAAGGCCCGCGAAGAAGAAATCGAACGCCGCCGAAAGAAAGATCGGAACGCTCCTCAACTCATGACCACACTTGCCGAATTCGGCGAATGGGTGCAGGAACACCTCTTCTTCCTCGATTACGCTCCGGTCATCTTCACATCCGCTCTGTCCGGCTTCCATCTCGATCGTCTGCTCGAAGCCATTCGTTATGTCGCCGCCCAACTCCAGCAAAAAATCCCGACGTCAATTCTGAATCGCACTTTGCAGGACGCCGTCGAACGCCGCCAACCCATCAGTTCACGCGGCCATCGCCTCAAATTCTTTTACGCTACCCAAACCAAACAAGCTCCGCCCACCTTTCTCCTTTTCGTCAATCGCGAAGAACTTTTTTCTGCCCAATACAAAAAATATCTGGCCGATCAAATGCGCGCAGCTTTCGGTTACGAAGGCTGCCCAATCATCCTTGTTCCAAAACCTCGGCCAAAAACCATCGAACCTGTTCGCAAACTGCGCCATAAACCCGCCAAAAAATCTCTCGGAAGGCGTCAGTTTTCTCACCACAAACGAAAGTGAAATACTAGTTTTTCGTCCTCAGCGCCCCTTGCATGAGCTTCATGCCAAGTCGCCGATCGACTTTGCCCGATTATTCACAGCGCCTTTATTCACACCTGCGAATAACCTCTCAAACGATCCTTCTCTCACCAAATTTTTACTGATTTCCGTTGAGAATAACGTTTGCGTAAATTTTTTGAAATTTTTCTTGTCCATACAATAGATGGTGGGTATGTTTCATGTGTTCCCCAACTAATGGGGTTTCTGTTGGGCCTCGGGAGAGGCCCTGTTGTTTCAGAAACAGGCGAATTTGAAACCAGTTTTGCCGGTCGTTTCGTTGAGGTCGGTCATCGGTGCCTCCGGCGATTCACATTCCAAACCAAACATGATAAACGCAACAGAAGACGTCATTTCCGTCCCTACGCAAAACCGCCGCCGTCCCACGACGGTCACTGCCACTCGTACGCCCAAAGCCGCACCTTCGGAACCGAAAAAGTCACTCAAAATCGACCGCGTCTTCAGCGATCCAAAAGTCAACCCGTTCGACCAGCTCGAATGGGAGCGTCGGACGGCCGAAATCACTGACGATGCGGGCAAGGTCATTTTCAAACAGGAAAATGTCGAAGTTCCTAAATCCTGGTCGCTCCTGGCCACGAAAGTTGTGGTTTCAAAGTACTTTTATGGGGAACAAAATACTTCGGAGCGGGAAACTTCGGTTCGGCAACTGATTCATCGCATCACACGCACGATTGCGGATTGGGGTATTAAAGACGGTTACTTCAGCAAAGCAGCCGGCGAAACTTTTTATAACGAATTGACCTGGCTTTGCGTCAACCAATACGGCGCGTTCAACTCGCCGGTTTGGTTTAACGTTGGGCTCTATCATCAATACAAGATCGGCAACAATTCCAGCCGCGGCAATTGGTATTACAATCGCAAAACCGGCGAGGCCGAGCGCGGGCGCACTCAATACGAATATCCGCAATGCAGCGCCTGTTTCATCCAATCGGTGGATGACAACATGGAATCGATCATGCAATTGGCCAGCAGCGAGGCGATGCTCTTCAAATTCGGTTCCGGCACCGGCACCGACCTCTCGCCGTTGCGCTCCAGCAAAGAAAAACTCAGCGGCGGTGGCCGGCCCAGCGGACCTCTGTCGTTTCTAAAAGTTTACGATCAGGTTGCTAATGTAGTGAAGTCCGGCGGCAAGACCCGTCGCGCTGCCAAGATGAACACCCTCCGCGATTGGCATGGCGATATCGAGGAATTCATCGATGCCAAACAAAAGGAAGAAAAGAAGGCTTGGGCACTCATCGAACAAGGGTATGACGGCTCTTACAATGGCGATGCCTATGGCAGCGTCATGTATCAGAACGAAAATCTTTCCGTTCGCGTCAGTGACGAATTCATGCAAGCAGCCATTAATGGCAAAGAATGGTGGACTCGCTCAGTAACTACGAGCAAGCCCCTCCACAAAAAAGATGCCAGCACACTGCTCAACAAAATCGCGGAAGGGACCTGGATTTGTGGCGATCCCGGCCTCCAATACGACGGTGCAATCCAAAAATGGCACACCTGCAAAGGCACTGAGCCAATCCATTCCACGAATCCTTGTTCGGAATATGTCTTTCTGAACAACACTGCCTGCAATCTCGCTTCACTGAACTTGATGAAGTTCAAACGCGATGACGGCACCTTCGACATCGAACGATTCAAAGCTGCCATCCGCATCTTCATCACCGCCCAGGAAATCCTGGTTGATAATGCCAGCTATCCGACAAAAGAAATCGCCGAAAATTCGCATATCTACCGCACCCTCGGTCTCGGTTTCGCGAACCTCGGCTCGCTCGTGATGAGCTACGGTTTGCCTTACGATTCTGATGCGGGCCGCGCACTCGCCGGCGCAATCGCCTCGATCATGACCGGCCATTCCTACGAGCAATCTGCCGAGATCGCGGGCGTCATGGGCGCTTTCAAAGGTTATCGCGATGCACGCTGTGCTCACGTCTCGAAGCCGTTCGCATCGAATAATGTCGAATCGATGCTCGGCGTCATCAAACTCCATCGCGAAGCGGTCGAAGAAATTCAGCCGAACCAGGAATTCAATTATCTGAAGGAAGAAGCTCGCAACACCTGGGATGCTGCACTGCAAAGCGGTCGCAAAACCGGCTATCGCAATGCCCAGGTTACCGTGCTCGCTCCGACCGGCACAATCGCGTTCCTCATGGACTGCGACACAACCGGCATTGAACCTGACATTGCTCTCGTCAAATACAAACTCCTCGCTGGCGGCGGCATGCTCAAAATCGTCAACCGTACCGTCCAACAAGGAATGCGACGCCTGGGCTACTCCGCGCAGGATATTGAAAAGATCGTCGCTCACATCGAAAAATTCGACACTATCGAAGATGTCGTCGAAGAGGGACAAACAATTCGGAGCGGACTTAAGCCGGAACATCTCGCCGTGTTCGATTGCGCCTTCAAACCTTATCGCGGCCAACGCAGTATCTCCTACCTCGCGCATCTCAAAATGATGTCCGCCGCGCAGCCGTTCATCAGCGGCGCGATTTCCAAGACCGTCAACATGCCCGCGGACAGCACGGTCGAAAACATTCGCGATGCCTATGTCCAGGCTTGGAAAATGGGCCTCAAATGCGTCGCCATTTATCGCGACGGCTCCAAGCGTTCGCAACCGCTGAACACGAAGCGCACCAACGAAGGCGGCAACAAATCGACTGGCGAAGAGACATCTTCACTCGAAACAAAAATCAAAGAATTGGAAAAAGAGGTCGAGCAACTCCGCAAAGAGGCCGGTAAACCGTTGCGCCGCCGGCTATCAGATACTCGCACGGCCATTACTCATAAATTCGATATCGCAGGCCACGAAGGCTATCTCACCGTTGGGCTTTTCGAGGACAATAATCAGCCGGGCGAACTCTTCATCACGATGGCGAAGGAAGGTTCGACCATCGGCGGTTTGATGGACGGCATCGGCACTTTGACGAGCATGGCTTTCCAATATGGCGTGCCGTTGGAGGCGTTGGTCCGCAAATTTGCGCATCAACGTTTCGAACCCTCCGGTTTCACCAAGAATCCGGAAATCCGCAACGCCTATTCCATCACCGATTACGTCTTCCGCTGGATGGCGATGCAATTCATTCCTGGTTACCGGGAAGCTCATTCGCCCAATCGCAGTCAGCCGGAATTGGCAATGCCCGGCTTGCTCGAGGCGGAAAAAAAAAGTCTGAATCGGCCAGTGCCTGAACTGCCACTCTCTGAAGACACGGAGATCGTCGATCTCAAATCTTCGGAAACAAATGGCAACGGGAACGGCAACGGCAACGGACACAAACATGCCAAAACCGCAACTCAGGAACGAAAGGTCAAAACCTTGAGCGACTCCGTCGCGCACTTCCAACAGGATGCGCCGACCTGCCCGAGTTGCGGCCACGTCGCGGTCCGCAACGGCGCCTGTTACAAGTGCTTGAATTGCGGCGAGAGTTTGGGTTGCAGTTAACCCCGAAAGCTTTCGGGGTAAAGAGATTTGCGTCGAGAGGAATCGAGGCAACGCCGGTCGCTCTGCGGCCGGCGTTTGTTCTTATTGTCGGTCGTCACATTGACATCGGCAATTCGCGTCCAAGGAGTCCTTTATGGTAGTTAATGAAATTAATATTATTGGTTAACAAAGTTGACGCAGCGCATTTCTATGCTACCTTTCCACTATGGTAGAAGCTGTTCAAACATTCGATCTGGAACCTGAAGTCCGCGATCTGAAGCGCGATACATTGAAAAAGGTGCGCGAGGTCATGCGTAATCTCGCAAGACTAAAACAACTGACGGGAGCGGTTGAGCTTGTGACGCTTGGACAATTTGTGAGCGAAGTGGGCATGCAGGAGATTCCTGTAACCACCGATCCCCGGCTCGTGCAGGCGATGGAACGTGGGGCCAGAGTTCGACAAAAGCTGACCGAGGAGGAGGGCGGCAGCATGTCAGCGGAAAGCGCGGCTAAGGAACTCGGAATGTCCAAGGTCGCGGTATTGAAGCGATATCAAAAGGGAGGTTTGGTAGCGTGGAGAGAAGAGCGACAGAACGCGGTCCGTTTCCCAGTGTGGCAATTCAAGGACGGGAAAGTCCTTGATGGGCTTGAAGCCGTGCTGTCCAAATTAACTGCAGGAAGCCGGATCGACGACTTCGGGCGAATGCTCTTTTTCCTTTCCAACAACCGGTTTCTCGACAGCAATCGTCCTTTGGATTGCCTCCGAAGTGGTGAAGTGCATAAAGTAATTCAGGCCGCGGAAGGCTATGGCGGCTAATCCTGCGCGGCCCATCCGCCTTCCACCCGCCGATCTCTCAAGTCATGTATTGCCCCGCACAAGGCAAATAGCTCGCTCATGGTATCGAATCCACCTGAGCGTTCACAGCGCCATTCACTTCAGCCTGGTCACGACACACCGATTCTCCCATCCGGACTGCCCGCACAAATTTTTATACGTCGCTATCGATCCGCAAACCTGCCTGTGGGAGCGATTTGGAGATCTCATGTTCGATGGTGGGCATGTTTTGCCCAAGACGCAATGGGATGACGCTTCGATATCAGCCATTGAGGTGCCCCCTCTGCATTTGTGCGATCTGGCAAACGCCCACACGCGAGGCGCACTCATGGTTGATCTGACAGCCTTGATGAATGACGACATTTCAGTGCCACAGCAGTGGGGCTTGGAAATTCAAAATCATCCGTCTCAAGTCCCAGCCATAAAGTTCAAAAGCCGGTTCACAGGTTCGGCGTGTTTGGCTCTGCTCGATAGGGCAGCGCCACCAACACAGCTCATTGAAACTAGCCTTGGGCCATTAAGCAGTTATGACCCCGCACTCAAGTGGCTAGCGAAAAACAAAATCTCGCTGGTGTAACTAGAAGCGGTTTCTAAATTCGACATTGCATGTAGCCGCCGACGTAAGAAGGTGGATTTCCTGAAAGCCCCCAAAGATTTCCGCTTCGTCGCCTCGGCGGCTACGATTTTTGAAACGGGCTCCAACCTTCAGTTTGGAGATTGCTTGGCCGGTGCGTTGGTGACCACGAACGATTCGTGCCAAGCTTGTTGTTTCTTATAGCGCTCCAGCCGCTCTCGCCACGGCCCAACGTCAGCTTTCCCGGCCGTGGCAAGCTGGATGGCATTCGAGGCCACGGTCTGCGCATTGGTAAAATCGCCGGTCTCGGCGAGGGCCATGGCGAGGACGTCCAAAGTTTGCGAATCTTCACCGGAGAGTGCGGCGGCTCTCATTGCGAGAGCGAGCGCCGTTTTGCCGTCGCGTAACGCCGGATTTTCTTCGGCGGCCAGCACATGGGCGGTAAGTGTGAGGATCTGAACCTCTTGCGGGGCAATTCGCACGGCTTCGCGGAATTGGTCAATTGCTTCGGCATCGCGGCCTTGTTGGAGCAAAATCCTGGCGATTTGGAAATGTGGCCACGGATAATTGGGATCGAGCCGCGCGGCTTCGTTCAACTCGCCCAGGGCTTCGTCGAATCGTCGAAGCTCTGTGAGTACTCTTCCCAGATTGTAATGAAAGGCCGGAAGATACGGTTTGATACGTGCGGCGATAGTATACTCACGCAAGGCATCGTCCAACTCTCCTTCGTGCAACAGCAGGTTGCCGAGATTATTGTGCGGATCAGCCCAAAGTGGGAGAATGCGGATCGCTTCCAAAAAATTAATTCGCGCTTCTGCCCGACGGCCCTGTTTGGCCAGCCCTACGCCGAGGTTGTTATGGGCGGCGCCGTTGTTTTCTGTGATCGCGATCGCATGCTTGAAAATTGTTTCGTTATCGCGCCAAAAGCTCAATTGGTGCTCCAGAAGTATGAGACAACTTGCCAAAACCAAACCGGCAGTCGCCGCGGAAGGGACAATTCCAATCCGGAAGCGGCCAATCAGGTCCTTCGCGCCAAACGCGACAGCGATGTAGATGCCAATCAGGGCCGCGTACGCATGGTGATCGTTCATCGATTGCGCGCTGGTTTGAACGATACCGATCACCGGCACGAGCGTCCCCAAAAACCATAGCCAGCCTACCAACAGGTACGGGTATCGCCGACGGGCGCGCAAGACCAGCAATGTGACCGCCACTAAAAAGGCCGCCGCCAGCACCCCGAAAGTCGCCAGGTGCTCGCGCGGTGGATACGGATAAATAATCGCAAGCTTGAGCGGGCAAATGGCTTTCCAGAGGTATAACACGTAGGCGCGGAAAGCGTTCCACACGCGCAAGCCAAACGGCAATTGCTCCAACGACGGCAGCAATCCTCCATGCGATTCCGCCAGAACTGTAAAAACGCAAGCCGGCACGAGGAGCAAAAAGAACGGCACTTTTTCCAACGCCAGGCGAAGGAACTGTCGGGGGCTGAAGCCAGAGGGCGGAAGTCTTTTCAGCGGCCAATAGTCCAGCAGCAGCATCACACAGGGCAGCGTCACCAACATCGTTTTGGCCATCAGACACAACGCGAACAAAAAGAGCGCCAGAGAATACTCCCAAGCCCAGACATAAACCTTTGATCCTTGAGCCTTACTCTGAACTCGTAAGCGCTTTTGAGCATAGCCCGTGTAGGCCAGCAGGGTCAGCAATCCGAAACTTGTGCTTAATACATTTTTGCGCTCGGCAATCCACGCAGTTGTTTCGATGGAAAGTGGATGCCAGGCGAACAAGGCGGCCACCAAAGCGCTCGGCCACAAATCGCCGGTTAGCCTCCACAGCAGCCAGAACAGCAGCATCACGTTGACGGCGTGCAAGAAGACGCTGGTGGAATGGTGCCCCCTGGCGTTCAACCCGAAGAGTTGGCAATCGAGCATGTGTGACAGCCACGTGACCGGATGCCACATACTGCCAAGATAAGTCCTGAAAGCCCACGCGACGCCATTCACCGTCAAACCTTTTTGGACCAGGTGATTGTCGGTAACGAAAAGATCGTCGTCGAGGGTCAGGAAACCATCGCGCGTCGCCGGTGCGTAAGCCAGCAGCGTGATGAGTCCCAGCAGCAGGGCAATGATTCGGGGCCTGGCCATGCCTGCAATTTAATAAAGTATTGGTACGGTCTCGACACGACTTATTATCTGTATTCAGACGATTTAGGCCGGATACTGGGTGCTGATGCTTATTGAAACCGCCGCAAATGCACGACTGTCCCAGTCACGCACCTCACCTCGTCTTTCCCCTTGCTGGTCCGAACATGCTGCGGCAGATTCCTGGTATGGCAGTCACATTACCAATCAAGCGCATGTCGCGAGAAGATAAGCTTCGTGCGATGGAAGCCCTTTGGGTCGATCTGAGCCAGGACGACAGCGATTTCGATTCTCCTGATTGGCATGCGACCGCCCTTCAGGAAGCTGAGCACCTTGTGCGAAGTGGAAAGGCGAAGTTCTCGGATTGGCAAGCGGCCAAGCGCCGGCTTCGGCGAAAAGCCCAACGGGTTGCATGAATCTGCGAATTCTCGACCTCGCGGAGGCCGATTTATGGAGGGGATTTAGGTTTTACCAGCGAAAATCCCGTGGTGTAGGTTGGTATTTTTTTGATACGCTTTCCGCCGAAATCGAGTCGCTTCATCTCTACGCTGGCATTCATCGAAAACACCTCGGCTATTTTCGAATGCTGTCGCGTCGCTTTCCTTTTGCGACCTATTACCGGATCGAGAACGATGAAGTGCAGATTTGGCGAGTCCTGGATTGCAGGCGCGACCCGGATTGGATTCGGAAACAGTTGAATCGACGGAACATCTGATCGCCTACTTATCGACCTTCAACCTTCCTTCATCCACGTCAATAAACTCAAACATCGTCTGCACTGTCCCCGGCGGCAGGCCAATCTCTGCCAGCCGCCAATTCAATCGCTCCGTCACAGAATCCCGCCAACCGCGTTTCGTCATGAACGCATTCCAAATTTCGATTTCCTCTTCGCTCGGACGCCGACCGTGCGCATACGCCCATTCGAGCAACTCCTCGTCGCTCCTGCCCTTGAGCGTTTCCGTTTCGAGCGCCGGATAGCCAATCTTCAGAAAATTGCAACACCGCCAATCAAAACTGTTTTTCACATCGCCGCGATTTTCCGCCCATGCCTCGGGCAATTTCCCTTTCGCCGCGAGCCGGATTTTGTCCAGCATGCGACCAAAATAAACCAACCCTTTGATCTGGTCAGAAGGACTTCGAAGTCCCGGAATAAGTGTCGGATACGGATTCGCCATGCCTTAGCAAAACACTTCCCGTGTGCCTCTGCAAGGCGCGACAGCGTCGAAAGCATCGCAGCAGCCCGATGGCCAGGGGATCAAGTCAGAACGCGCTTTCCATCATGAGCGAATAACTGGAGCTGGCCAGGAAAGACAGTTCCGCTGCCCAGGTTTGCAGCCAGTATTTCGATATACTGGTCACCGCCGCCATACAAGAAACTGGCAAGCACTTCTCGATTAGAAAAACAGGTGTGCGGTGATTCGAATCGGAATCTTTTGATTCTTGTGCGATTTCAAGTCCAAGCTTCGCGAGGATTCGGCGAAGCATCCACCGAGTTTGAAAGACCTCTCGTGCCTTGAACCCGCGCTTCGGCTGCCGTCCAGTCACATGGTAGAGCACGCCGCTCACTATGATCCTTGCAATTGAGAGCGCCGCGCGAATCTGACGCTGGCAGAGCGCGAGCCAAAGTCTGCGCAGGTAATAATACAAATGATGGATCTTCAGAATCAACAATCCGCCCGGTTTCAGCACCCGTGCCATCTCCGCCAGTGCCTCCGAATTTCGAGTATAGGGCAAAGCAAGCCGGCATACGACTACCTCGAACGATTTGTCTTCAAACGGCAGCGACTCGGCGGGCGAACAAATAAACTCGACGCGACCGTCACAACCGACTTGCGCAAATTGCTTCCGCGCAATCTCAATTGCTTCGGACGTGATATCCACTCCAATTGCATGCGCGCCCAAATTTTGCACAAAAGGCAGCAATTCCTGACCCGCCCCGCAACCCACATCCAACACGCGCGAGGTCCTTCTCTGTTCAACAGCCTCGAGCGAAGCCTGGAATCGTTCCGGATGGGCCTGGTAATGCTCCCATTCCGCCAAAATGTAGCTCGCATACTCACTCATTCAGGCGAGAACCTTCTCATTCGGAAGCCCGCCTTCAATTAAGGTGTTCGCCCTAAAACTGAGTTGTTTCTCACCTCAGTTATTCTATCGTCGTCTGCGAAGGTTCCGACTCGAGGTGTTCATTGGCCATTTCTCGCGGCACAGCTTAAAAACAAATTTCGCCACTTCGTTCCCTTTCTTAACTTCCGTAAAATCTTTCCCCTTTCGGCCCACCATCCCTCTCCCTAAACTCCGCCGCGACATGAACGACAACACCAAAATCACCTTTATCAAGGAAGACCCCTGGCGCATTTTCCGCATCATGGCCGAGTTTGTGGACTCCTTCGAAATTCTCTCCCAGGTCGGCCCCGCCGTAACCATTTTCGGCTCTGCCCGCATGCTGCCGTCGGACCCCAGCTACCAGGCCGCCGTCGAACTCGCCAAAGGTATCGCCAAACACAATCTCGCCATCATCACCGGCGGCGGACCTGGGGCCATGGAAGCTGCCAACAAAGGCGCGGCACTAGCCAAAGGCAAATCGGTCGGCCTCAACATTGAGCTGCCCCACGAACAAAAGGGCAATCGCTACACCAACATCCCGATGCATTTTCACTATTTCTTTTCGCGAAAAGTCTGCTTCGTGAAATACAGCATCGCCTTCGTTTTCATGCCGGGCGGCTTCGGCACCCTTGACGAATTTTTCGAAGTCCTCACACTCGTCCAAACGCGCCGCATTCCCCAATTTCCACTCATCTGTTTCGGCACCAAATATTGGAACGGCCTCTTCAAATGGATGAAATCGCGCATGGAAGACGAAAACTCCTTCATCACCCCCGGCGATCTCGATCTCGTCACCATCACCGACGACCCCAAACAAGCCATCAACATCATCCTCGATTACGAACGCCGCGTCGGCCCGCCCGAAATCGTCCCGAAGGCGTTTGCTTGAGATTGCTTTTCACCACCCAGTCAGTTAGTTGAAAGCGCCATGCGATTTATCGGCAGTGTCATAGAAAAGCTACAACGCCATCCGAAACGGATTGTTTTCCCGGAAGGCACGGAACCTCGTGTCCTCCAGGCCGCACGCCAATTTTATTCCCTTCGCCTTGGCGCGCCGATTCTCCTTGGCGACCGCACCAAAGTCAAAGAAGTCGCCCAGGCACTTAACATTTCCCTCGAAGGCATTCGCGTTATTAATCCGACCGACAGTTCTGACCTGGACAACTTCACTCACCGGTTTGAAATGCTGCGCCGCAGCAAGGGCCTCAAAGAAGTCGAAGCCCGCGACGCGATGCTTCAACCCAACTATTTCGGCGCGATGATGGTTGCTATGCACCAGGCCGATGGTTTTGTCTCGGGCACAAATCAAAGCACTGGAAGCGTTTTGCGGCCTCTCTTCCAAATTATCAAAGTCGCTCCGCAAGCAACCACTGCCTCCAGCTGCCAGGTCATGGAAGTCGAAGACAGCCGCTTTGGCGAAAACGGCGTTCTTCTGATGGGCGATTGCGGTGTCATACCGGATCCTACTGTTGAACAACTCGCGGACATCGCTGTCTCCACGGCGCAACTCGCTCGCCAACTCGTTAATGTTCGCCCACGCGTTGCATTGCTTTCGTTTTCGACGAAAGGCAGCTCCAGGCATCCATCTATTGGCAAAGTCCAGGCCGCCACTGCCCTGGCAGAAAAGCAGGCTCACGAAAAACAGCTCGATGCCGATTTCGATGGCGAACTTCAAGTCGATGCGGCCCTCGTCCCCGAAATCGCCACACGCAAACTTCCGGATAGTCCGGTCGCCGGCAAAGCTAACGTGCTGATTTTTCCCGATCTCAATTCCGGCAACATCGCCAGCAAACTCGTCCGCCACATCGCCCGCGCCAATGCCTACGGCCAGATTCTGCTCGGCTTGGATCGTCCCGCCGCGGACGTCTCGCGCGGCTCAAACGCTCACGACATCCTCGGCGTCGCTGCC
>Ga0068857_100003387_pt1 | contig 13272 bp, 10 predicted proteins | sample KBSCornC72_FD_66591 | JGI IMG/M metagenome (GOLD analysis project Ga0068857, IMG submission 66591) | Corn rhizosphere microbial communities from Kellogg Biological Station, Michigan, USA - KBS Corn C7-2 | ecosystem: Host-associated > Plants > Roots > Rhizosphere > Soil ...
CCTGTGGCGGGTAGTGGCCATGATCGGCTTGGTCGCGGCGAGCCTCGCCAGCGCTCCCCGACGGCCATATTCCACCCACGAAAAGGCATTTTTTGCGGATGATCCCACCGTCCAGTTCGTTCGTCCCGGCCTTGTAATCCAGATTAATTCGGCGCAGATCGCGGCAGATGGCACGATTACAACGGTTTACACCATCTCCGATCCTCAGGGCTTGCCACTGGATTCGAAAGGCGTGACGACGCCCGGTGCCATAAGCCTGAGCTTCATCGCGGCAGTGCTCCCGAGCGACCAGGAAGACTACACGTCCTATACCACCCGTACGTCGTCGGGCACGGTGCTGGCCTCTACCCAACAGGCGGGAGCCGACTCGGGCGGAACCTCCACGCAGGTCGGAGCGGGCCAGTATCAATACACCTTTCACACCAGAGCGCCCTCTGGGTTCGATGCGTCGGCGACCCATACTATCGGCATTTACGGTTCCCGGAACCTTACGATTTTCAATTTGGGCACCAACTACGCCAGCACGACCTTTAACTTCGTGCCCAACGGCTCCGCGGTGACCCGCACGCACGACATTATCCGGACCGCCAGCTGCAACGCCTGTCACGACCAGTTGTCGGCGCACGGCGGATCTCGGCGCGGCATCGATCTGTGCGTGTTGTGTCACACGCCCCAAACCAGCGATGCCAATACCGGCGCCACGCTGGACGCCAAGGTTTTCTTTCACAAGCTCCACATGGGCGAGAATCTGCCCAGCGTTAAGGCCGGCACGCCCTACATTCCCGTCATCAACCAGTTCGGAACGTTCGATTTCTCGGACGTGGCGTATCCGGCTGATCCGGGCGATCCGCGGCGCTGCGAAACCTGCCATTCGCAGACTACTGGCGCCGCGCATGCAACTGCTTATATGCTTCACCCCACCCGCGCAGCCTGCGGCGCCTGCCACGATGACGTGAATTTCGCCACCGGTGACAATCACCCCGGCGGACCTCAGTTCGACGACAGACTCTGCGCGACCTGCCACATTCCCCAGGGCGAAATCGACTTCGACGCTTCGATAAGAGGCGCGCACGTGGCGCCGACGGCGTCGAGTTTGCTCTCAGGCCTTACGGTTAACATTACGAAAGTGGTGAATGGGACGGCCGGCAGCCTGCCGATGGTGTCGTTTAACGTTCAAGACAGCAGCGCCAACCCGGTTCCGCTGTCGGCACTCAACTCCATCTCCTTCACCCTGGCCGGACCGACTTCTGACTACGGCTACACCAACTTCGGCGCGACTACGCCGGGATACGTGACGGAAAGCGCGGCGAAAGCTACCTGTGACGCGAGTAGCAACTGCACCTATACCTTCACCCACGCGGTTCCGGCCGGGGCCACCGGTACGTATGCCATTGGCGTCGAGGCTCGCCGCTCGGAAACTATTCTGGCGGGTACGTCTACGGAGCAGAGTATTCAGTACGGAGCTAAAAACCAAGTAGTTTACTTCTCTACCGATGGATCTCCGCTCGAGCCCCGGCGGGACGTAGTGGCCACCAGCAATTGCAATGCGTGCCATGTGTCCCTGTCTCTGCATGGCGGGCTTCGCAACAACACTGAGTATTGCGTGATGTGCCACAACCCATCCAACACCGATGCGGCCAGACGAACCAGCGCGGCCGATAAGGCTGTGCCTCCCCAGGGCATCAACTTCAACCTTTTAGTGCATCGCATCCACTTTGGCATCAACATGCAGGCGTCCAAGCGCACCTACATGGTGGTCGGCTTCGGCGGAAGCCACAACGATTTCAGCGGCACGCTCTTTCCGGCCATGAGTCCCACCGGGGCGGCCACCGACACCAGGAACTGCTCCCTGTGCCACGTAAATAACAGCGAGCAGAATCTTCCGCTCGGGCTTAATGCGGTGATCGATCCGCAAGGGCCCATCAATCCGATCCAGGCCATCGCTTCGGCGTGCACGGGATGCCACGTGGACATTCCCACCGCCTCTCACGCGCTCTCGAATACCAGCACGCTCGGGGAAAGCTGCACGGTCTGCCACAGCTCCGGCGCGGAGTTTGCGGTTGATAAGGTGCATGCGCAGTATTAAGCTAGCGGTCTTGCTTCTGATCGCGGCCGGCCTCACCACGAGCGGGCAGGGACTACCTGCGGGTTATGTAGGATCGGAAATCTGCAAGATCTGCCATGAGGATATCTACAACGCCTTCGGAAAAAGTCCTCACCAGTCGGTCGAGACTGCGGCCAAACGCGGCTGGATGGGCCGTGCCTGCGAGTCCTGCCACGGACCTGCGCAGATGCACACCGAATCGCCTTCGGCCGCGACCATTCGCAACCCAGCCAAGCTCGCAGCGGCGGCTGCCGACAAGATCTGTCTCACCTGCCATCTGAATCAGCCGACCCACGTAGGCCGGTTGGAAAGCAGTCACGCCAAGGATCAGGTCTCCTGCACGTCCTGCCACAAAGTTCACGCCAACGGGCCCAATGGATTAGTACTGCGTAAACCGGCCGAGATCAATGAACAGTGCGCGAGCTGCCATACCAACGTCTGGGCGCAGTTTCAGAGACCCAATCATCACAAGTTGCCGGAAGGCGCCATGAGCTGCGTCGATTGTCACAATCCGCATGGCAGCATTCGACCCGCCATGGCCCAAAGCTTCGCAGCGAATGAGCCCGGATGCCTGAATTGCCACGGCGACAAGCGCGGGCCGTTCACCTTCGAGCACGGGCCGGTGCGTTTCGAGGGCTGCGCAGCCTGCCATGAACCTCATGGTTCGGCCAATCCGCGTATGCTCGTCCGCCAGGAAGTTCGCATCGTCTGCCTGGAGTGCCATGCCAGCCTGCCCACGCTGAACACCACCGGGACCATCGGCGTTGTGCCGCCGGCGTTTCACGATCTGCGCTCGCCGCGTTTTCAGAACTGCACGGTGTGCCATCAGAAGATCCACGGAAGTTACGTGGACAGGAATCTATTACGATGAGGCGGCTGTTTGCGCTCGTATCGATCGTGCTCCCGCTTGTGGCACAGACGCCGGAGGCTCCCGCGCAGGTTGCGGAAACTCCATCGCCGGTGCCCTCGGCCGAATCCTGGCTCGCCGGATCCATTGATGTGGGCTATCGCTGGCGTACCGATGTCGGCGGGAGCCTCGACACCTACCGCAGCATCGTAAATCTGGGCTCGGGACCGAAGCTGCTCGGCGCGGATTTTACTCTTGCCGATCCACAGCATCGCGCCTTCGATCAGATCCACGTGCGCGCTTACAGTTGGGGCGATGAGCCGTACCAGACCATCCACCTCGACGCGAAGAAATCCAAGCTCTATGACTTCAACGCCGATTACCGCGACATCGCATACTTCGATTTCCTTCCGTCTTACGCCGACCCGCTGTTAGGGCGGGGAATCGTGCTCAATGAGCAATCCTTCGATACGCGCCGCCATTTGGGCAGCTTCCAGCTCGATTTGTTGCCGGGCAACTGGTTTATTCCCTATTTTGCCTATGATCGGGATTCCGGTAACGGCACCGGCGCGACCACGTTCGTCAGCGATTCCAACGAATTTCCGGTACCCAACACGCTGCGCGATCAGACCAGTCTTTATCGCGGCGGCGTCCGCTTCGAGCTGCGCCGTTTTCACGTGACGCTGGAGCAAGGGGGAACCACGTTCAAGGATGATCAGAGCGTCTTTCAAAACCCCGGCCAGAGTCCCGGCGCGGCCAATTTCGGCAACGTCGCGACGCCCATATTCGGTCAGAGAAGTGACCTGACGAATCTGCTCGCGGCCTATGGTGTCCGCGGGACCAGCATCTACAGCAAGGGTTTGTTCACTGCCGAGGCCACCCCGTGGCTCGACCTCTATGGGCAGTTCCTGTACAGCCAACCCGATACGAATGTTCACTATCAGCAGACCGATACGGGCAACCTGTTATTGCAGAGTCAACTGATCTTCTATAGCAGCCAGCAGTATCTGGTCTCCGCGGCCGCCAAGCTCCCCCATACCAGTGGAAGCCTGGGCGCGGAAATCCGTCCTTTCAGTCGCGTTCGAATCGTCCAGTCCTGGCTGACGGATCGCCTTCATAATAGCGGCTCGGCGGCGTCCACTCAGACACTCACTAGCGCCGGCGTCTCCCAGCAAACGGCCGCTCTGCTGGCTTCCTCTCTGATGACCAACTACAGTCAGGAAGAGATCGACGTCTTCTACGACGCCACGTCGAAACTCACCCTGCGCGGCGGCTATCGTTATGTCTGGGGAGACGCCAGCAACGCTTTTCTCCCGCCAGCTGGGCTGATGAGTTCGGATCAAGCCAAACTCCGGCGCAACGTCGGCATCGGCGGAGTGACCTTCCGTCCCACCCAGCAAATCACCATCCGGACCGACGCGGAAGTCGCCTCCAGCGGCGGCTCGTATTTTCGGACCAGCTTGTACAACTATCAGAAGATCCATGCCCAGGCGCGCTACCAGCCTTTCGTTTCACTGAATCTTACGGCGGATTTTACTCTGCTCGACAATAACAACCCGGTGCCGGGCGTGAATTACGACTACCGGTCGCAGCAGGAATCGCTCTCGCTGTTCTGGTCGCCCATGGGCGGCAAGTTCGGGGATTTCCAAGGCTCCTACACGCGATCCACCCTGCACTCAGACATCGGGTATCTGATTCCGCAAACCTTGCAGGCACAAACGTCGCTCTATCGCGACGACGCTCATACCGCAACGGCTCTTTTTAACCTCAAGCTCCCGCAGGTTCAGGGAATAGCACCCAAGCTTTCCGCCGGCGGATCGTTCTTCATTTCGTCGGGCAGCCGGGCGACCAGTTACTATCAGCCTCTGGTTACGCTTTGGCTGCCGATCAGCAAGAAAGTGAGCTTGTTCGCGGATTGGCGGTATTACGGCTATGGAGAGGTCTTGTACCTGTACGAAGGTTTCCGCGCCAACCTGGTGACCGCCGGATTGAGGTTCACTCGATGACACGGACGCTGGTAATGCTGTCGCTTTTTGGCCTGGGGCTCCACGCCGCCTCAGTCCCCGCGGACTCCGCGCGCGGTGCCCAGCTATTCGAGTCACTCTCCTGTGTCCAGTGCCACAGCATCAACGGCAAGGGCGGAACTGTCGCGCCGGACCTGGGCCGCCGCATCGATCGCGATTTCACGCCGGCATCGCTCGCGGCCACTATGTGGAACCACGCGCCTGTCATGTGGTCGGCCATGCGCGCGCGAAATATCGGCGCGGGCGATCTTAATGAGCAGGCCGCTGCCGACCTGTTCGCCTATTTCTATTCGGTGCGCTTCTTTGAAAAGCCGGGTGACGCCGGTCGTGGCAAGCGTCTGTTTTCCTCCAAGCATTGCTCGGAGTGCCATAGCCTGACGGAATGGCAATCCATTGGTCAACCGATGGAACTGGTCAACGCACTCTGGAATCACGCCTCTACCATGCGCCAGGAGTTTGCGAAGAAAAAGATAAGCTGGCCCGACCTGACATCGCAGGACCTCACGGATATGCTGGTCTATCTCCGGAATCTTCCCTCCGCTCCCAGCGCGAACGCCCGTATCGAGATCACCGCCGGAGCGAACGGCCAGGCGCTATTCGAAGCCAAAGGATGCGCCGCCTGCCATAACGGCAAGGCCGCTCTCACCGCACGGCTCAAAGGGAAAACACTCACTGATATCGCCGTCGCCATGTGGAATCACGAGCCCCGCATGCGCACTACTCCGTCTCCGCTAAGCCTCGACGAGATGCGCGAGATCGTGAGCTACCTTTGGGCCGATCAATTCTTCGTGGATGCAGGCAGCCCCACGGCCGGCGCTCGCGTATTCGCGTCCAGGCGCTGCGCTACCTGTCATAACGATCCTGCCAGCGGAGCGCCCAGGATCGCAGGCACCGGCCGCTCATTTACAGCGGCCACCATCGTCTCCGTGCTCTGGCATCATGGTCCGCAAATGCTCGATCAGATGAAAGCCAAGGGCATCGCATGGCCGCGCTTCGAACGACCCGACATGGCGAACTTGATCGCTTATCTGAACGCCCAAAACCAGGGCCAGAATAGCGAAAAGCCAAATACAGGAAAGTAACTTGCCCGATCCACAGAAGCAGCCCCTGATCGTTCTGCTCACCAGCCACTGGCTCACCATGGCGGGCGTCGCGCTGGTGACCCTGGCCGGCTTCTCGTGGCTCTTCGCGCTGCCTGCCAACATCCGCGGGAATGTCAGCAACCCCTACATCGGATTGCTTACGTTCATCGCGATCCCCGTCGTGTTTTTCTTGGGATTGATCCTGATTCCCATCGGCATCGCGCTCGGCAGACGCCGGGCTGCCGCGGCCTGGAACCCGCCTTTCGATCGGAGAGCCGCTTGGCGTCGCGCCGGGATGTTCTTCGCCATCATGACCATGGCCAACCTGGTTATCGGAAGCCAGCTCACCTATCGCGCCGTCGAGCACATGGAAACCAACCAGTTCTGCGGCCAGAGCTGCCACGTCATGAAGCCCGAGTTCACGGGCCATCTTCTTCCGCCGCATCAACAGGTGGCCTGCGCGTCCTGCCATATTGTTTCCGGCGCCACCGGCTGGCTGAACGCGAAGATGGCAGGGACCCGCCAGCTCATGGGCGTGATCCTGAACAACTATCCGCGGCCGATCGAATCGGGTCTGGAGAGCAACCGCCTGGTCTCCTCCGCTGAAACGTGCGAGCAATGCCATGCTCGCGGCAGGATGGTTGGCCCGCGCCTTCGCATCCACACCAGCTTTAAGGACGATGAAGCCAACACGCGTACCGAAACCGTCCTGATGATGATGGTGGGCGGCGGGAGCACGGGCGGCATCCATGGAGCGCATATGGGCCCCGGCGTCCACATTCGCTACGCTGCCTCGGACAAGAAGAGGCAGACCATCCCCTGGGTCGAGTACACCACCGCCAACGCGACGCGAACCTATCTCGCCGATGGCACAACGCCCGACGCAGCGCGTGCGCTGCCGGCGTTCGAAATGCAATGCGTCGATTGCCATAACCGTTCGGGTCACCCTCTTGAATTGCCCGATCACGCTGTCGATCAAGCCATGGCGGCCGGCCGGATATCCGCGGCTCTGCCCTTCGTCAAGAAAACCGCAGTCGAGTTGTTGAAGGCGGATTATTCCAGCCAAGACGACGCCGCGCAAAAGATTCCCGCCGGTCTTGCAAGCTTCTACCAGCAGAAATATGGAGACATTTGGGCCAAGCGCTCGAATGATGTCCAACTGGCCGGCCAGGCGCTAGCGTCGATTTTTCAAAGCAATGTGTTCCCGGATCTGAAGGTCGCCTGGGGAACCTATCCGAACAATCTGGGACACATCGATACTCCCGGCTGCTTCCGTTGTCACGACGGCAGCCACTCCACCGCGGACAAGAAAACCATCACCCAGGATTGCAGCACCTGCCATCATATGCTCGCCGTGGACGAAACCGATCCTGCCATCCTGAAGACGCTCGGTTTGCCCTAAGAATCACCTTTCCCGGTAGTGGAATCGAACCAGGTAGACGTTCTCGCCCGTTCCGTGCTTCGCGACCTTAAGTAAATCGACTAGGCCCAAGAAACCCGACTCTCGCGCCAACTCTGGAGTAATCTCAAACAGGCCAATCGGTTCGATGGAATCTACCTCGATCTCACCTTCCTCCATGCGGTAGCGGGAGCCCACCTTGACGTGCGGACTCTTCCAGATTCGGACGCTGCATCTTATTTCTCCCCGACGAACCCCTTCGCGAAGACGCTTGGCGAACACCATAAAGAGAGTCTACAAGCGCGCAGCGCGCGGAACACTTCGTGTTTTCGACGGTGCGATACTTCGGAGATGGAAGTAGGGCTCTTTCCCAACCCGTACAGGCCCGGAATTGGCCTGCGACCGCGCCGCGAAGGGCAACGCCCCCTTCTGCCACAGCACGCTCGCCACTGTCCCGTGCTCGAAGCCGGAAGCACCGCAGGCTTCCTGGTCTATCCTCCGCTCGCTGAAAAAGAGACCTTTCAAGTCTCGTATGAGGGGGAGGGCCGTTATCAGTTGGTCTACTCGGTGAACACCAAAGGAACCAAGTGGGACCCGGTCTTTACCGTGACGTATCTGCTGCCGATGGGCGGGATCGGCGCCACCAAACGCGAAATCAAGATGCACATCCAGGACACGCCGCAAACCCGTGAGATCGCCCACTGGATGCCCGGCATGTTCACCTCTCAGGACGACATGGGGACACCGGCAGGCGCCGTGACTCTGCGGGGGGCGTGGAACTTCCAGACTCCGCAGGGCTGGGACACGGTCTACACTCCGGTCTTCAACATGATCGAGCGGCCTTTCGCCCCGATGATGGTGATCCGCGTCGAGACCGATTGGCACGTTCACGACTCAGAGTTCCGCTACGTCCTCCAACCGGGGGAAACAATTTCCGCATCCCACAGCATGCCGATCGGGCAGGTAATGTTTGTGCCACGGGAAGAGATCACCTTCCGCGACGGCACGGAAGAGGAGATCGCCGCGCGGCACCAAACCGCTCAGGCGTTCTACGACGAGAAGGCGAAAACGAAGATTAAGACGCCATACGGGATGGAATACAGCCCGCACTATCAGAACACCAGCCGCCAGAAAAGACGGGAATGAGTGAAAAAGGGGGACAGACGGGAATAATCCTGAGCAAGGTCGAGCGGCGCTGAATATGGATGTTCTCACATATGAGAACATTGGGCTAGAACTTCGGAGCCGATTATGCCAGGGAAAACGAAATTTAACTCAGCCGCGGTTCAAGAATTGTATGACGAAGTGGTTGAGAGCGACCCATCCGCTCGGGACGAGTTTGAGCAGGAACTCGCGAATATCGAAGTCGCTCAATTGATTCATGACATGCGGACCGGAGCCGGTCTGAGCCAGCGGGCGCTTGCGAAAAAGGTAGGAACGTCCGCGTCGGCGATCAATCGCCTCGAATCCGACGATTACCATGGGCATACCATCGCGATGGTGCGTCGAATCGCCACAGCGTTGAACCGTCGCTTGGAAATTCGTGCGGTGCCCGTCAAGAGGAGATCACTCAGGACTAGGGCGAGGGTCTAAACCTGAATGCTCGCCATGGGATGCGAACCGGACCCGATGCGCGCCTGCATCGAAGTCTCGGCTGGGCTTCAGAGCATTCTTGACAGGAACTGTCTTACTCAGTAAAGAGGTAACATCGTATGTTGAAGGTCGGCGGTCGAAGACAGATGGCGATTCATCACCTCGCGAAGGTGCGGCAGGCGCTGACCCGCCCCCCTCAGCAACAGTTCTTAGTAGGTCTAGAGGATACGAGGCCCGCTCCTCTGCCAGACCGGGTAGCCGATTATCCAGAACTCCGGTACATGGGTTCGAAACATAGGCTCCTACCTTGGATTCACAAAGTGCTCCGCGACTTGGATTTCGAAACTGCGGCAGACCCTTTCGTAGGTAGCGGCTGCGTCTCCTATTTGCTGAAGTGCATGGGCAAACGTGTGACGGCATCGGATTTTCTAAATTTCCCGGTCACACTTGCGGCCGCGACGATTGTGAATAACAAGCACCGCCTAGATGGGCCTGCGCTAAAGAAATTGCTCGCCCCGAGGAGACGTGGGCCGAATTTTATCGAGAGGACCTTCGACGGGATCTTCTACGCTCGCGAAGACCTTCGATTCCTGGACCGTGTCTCCGGCAACCTGGAAGCGCTCAACAGCCCGAGCCAGCGCGCCCTAGCCCGCGCCGCGCTGATGCGGTCTTGTCTGAAGAAGCAACCTCGCGGAGTGTTTACAGTGTCTGGAGATTTAACGCACTACGACGATGGCCGCCGCGACCTTCGCTTATCAATCGAGGAACACTTCCTCGAACAGGTTGAGGCGTTCAACCGCATCGTTTTCAGCAACGGCTTGCGACATACGGCAACCCGGGCCGATGTGTTTACAACGCACCCGCAGAATGTCGATCTCGTCTATCTCGACCCACCCTACGTGCCACGTTCAGACGATAACTGCTACGTCAAGCGCTATCACTTCCTAGAAGGTCTGTCTTGCTACTGGAAAGGTCTTCGAATCATGGAGAATACCAAGGTCAAGAAGATCGAGAAACCGTATACTCCGTTCAGCTACAGAAAGACGGCAATCGACGCTTTTGATCGCCTGTTTGAAATCTATAGGGACAGCACGATCGTCCTCTCATATAGCTCCAATGGCTTTCCTGATCGAGATGTGCTCGAAAGCCTTCTTCGGCGATACAAAACAGCCATCACCATACATGAGAAGCCTCATCGATACCACTTCGGAACGCACAATAAGGTCGAACGAGCCGAGGTTCAGGAATACCTGATAGTAGGACGGTGAATGGAGTTCGTCGCTCAAGGTCTTAACGAAATCGTCATAACGCTGCGCCCGCTTACTGTTGACTGGAAGGACGAAACGGCTCGCCGCGTGATTGATCGTCTAAAGGCGTTCCATGTGAAGCGGGTCTATGGCGCCGAAGACGTCAAGGCGATCCTCGATGTGGCCTTCGATGATGGCGTATTGATTTGCCGTCTTTTTCTCGGTCTTTCCAAAGACCAGTTCACTTCTGTTCTGAGGAGTGCCATGCCAGAAGGCGGTATTGGTGTGATGCGGTATCGCTCCGACCCGGCCGTATTCATCGATGCACTTGAGAAGGTTGGCCTATTGGAGGCAATGGCAGAGGTGGCGAACCGAGCACCTCACTGGAGTGATGTCCTCGCTGAACGCCTCCGAAGCGGGCGCGGAAGTGCTATCGCGGGTCAGCGGCGGGGACGTGACGTGGAAGACTTCGCAGAAGCGATCATCCGGAAGGTTTTCGGCAAACAATTTCAAATGCGGTGCAACTTCAGTGGGCCACGTGGGCGGGTGGCGAAGTGTGATTTCGCGATTCCGTCTAAGAGCGCTCCGCGGATTTTGATAGAGGCCAAGGGATACGGCGCAACCGGTTCGAAGATGACTGACATTATCGGCGACATCGAAAAGATCATCGCTGCGAAGCGGGCGGACACTGCCTTTCTGTTCTTAACGGACGGTTTGACATGGAGGGAGCGCAAGAGTGACCTGAGGAAGATCGTCGAGTATCAGAACTCTGGTGATATCACGCGGATTTACACCTATGCGATGGTGGATCGCTTTGAGGCCGATCTCCGGAAGCTGAAGGCCGAATACCAGCTCCGGTAACTAAGAAAAAATGGTGGAGGCGGCGGGAGTTGAACCCGCGTCCGAGAAAGTCTACCGCGAAAGACTACGTGCGTTTCCGATTCGGTGGTTTTAGACCGCCTCGTGCGGAACCGGCAAGAGCGAGGCGGCTTAGCCTGATTGGTCTCGGTTGCGGGCTCCAGGCGGAAGCCTTTGACCTATCCTGCCATGATTACGCCCTCAGACTGCCATGCAAGCCTAACAGCCCAGGACGGCTACTTATTTAATTAAGCAGCGTATGCAAACTGCTGATTGGCAGTTGTTGTTTTCCGATCGTTTTACGGGAGCTCGGAACCCGGCACGACTTCCTACGAAAGATGCAATCCCGTCGAATCCGTTACGCCCCCCTTTCAACTATCAGTCTACCACCGCGTGAAATCCTCCCGGGTTATCACACAGGCCTGTTATCCTGTTCTAGGGAGCGTCTCTGCCGCGCTCGTGAGCGGCCTCCAAATATTGATCCAACAGTCAATGTCATGGGACCTGACTCGTTTTCGCCCCGGTGAGCAAGCTCCGGCAGGCAACTGCCATGGAGAAGCCTGAAGGGGTGCGGAGGGTTCCACCCTGAAAGTTTAGGGTCAAATGACGGGGGTTGTAACGGCGATGGTGGTGCCTCCCGTTTTCTTTTACGGCCGGAGCGCACAGGTGCGGCGTCAGCACCGCGTCCGTTGTGCGCGAAATAAGATATTGACTAATCTTCTATTTATCGGCGACATTTTTGGATCCGTGGGCCGCGGCATGGTGGCCCGCCATCTGCCCGAAATCGTGGTCACCGAGAATATTCACCTGACCATCGCCAACGGCGAGAACTCGGCTGCCGGGTTCGGGATCACGCCCCAGCTGGCTGACGAGATCTTCGGGTACGGCGTGGACGTGATCACCAGCGGCAATCACATCTGGGATAAACGGGAAATTTACGAATACCTGCCGAAGCAGCCCCGCCTGCTGCGCCCCGCCAATTACGCCGCGGAAACGCCCGGGTCGGGAGTGGTGGTAGTCGAGGCGCGCAACGGAGTCCGTTGCGCCGTGCTGAATCTGCAAGGCCGCACTTACATGCCATCCACGGATTGCCCGTTTCGCAAGGCCGATGCTCTTCTGGCGGCGTTGCCGGCCGGGGTGAACGTGCGCTTTCTCGATTTCCATGCCGAGCTCACCAGCGAGAAACAGGCCATGGGCTGGTATCTCGATGGGCGCGTTTCCGCCGTGGTGGGCACGCACACACATGTACCAACAGCGGACACCCGTATTCTTCAGAACGGGACCGCGTACCAGACCGATGCGGGCATGACGGGGCCATATCAGTCGGTGATCGGTGTGGATAAGGACATCATTTTGCAAAAATTCCTCACCCAGATGCCGGTTCGTATGGAAGCCGCGCGGCACGGCGGCGAATTGCATGGCGTAATCGTTGAAGTCGAAGAATCCAGCGGCCGCGCCTCGTCCATCCGCCGAATCGCTGTAACCTAAGACAGTGGCCTTAAGCTTCGAAGACGCGCGGGCGTGCGTGTTGCGCGAAGTGAGCGCGGGGCGGGGGAGTCTTGCGACCGAGCAAGTTCCATCGCTCGAAGCGGCCGGACGCATTCTCGCCGAAGAGATTACCGCCGACCGAGATTATCCTCCATTCCCACGTTCGGCTCGCGATGGATTCGCCGTTCGCGCAGCGGACGTCCCCGGCGAATTACAGGTCATCGGCGAAGTGCGCGCGGGAGAGATCTTCCCCGGCTTGGTAGGTCCCGGAGGGGCCGTTGAAATAATGACGGGCGCGCCGCTACCCGAAGGCGCCGATGCCGTGGTGATGGTAGAGCACACAGAACACATTGGCAATCTGGTGCGGATCGCGAGGCCCGTCAAATCGGGCGAGAATTTCAACGCGCGAGGGATCGAGGCCAAACACGGGAGCGTGGTCCTTTCGCCTGGCCGCCGCCTGGGATTCGCCGAAATCGCTCTGCTGGCGATGGTAGGGCAACAATGCGCTACGGTTTACCGGCGTCCGCGCGTGGCGATATTACCCACCGGAGATGAAATTGTTGAAGCGGACCAGCAGCCGGAGCCTTTTCAGATCCGCAATTCGAACGCCTGGTCGATGGCCGTTCAGGT
>Ga0068857_100003398_pt1 | contig 13258 bp, 9 predicted proteins | sample KBSCornC72_FD_66591 | JGI IMG/M metagenome (GOLD analysis project Ga0068857, IMG submission 66591) | Corn rhizosphere microbial communities from Kellogg Biological Station, Michigan, USA - KBS Corn C7-2 | ecosystem: Host-associated > Plants > Roots > Rhizosphere > Soil ...
GTAAAAACAGGATCAGGACATCGCGATAACGACCTGCTTGCGGAAATACGGCGATCGCATCAGCGACGGCTGGATCATCCTCGATCGAACGATAAATCTCGCCGGCACCGATCCGCACGCCGTTGCGTTTCATTGTGGCATCGGACCGGCCAAGAACCTTGCAGCCGCCATCCTCGTGGATAACGATCATGTCGCCCTGCTGCCACCTTCCATCATAAGCCGACAGATAGTTGGCCGCCATCCGTTCGCCGCCGGGATCATTCCACAGGCATTTCGGCGCATTGGCGAAAGGGGTCCCGATCACCAGCTCGCCGCCTTCGCCCCGGACCGATCGTCCGTCCGGGGCGATGGCCAGCACGTCCATCCCCAGCATGCGAGCCGTGGCTTCCCCCGCGCGGATCGGCAACAGGCGAACGCCCCCCGCGTAGCCGCCACACACTTCGGTCGAGCCAGCTTGGGAGAGGCTCCGGCAACCAGAAGGCAGTATCCCGCTGAGCCATTCAAACAGCGGAGCTTCGGTCACCGCGCCAGAGAGGACCAGCCCCTTCAACCTATGGAGATCATATTTTGCGGTGGGATCATATCCTCGCCCCTTCATGCGGGCAATAAACCCCGGGCTAACCCCCATGATAGTCGCCCCCGAACGTTCGGCCACGGACCAAAGACAGTCGAGATCAGGATAGAATGGACTGCCATCATATAGCACCACGCGCGCACCCAGGCTAAGTCCGCCGAGCACCATGTTCCACACGATCCAGCTCGGCGTGGCATAGAAAAACGGCACTGAGCCCTCGGCGACTTCCACGTGAAAAGTGAGGTCTTTCGATAGGCCGAGGAGCGCACCGGCATGGGTGTGGACAATCGCCTTGGGAGCGCCTGTCGTACCGGACGTATAAACGATCCACAGCGGGTGATCGCTGGGCACCGACTCGTAGTGGAAATCTTCGCGAGCCGGGGCTGGAGCTTGCGTAAGCGACGCCCAGGTCGATACCGCTACACCGGGTATTTCCAGGTCGGCAGCATCATCCTGCAACAAAATGAGATGCTCAAGCTTGGGAAGCCCCTTGACGAGATCGCGCAAGACTTCCTCGCGTTCGTGCACCGTCCCCGCATAGGTGTAGCGGGATACTCCGATGAGCAGCCTTGGCTCGATCTGGGAAAAACGGTCGGTCGCCGCGACGGCCCCGAATTCGGGGCCGCACGAAGACCAGACCGCGCCGATCGCGGTGGTTGCGATGAAACAGACGGCTGCCTCCACGACATTGGGGACACAGGCCGCAACCCGGTCACCGGGCTGGATGCCCATTGCCCTCAAGCGAGTGGCAACCCGGCGTACGGCCGCGCCGAGCTTGGCCCAGGTCCATTCTGTATGGCTTCCGTCTTCGCGATATGCCGATATCGCCACGTCGCCGGCGCGACGTTCCTCGTGCCGCAAAACCATCCGCGCGAAATTGAGCCGGGCACCCGGGAACCAGGTGGTTCCCTGAAAGCCCGAGCCCTTCATCACCGCGTGGTAGGGCGCGTCGGCCTCGACTTCGAAGTAGTGCCAGACAGCATCCCAGAAGGCGGCCGGTTCGGTGACAGACCAGCGCCACAAGTCTTCGTAGGTTTCGAAGGATAGCCCGCGGTGCTCCTCAAGCCAGGACATTAGAGCGGTAATGTTGGACTGTCTTCGATCTTCGGTCGTGGGCGTCCAAATCACGCGTCCGCGAACAATGCCTGGCGATGCCGCAGACATGGCCGCGTCCGCACTGGGATCGACATCCATGCCTACCGTGACCACGCGCTCTCTCCCTTGGCCAAGGAAGGCGCTACCTTCCCATTCGTGCTTCGTAGCATAGCTGCGAGCGGCAAATGCAATTATCCCGTCGCGGCAGACCGAAACGATTCCTTCATGTCTGCTGTCCGCGTATCGATGCGGTCTTCAAGGTCACGGTTCGGAAAAAGCCAGAAGGCCTTGGTCCCGATCGCATCGGCGGTCATAATGGCGACCTCTTCAGGAGGTAGACCGTTGCGGAGGAGGTCCTCCTGAATCTCCAGCCTGCCAACGGAAACCTCATCAGGCGAACGCGAAGCATTGGCCTCCAGCAATCGGGTCCGCACCGGCCCAGGAAGCAAAACCGAAATCCCGATATTGCTGCCCGACAGTTCGTCGCGAAGCGCCTCGCAAAGGGCAAGCACCCCGGCCTTCATCGCCGCATAGACGCCGATCCTAGACTTGACGTTGATTACCGCCAGCGACGAGGTCGCCAACAGGTGACCGGGCAGGCCTGTCGCCGCGATCCGATCCAGCCCCTGCGTTAGTCCGTAGAAATTCCCATCAAGGTTGACCGATCGCGACCACTCCCACGCGGTCTGCGAGGTTCGGCTGACCCGATCCGTGCTGCCGGCAACGCCGGCGTTGCTCACCATCACGGCGAGCGGCCCGTGGCGGCCTTCGGCCTGGTCGAGCGCGGCTGTCCAGCTCGCCGGATCACGAACGTCAAGAAGCACGGCGGACGCATTGCCAATTTCTGCCGCGACCTGCTCTGCTCTCGGCAGGTCGATGTCGGCGACTGCAACCTGCATCCCGCGCCGGCTCAGTTCGATGGCGATTGCCCGGCCAATCCCGCTTGCAGCCCCGGAAATAAATGCCAGCCGACCGGCAAAATGCGCATTCATTGCAGCCTCCATGAAACGGCGTACCTCGCAACCGGGACAGGCACCGCTACCATCGGTACCGAGGAATTCCGCTTCAGCGATCCGATTTTCATATCCATCAACGCGCAATTTCCGCACAGGTTGATCAGGCGGTCAACAGCGATAAAGCCTATCCACTGCTATCGTGGCCCGCCATTGCAGCAATTCGCGACGATACCGGATATGCGGCAACTTTCGGCGCACATATCCTGGTGACCCATCAAAGCTTGCCGGTCAGCTCCGGCACAGCCTTGAACAGGTCCGCCACGAGACCGATGTCGGCGACCTGGAAGATCGGCGCGTCCTCGTCCTTGTTGATGGCGATGATGGTCTTGGAATCCTTCATGCCGGCGAGGTGCTGGATGGCGCCCGAGATGCCCACGGCGATGTAGACTTCCGGGGCGACGATCTTGCCGGTCTGGCCGACCTGGTAGTCGTTGGGCACATAGCCCGCGTCGACCGCGGCGCGTGATGCGCCAACCGCGGCGCCGAGCTTGTCGGCGAGCGGGAAGACGGTCGCCTTGAAGGTGTCGGCGTCCTTGAGCGCGCGGCCGCCCGAGACGATGATCTTCGCGGCGGTGAGTTCCGGACGCTCGCTCTTGGCGATTTCCGCGCCGACGAAGCTTGAGATGCCGGCATCGCCTGCGGCCGCGACGGCCTCGACGCTTGCCGAACCGCCGGTGGGCTCGGCCTTGGCGAAGGCGGTGCCGCGCACGGTGATCACCAGCTTGGCGTCGCTGCTTTCGACCGTGGCAATAGCGTTGCCGGCATAGGTCGGGCGGGTGAAGGTCTTGGGGCCTTCGACCGAGAGAATGTCCGAGACCTGCGCGACATCGAGCAGCGCGGCGACGCGCGGGGCGATGTTCTTGCCGTGCGCCGTGGCGGGGGCCAGCAGCGCGTCGTATCCGGCCATCAGGCCGGCCACCAGAGGCGCAATGTTTTCGGCGAGCTGGTTGGCGTAAGCCGCATCGTCGGCGAGCAGCACCTTGGCGACACCAGAGATTTTTCCAGCGGCATCGGCAGCGGCCTTTGCGCCGGAACCTGCGACCAGCACGTGGACCTCGCCCAGCTTGGCAGCGGCGGAGACGACGGCCAGCGTCGCGTCCTTCAGGCTGGCATTGTCATGTTCGGCGTATACGAGAACGCTCATTGTGCGACTCCCATTTCCTTGAGCTTGACGACCAGTGCATCGACATCGGCAACCTTGATGCCGGCGGAGCGCACGGGCGGTTCGGTGACCTTCAGCGCCTTGAGCCGCGGCGTGGTGTCGACGCCATAGTCGGCGGGCGTCTTGGTCGCCAGCGGCTTCGACTTGGCCTTCATGATGTTGGGCAGCGAGGCATAGCGCGGCTCGTTGAGGCGAAGGTCGGTGGTGACGATGGCGGGCAGCGCCAGTTTCACGGTCTCGAGGCCGCCATCAACCTCGCGGGTGACGGTGACGGAGTCGCCTTCGACGGTGACGACCGAGGCGAAAGTGCCCTGCGGACGGCCCATCAGCGCGGCGAGCATCTGACCGGTCTGGTTCGAATCGTCGTCGATCGCCTGCTTGCCGAGCACGACAAGACCGGGCTGTTCCTCATCGGCGATGGCCTTGAGAATCTTCGCCACGGCGAGCGGTTCGACCTCATCATCGGTCTGCACGAGAATGGCGCGGTCCGCGCCCATGGCGAGCGCGGTACGCAGCGTTTCCTGCGCCTTCTGCGGGCCGACGGAAACGGCGAAGATCTCGGTCGCCACGCCCTTTTCCTTGAGCCGGATGGCTTCCTCGACCGCGATCTCGTCGAACGGGTTCATGGACATCTTGACGTTGGCGAGATCAACGCCCGTGCCGTCCGCCTTCACCCGCGGCTTCACGTTGTAGTCGATCACCCGCTTTACCGGGACCAGGATCTTCATTGCGATGTCCTTCCAATAGTGAACGCGTTGAGCGGCCACAGCCGTGTGACGGACGCAACTCGGTCCGCTTCATGGAGGCCGGCTAGGGGCTGCGCCGCGAATGCGGCGCAGCCCCACCCTCAACTGGCTTGATGCGTTGGAATCCGGATTTCCATACCGTCCAAATCGGACCGGACGAAAATCTGGCAACTGAGGCGCGAATTAGCCTTACGCTCGGCTGCGAATTCGAGCAGCGCGTCCTCATCCTCGGTGGGCTCCGGCACCCGTCCAACCCAGTCCTCGCCCAGATAGACGTGACAAGTAGCGCACGAAAGCTGGCCACCGCAATCGGCGTCAATCCCGTCAATTCCTACCCTGACGGCCCCTTCCATGACGGAGACTCCGTCATCGATGGTTACGTCAGTTTCATTCCCTGCCGGATCGACAAATCGTACCCGAGCCATCATTCCTCTCTTTGGGCGACCTTCATGCCGCCTGCTTTTGCTCATTCTCGAGGATTTGCACAATCTGCTCACGCTGCTCACGCGGCGTTCCGAGCAATTCGGAATTGGTACGAGCCCGCTTGTAAAACAGGTGGTTGCGCATTTCCCATGTGAAACCGATCGCACCGAACACCTGAATGTTGCGGAAAGTGGAGATGCAATACTGCTCGCTGGCATAGCTCTGCGCGACGGCCGCAGCCTTGCTGGCGTCGGGAGTGTTCTCGCTCAGGGCCCAGGCCGCATACTGCACCCCGGCAGTTGCGCATTCGTTGCCCCCGGCGACTTCGGCAAGATCGTGCTTGATCGACTGGTATGCGCCGATCGGGCGCCCGAAGGCGACACGCTCCTTTGCATAGGCGACGGCGTCATCCAGCGCCTGTTCGGCGCCAGCGGCGCTTTCTGCGGCGAGCACCAGGTAAAGGCGATCACGGATCCAAGCCCAGCTATCGCCATCTGCCTGGGGCAGGCGTTCAGCGGCAACCTTGTTGAAGGTGATGCGGCTCACATGGCGGGTTATATCGCGCCAGTCGAGGCGCTCCATGGCCAAGCCCTGTGCCTTGGCATCGACGATGAAAAAGCCGATTCCGCCATCCACGTCCGCCATAACTACGATCTTGTCTGCCCCGCCAGCCTCGACCACGAACGACTTTTCACCGCTAAGGGTCCAGCCTTCCGCAGCCTTGGCGGCGGTTGTACCATGCGACTGGCCGTTCACATCGCCATTCGGGTCAGCAACCGCGAGTGCCAGCGAAAGTTCACCCGCCGCGACCTGCGGGAGCAACGCCAGCTTCTGTTCTTCGCTGCCACAGCGCTCGATTGCCCAAGCCCCGGCCAGCGTACCGAACAGGCCGGACGGCGCAAGAGCGCGGCCCGTTTCGCCGACGACCATGACAAGGTCAATGTAGTTCATGCCCAGCCCGCCATAAGCCTCCGGAATTGCGATCCCGGCCCAGCCGAGATTCTGCATTTCCTTCCACAAACCGTCACGTTCGACGGGCCTTTCGTTGGCTTCAGGCTTGATATAGGGCTCAAGCTTGACTTCCTTCGAAAGGAAGGTCCGCGCGGAGTCCCTGAGGGCGAGATGATCTTCGCTTAAGGTAAAGTCCATGGGAATTGGTATTCCTGATTTGGGGCCGGCGGCGCGCCTCAGACAGCGCGCGCCGGCTCGTTGGATGGTCAGGCTGCGGCCAGCTTGGGGCGGCCAATTTCGTTGAACGGCAACTTGGCAGTGGGATCGAGGTCCCGTGGCAGGCCAAGGATGCGTTCGGCGACAGTGTTCTTCAGGACTTCCTGCGTGCCGACACCGATCGTCGAAGCCGGGCCGAACCAGTAGCAGTAGTCCCAAGTGTCAAACAGGCCGTAGTCCATCTTCGGCAAAGGCAGTTCGTCATCATCCCGGATCATGCCGGTGATGCCTTCGGTGCGCTTGGCGAGATCGGAGAGTTGCTGGCCATGCGGCGAGGCGACCATCTTGCCGAGGTTCGCTTCAAGGCCCGGAGGCGTGCCGTTAATACGGTGGCTGAGGTTGCGATCGACCAGCAGACGGAGCAGTTCTCCCTGCACGTAAAGCTTCGCGGCCTCGTCACGGATCAGCGGATCCTTGATCTTGCCGGTCTCGATAAGTCCCGACATGAGTTCACGCGCTGTCGGGCCCTGACCCCAGACCGCACCCGGCTTGGCCATGCTCATGCGCTCGGTCTGCAGCATTTCGAGTACGATCTGCCAGCCCTGGCCTTCTTCGCCAACAAGGTTGGCCGCAGGCACGCGGACATCGGTGAGGAATACTTCATTGAATTCGGGAGGATGGCCCGACATGTCCAGGATCGAACGAACCTCGACGCCCGGCGCCTTCATGTCGATCAGGAAAATCGAAAGACCCTTGTGCTTAGGCAGCGACGGGTCGGTGCGGACGATGGTAACGCCTATCTGCGATAAATGGGCGTTAGAGTTCCAGATCTTCTGGCCGTTGATGATGTAGTCGTCACCAACGCGCTTCGCGGTCGTGCGCAGCGAGCCGAGATCTGACCCGCCCGACGGCTCCGAAAACAGCATACACCAGAGTTCGCTGCAGGCGAGCGCGCCCGGCAGGAACCTCTGTTGCATTTCTTCGGAGCAATAGGTCAACAGCGCCTGGCCGCACTGGTTCACACCGATCGGATTAACGATCGAAGGCGGAACGATTCCGGCACGCTTTAGCTCTTCGGCGATGATAAGCTGCGTTTCCGGATCGGCCGAAAGACCCCAGGGCACCGGCCAGTGCGGCGCAGCATAGCCCTTCTCGGCCAACTCCTTGTAGGTGACGTCAGGGCGAGCCCTAAGCCACTCGCGCACTTCAACGCGGCGCGGATCGTCCTCAGCGGGAAGAATGAAGTCCATTTTCGCTCTCCAAAATACAATGCCCGGACGTTGCTGTCCGATGTCTTGCCACTTCGTCTTCCTAGCGGCGAACCTTATTCCAACATTGGTGTCAAATCGGCGCGCAACTGGATGAATCGCGTAAAACATATGTTTTATCCGTTGGAAGGTTTCCGGTGTCAAGCCGAAACGTCCACGTCCGATATGGCGTTATTTGACGACTTGGCCCCGACTTTCCGAAGCAGCGACCATGCTGGCCTTCGTCACGCAGTTGCAGGCAATCCAGCGCCCTAGCCCGAAATTTGGGCGAGCGGGGCAGACGGGCACTTGAGGCGAACGGCTGGTAACGCCACCTCGACAAGATTCGCACTTGCGACCTCACTAGGCCACATGCTTTAATTTTGCGCCGAGCGTAGCGCTGCCGGTCCGGCCCAGAAGAATCCTTTCGAGACGGACGTCCATGAGGCGAGCCAAGGCAAGGACGGAGAGCGAAGTGACTGATATGGCCGCAACTGGCAAACTTGCCCCAGAGGATCTTTCCCCTCTCTTCCAGCCCATGAAAATCGGACCAGTCACTGTGCCGAACCGGATGATGATGGCGGGAATGTCGGCTGGAGTAAGAGCCGACGCGAATGGCGGGGTGGATCCGCAGATGGCGGCTTACATTATGGAGCGCGCGCGCGGCGGGCCAGCGCTCATCGCAATCGGAGCCTCGCGCGTGGTTCCTGACAATCGTCGCACGTCGCACCAGATCGAACTGTTCAATGACGACTTTATCCCGTCGATGGCCGAGCTGGCCGAATCGGTTCGGCAACAGAACAGCCTCCTGGGTATCCAGCTTTGGAACGGGGGCGGCACCGAAGGGACCAGCCCCGACACGCTGATGTCACCATCCGGACTTTCCGCAAATGTGCGGACCGCCATGGGGGACCCCACATCGCGCCAGCGTAACCAGCCGAACCGGGCGATGACGATCGAAGAGATCGAGGAAGTGGTTGGCCATTTCGGCGCCGCGGCCCGCCGCTGCGTCGAAGCCGGCCTGGGCTTCGTCGAGATCCATGCCGGACACGGCTACTTGCTCAGCAACTTCCTGACCCCTCTCTTCAACCGGCGGGAGGATGAATACGGCGGCAGCTTCGAGAATCGCACGCGTATGCTCCTTCACGTAATCAGTGAAGTGCGTAAGGCGGCCGGCAGTCAAATGGCCGTTGGCCTCAAATACAACGGCAGCGATTTCCTTGGCGACCAGGGCTGGACCATTGAGGACAGCTGTCGGTTCGCACCGCTCGCCGAGGCTGCCGGTGCCGACTATATCACCATAACAGCCGGTCTCGTAGGCACGCCGCAGCTCACCATTCCACCGATGTATGAGCCGCATGGCTGCTATACCGACCTCGCCGCGGCGGTGCGCCCGCACGCTTCTGTTCCCATCGGAACGATCGGCCGGATCAAGAGCCCGATGATGGCACGCGACCTGATCGTAGAGGGCAAGGCGGACTTCGTCTGCTTTGGCCGGGCCACGATTGCTGACCCCGATTTCTTCGGCAAGACCCACCGCGGCGCACTGAACGAAATCCGGCCCTGCCTGGCCGATTGCCGGGGTTGCATAGATGAACACACCAGCCGCCATCCGTATCCAGCCGATGCGAGCTGTGTCGTGAACCCACGGATGGGCCGAGAATTGACCTGCGTCGACGTCAAAGACGGTGCCGCTGAACAACCCAAGTCAGTCGTAGTCGTTGGAGGCGGTCTCGCCGGCATGGAAGCTGCGCGCATGACAGCCTTCTCGGGACACCGCGTCACGCTGTTAGAACGTCGCGATCGGCTGGGCGGGCAAATGCTGCTTGCGCGCGAAATGCCGGGCCGTCGGGAAATTGGCGACATTATCCCATGGTATGAGCGGCAACTTGCCTCACTCGGTGTCGACGTGCGCCTGGCCACCGAGGTCACCGATGCCATGATCAGCAAGCTTTCACCCGATGTTATCGTGGTAGCGACCGGAAGCCAGCCGTCCATTCCCCAGAACCTGATCGATATCGTGATGAGCTGCGGATCGACTGACATGATTTTGCTCGACGAGTTGATCGAGGGAAATCTGCCGGTGGGCAAATCTGTGCTGGTGGTTGGCGGAGACCAGAATGGCATGGTGGTGGCTGACTACCTCGCCGAACGCGGCGCTGCCGTGACGGTCGCCGGGTTTGGACGCCATTTCGGGCACAAACTCGCCGCCCATGACCGCTGGTACCTGCTGAACCGGCAGAACGCGAAGCATGTGAAGCGGGTCAAGAACGTCCATGACATCGTGCAAAGCGATCAGGACAAGCTCACACTGCGGACTGCTGAAGGCTCGCTTCCCCTCGGGAAAATCGATGCGGTGGTTTTCGCCAGTGAACGAAAGTCTGATCGCGCCATCCTTGAAGCGGTCGAAAGACAGGGTGCGAAGGTTGTTGTCGTAGGGGATGCCCACGATGTCGTTTCGGAGAACGGCGGGACCATTTTCGCCAATATCGCCCACGCATACGACTCGACCCGAAGAATTTAACCGAGCCCGGCTTGACCTGGCGATAGCCACCATGAAGGCCGAGGGTGTCTCGATGGAAGAGGTCAGGGCCGAAGTGACCCGCGAAGTTCCGGTCGGCCGATATGGCAATGCCGACGAATTCGGTGCAGTCGTTGCTCTTGTCGCCAGCCAGCCTGCCGCCTACTTCACCGGTTCGATGCTGCGCGTCGACGGCGGCGGCATCCGTTCGCTTTGACGGATTGCTGCCGGTTCGCACTCGCCACGCCGTCGGTCCGCTTGCGCGCGACGTAATTTTGTCGTTTTAACCGCCATTGGACACGGCTATCGGCCTTCGCGATCGAAGACCGCCGCTTCGCGCTCAATTGATAGGTTAGAATAGCGATGGTACGTACCAAAAAGGCCAACTTGGACCAGCTCGACGAGCGCACGGATACGCGAAAGAACATCAAGGTTGCTGCACGACGCCTGTTTGCGGAACGCGGCGTGGAAGCAGTGACGGTTCGCGAAATCGTCGCCGCGGCGGGTGCGAAGAACGGCGGCTCTCTCAACTATTATTTCAAGTCGAAAGAAGGCCTCGTTCTTGAGTTGATCAACGAGATCTTCACCGATTGTAGCGCTGTGTGGCTCGAGCGCATCTCCGAACTCGATCGAAAGGGCGGTCCGTCCAGCGTGCGAGAAGTCGTTGACATCATTGTTCGAGGCCCCCGCCCTGAAAACTTCACGGACCCCTCGCCCACAGTAAACCGGTTCCTCGCAAGCATCCTGTTTGTTCGGCGCAAAGAGGTGTCCACGTACCTCGATCAGATGAACTTTCTTGTATACCGGCGGTTGCTTCAGCTCATCAGCAGCCTCTGTCAGCACATTCCTGAACCGGTCTTGCGTCAGCGCCTGGTATTCTTCGCCTGGTATGTCCTTTCGGTTGAGGCGGCGCGCGAGGGATGGGTTGCAAGCCGCCGACGCAGCGATGTGTGGTCCGGAACCGATCCGCAGCTAAACCTCGTAGAGACGGCAACAGCATTGATCGAAGCGCCTATACCCCCTTCTGGAATGATCAGTCGATCCCGCCAGGCACGCAAGCGATAGTTTCAGGAACCAGGGGCTGAACCGCGCCGGGTCTGCCGGAGGCTATCTGGTTTAAGTTACGCAGCCATGGAGACGTCGTCCAGCATGGCGTAATATTGTGCTTCGGTTTCAGCAGGCGGGATGTTGCCGATAGGTTCGAAGGCGGCACCACCTCAATTATTCACAAACAAAAAGCCCCGCACGACCAATGCGGGGCTTTATGATCTGAAATTAAACTACATCAGAATTCCGACGGTCTGATCGTAACCTTCAGCCAGATTTCCCGACCGCGTGAAACGGGTCCTTCATAGTCCGAAATGATCCCCGTAGCCGTGCCGGTGGAGGACGATACACCCGTACCGAAGGAACCGTTAGCGGTGACGGCGAAGTGCTTGTCAGTCAAGTTCCGGCCGATGATTTGGAATTCCATACTCTTGGACTTAGTCGAAAACGACAGGCCCGCGTCCAACAAGAGACGGCTCGGGCTAAAGCCGATCGGGCTCAGTTCCTGGGAGACATACTGCTTGGAGGTATAAACCCCGTTGGCATTAAGGCCCACATTCCACTTGTCGCTAACCGCGGTTTCATAGTTGAATCCAAGGCTACCGCTAAATTCCGGCGCACGCGGGAGCTGTCGCCCATTGAACTGCTGTGCAAGCACGGTCGCCCCACCAATGATCGTTGGCAAGCAACCTTCCGCGGAAGTCATGCCGGTATAGCATGGGCCGAGGAAGCTAGAAGCATAGCGGGCGGAGTTATAGGCCGCAGCCCCGGTAATGGACAGCCCAGGAGCGCCGCTCGGCGAGAACACGAAATCACCTTCAACCCCCTTGATGCGCGCGGATGAACCATTGAGCACGAAGAGCGCCTTGGTCGCCTCGTCCACCCGGCTGAGCTGGAGGTTGCTGTAGAGGTAGGAATAGGCCGCCAAGTTGATGCGAAGCTGCCGATTGGCAAGCCGAGCTTTCAGACCGACTTCGAACCCCCTCGCCGTCTCCGGCTCGTAGCTGATGTCGAACGACGTCACTGCGGGATTCTTGGTGAGCGCATCAACAGTCGTCGCGGCGAGGTTGTAAGCACCTGCCTTGAATCCCTGCTTATACGAACCGAACAGGTTCAGGTCCTCATTCGGCTTGAATGCCAGAGTAATTTCCGGTGACCAGTTGCCGAACGTGCGGGAGGGCCGCGCGATCTTGTTCGGCAGACCAGCTGGAGGCGTCAGGTTCAAACTCTTCCTGTCTTCCGAATAGCGCACGCCGGCTGACAGGCTGACCTGCTGCGTAATGTCCCAACCGACCTGACCGAATGCGGAATAGGTCTGGTTGTGGGTTGGGAAGTACCAGGGTTCCGACAGCTTGGCGATCACCGGGGTAGACGGGTAGCCGGCAGCAACGTTGATCACAACCTGCTGGTGATAGGTAAGCTTGTCGTCCTGGAAGAAGCCGCCGAGCATCAGGTTGATCGGCACGTCAGGGTCCCGGTAGGAAAGACGAACTTCCTGACTGAACGTGTCCTTCGTCAGACCCGACAGGTCGCTGAGATAGAATTTGTTACCCTGGGTCGACGAGTCCATCGAACTCTGCTTGACGTGGTAATAACCCGTGACCGCGTTGAGCGTGATGGAATCGGTGACCTCGTACTGCAAGTCACTCGAAAGCAGGAGTTGCTTTGCATCAAACCTTGACGTGTCCTGATCCCACTCCGGATTGCCAGTCACAGCCCGGATCGCGGCGGAAGGAATTGCAGTGGCCGCGTTGAAATTGTCAGCGGTGCAATCGGTGTCGATCGGCGTGGCGGCTCCACCAATCTGCACAACCCCCGGAGTGCGGCAAGCGAACTTCTGGTTGATAGAATAGCCACCATTTTCGTGCACGTGATGGTAAGTTCCACGAACCTTCCAGGTGATTGTGTCACTTGGCTGGAAGTTCAGGCTGACGCGGATCGCTTCCTGGTCCGTCCCCGGGGCATATTTGAACGCGGGGTTGAGCGCCAGATTGGTGAAATAGCCACGGCTTCGCGAAAAAAGTCCCGCAATGCGGCCCGTGATCCCTTCGCTGATCGGTCCGGAAATGTATCCGGATATGTCAGCCTGGCGTGCATTGAATTCATAGCCCCCACTGATCTGGGATTTATATACGTTGGTCGGTTCGGCTGTGCGCAGCGAGATGATGCCGCCGCTCGAGTTCTTTCCGAAGAAGAGTGCCTGCGGCCCCTTGAGAACTTCGATCTGGTCAATATCGAATGCTGAAAGGCGCACGATCTG
>Ga0068857_100003399_pt1 | contig 13258 bp, 10 predicted proteins | sample KBSCornC72_FD_66591 | JGI IMG/M metagenome (GOLD analysis project Ga0068857, IMG submission 66591) | Corn rhizosphere microbial communities from Kellogg Biological Station, Michigan, USA - KBS Corn C7-2 | ecosystem: Host-associated > Plants > Roots > Rhizosphere > Soil ...
GGCAAGCCGCTCACGACGCGCGAGCGCATGGAGCTGCACCGCCAGAACATCACGTGCCGCACGTGCCACCAGTACATGGACCCGATCGGGCTCGCGCTCGACAACTTCGACGTGACCGGGCGGTGGCGCTACCGCGAGAATGCGATGCCGCTCGACACCCAGGGCGAGCTGTACGACGGCACGCCGGTGTCCACGCCATCCGAGCTCACGCGCGCGCTGCTCAAGCGACCGACGCCGTTCGTTCGTCATTTCACGGAGAACCTGATGGCGTATGCCCTGGGCCGACGCGTCGCCGATGAGGACCAGCCTGCCGTGCGGACGATTGCGCAGACGAGCGCGGCGAGCGGCTACCGGTTCTCGTCGTTCGTGATGGGAGTCGTGAGCTCGAAGGCCTTCCGGATGCGGACGGCCGAACAGCCGGTCGCCGCTGATGCCGATCACTCGCAGCGTTAACTCGAAGCGGAGAACCCCTCGATGCAGATCCTGATCGGAAAGGCGATGGAGCGCCGCACGTTTCTCCGCGGGATGGGCGCCGCGATCGCGCTTCCGTACCTCGACGCGATGGAGCCGGCCGTCCGCTCCCTGCGAACGATCGGTGGTGCCTCCGCGGCCGCCGACAAGACGCGACTCGTGTGCATGGAGCTCGTGCACGGGTGCGCCGGCTCCAACACGTGGGGCGCATCGAAGCGCCTGTGGGCGCCAGCGGAGATCGGGCGCACCTTCCAGCTGAATCCCGAAGGCGCGCTCGCGCCGCTGGACCCGTGGCGCGAGTACCTGACCATCGTCAGCAACACCGACGTGCGCATGGCCGAAGCGTTCGAGGCGCCGGAGATCGGCGGCGATCACTTTCGCTCGAGCGCCGTTTTTCTCACGCAGTCGCATCCGAAGCAGACACAGGGCTCGGATGTGTACGTCGGCACGTCGCTCGATCAGATCATCGCGCGCCGGATCTCCGAGGACACGGCGATCCCGTCGATGCAGCTCTGCATCGAGAACCAGGACCGCGGTGGTGGCTGCGACTACAACTACGCCTGCGCGTACACCGATACGCTCAGCTGGGCGAGCCCGACCGACCCGCTGCCCATGATCCGCAACCCGCGTATCGCATTCGACGCGCTGTTCGGCGCCGGAAGCAACAACGCGGACCGCGCCGTCAGGAGAAAGGCCAACCAGAGCATCCTCGACTGGATCGTCGGCGATCTGGCGGGGCTCAAGCGCGACCTCGGCCCCACCGATCGCCAGCGGATTGACAAGTATCTCGCCGACATCCGCGAGCTGGAGCGAAGGATCCAGGCGGTGGAGGCGAAGAACGCGAGCGGCGAGCCGCGCGAGCTGCCCGAGGCGCCGTTAGGCGTCCCGGACTCGTTCGCCGAGCACATGAAGCTCATGTTCGACATTCAGGTGCTCGCCTTCGAGTCGGACATCACGCGCGTGTTCTCGTTCAAGACGGGGCGCGATGCGTCGACGCGGGCGTATCCGGAGAGCGGCACGGACAAGGCGTTCCACCCGGCGTCGCATCACGGTGGGCGCGAGTCGGCGATACTCGACTTCAACAGGATCAACCGCTACCACGTGAGCATGCTGCCGTACTTCCTCGAGAAGCTCAAGAACACGACGGAAGGCGACAAGAACCTGCTCGAGAAAACGGTGATCGTGTACGGCTCGCCGATGGCGGATGGCAACATCCACAACCACCGCCGCTGCCCGCTCCTGCTGCTTGGCAAAGGGAATGGGCGGCTGCCGGGCAACATGCATCTCAAGGCGCCTGACGCGACGCCGATGGCAAACGTGATGCTGACACTGGCGCACCAGTTCGGCTGCAACGACGTCCGAAGCTTCGGCGACAGCACCGGCGAGTTCACGCTGGCAGTGTGAGTCCGTCATCGAGGATGACCGTGATGAACGCACGCGCTTTCAAGGTTCTCGCTATCAGTGCCGCGTGGGGTGTAGTCGTAGCGGCGGGTGCCGCGCGCGGACCCGAGTCGCCCATCGCCGACGCCGCCATGCGGGGCGACGTCGCCACGGTGCGGAGCCTGATCGCGCGCCGCGCCGACGTGAATGCCCCGCAGGGCGACGGCATGACCGCGCTCCATTGGGCCGCGGATCGGGGAGACTCGGTGCTGGCGACGGAGCTGCTTCGCGCGAAGGCGGATGTCCGTCTGCGCACGCGCATCGGCGGCTACACGCCGCTGCACATCGCCACCCGCACTGGCAACCCCGCTGTCGTGCGCGCGCTCATCGCCGCCGGAAGCGATGTGAAGGCCACCACCTCCAGCGGTGCTACCCCGTTGCACTTCGCGGCGGCGGCCGGCAATGCCGACGTCGTCAGGGCGCTCCTGGCCAAGGGTGCGGACCCTAACGCGCGCGAGTCGAACTGGGGGCAGACGCCGCTGATCTTCGCCGCGGAGTACGGCCGCGCCCCGGCGATTCAGGCGCTGCTCAAGCACGGCGCGGACCCGTCGATCCGCACCCGCCTCGCGAACCTCACGGATGACGCGGCACGCGAGCAGGCGGCCGAGAAGAAACGGCGAGCGGTGCTGATCTCCTTCGAGCCGCCCGCTCGGCACGACTCGGCCGAGGCGGACTTCAAGAAAGCGCTCGAAGCGGCACGAGCGGCGGCCAGCGCCAACGCCCCACGGACCGCTGGCGACTCGGCGAACGCGCAGGCGGGCGGTCAGGCCGGAGGCCGCGCGAATCAGCTTCCCGTGCGCGAGCCGCGGGGCCCGTTCACGTCAGAGCAGATCCAGGCCGCCATCGACTCGGGTCGCGCGGTGGCGACCGTGGCAAAGCTTCCCGCCGACTCCGTGAAGGAGGAAGTCGACACACTGAACGGCGGCGTGCAGGGCTACGTCAAGCAGGTGGGTTCCGTTGGCGGGCTCACGGCGCTGCACCACGCGGTGCGGCAGGGCAACCTGGATGCTGCCCTCGCCTTGCTCGACGGTGGAGCGAACGTCAACGACACGTCGCTCGTCGACGGCACGACACCGCTGCTCATGGCGATCATCAATGGCCAGTTCGACGTCGCCATCCGGCTCGTCCAGCGCGGCGCGAACCCGAACCTCGGGAGCGCGTCGGGGATGACGCCGCTCTACGCAACCATCAACTCGCAGTGGGCGCCGCGATCACGCTTCCCGCAGCCGCAGGCGATCCAGACGCAGAAGACGACGCACCTGGAGCTCATGGAGGCATTGCTCGCGAAAGGGGCCAACGTGAACGCGCGGCTCAAGAAGCAGCCGTGGTACTTCGCGTACAACAACTGCGGCAACGCCAACTGCGGCCTCGAGATCATCGACGGCACAACACCGTTCTGGCGCGCGACCTATGCGCTCGACCTCGACGCGATGAAGATGTTGATCGCGCGCGGCGCCGACCCGACGCTCGCGTCGACCCCACCCGCACCCGCAGCGCGAACGGCCGCTCGCCCGGCGAGTCCGGGAGCGGCGGCGGACAGTGGTCGCGCACCTGCCGCGGGCAATGCAGCGGCTGCCACCGTCGCCGCCAATACGGCACCCGCCCCGAGCGGCTCGCCGAGCGCGAAGGCGGCGGCGCCAGCGGCGCCTAACGCCGGCAACTCGGGCGCAGCCAAGCCGGTCGGCCCTGCACCGGCGGGTACGGGTGCCAGGGTCGCGCCCGCCACCGAGCCCGCGCAGGGACGCGGCGTGCAGTTCAAGCTCGACCCCGATATCGAGGTGCTGGCCAAGGCCGCGCCGGTTGGCCCGGGCGTGCTGCCCATCCACGCCGCCGCCGGCGTGGGCTACGGCAATGGCTTTGCCGGGAACTCCCACCGCCATGCACCCGATGCGTGGATGTCGGTGATGAAGTATCTCGTGGAGGAGTTGCACACGGACGTCAACGCGCGCGACAACAACGGCTACACGGCGCTCCACGGCGCGGCCGCGCGCGGCGACAACGAGATGATTCAGTACCTCGTCGCGCACGGCGCTGATGTGAAGGCCGTGGCGCGCAACGGGCGCACGGTGGTGGACATGGCGAACGGTCCGGTGCAGCGGCTCCGGCCGTTCCCGGAGACCATCGCGCTGCTCGAGAAGCTCGGCGCGAGAAACCAGCATCACTGCGTGTCGTGCTGATGTCGATCCAGGGGCAGAGTCAAGGAAGCGCTGTCCCTGACGGAGTACATCTCAGCGCTCCATAGCATCGCCCGCCAGGACAGTCATCCCAACCCGCAACCATTCTTAACAGCAGGAACGCAGAGGGACGCAGACCGGCGCTTCGCGCCGGCGGCGCAGAGGCACGCAGATGCCGCGTCGTTCATCCACTCGCCCTTGCGCCAGGGCCGTTGAAAAGGGGAACGACCTCGAAAAGCTATGAGCCTCCCGAGGTCGTTCCCCTTCAATTTCGGCTCGTTGTGCAAGGGCACCGGCTTCCACACCACGCCATCTGCGTCCGTCTGCGCCGGCGCGAAGCGCCGGTCTGCGTCCTTCTGCGTTCGTGCTGTTAAGAAACGTTGCAGGTCGCGATGCCGGATCACACCGCTGATGCCAGGCCGCCAGTCAGTGCTTCTGACCGGCGAGCAGCAGTCGCATGTGCTCGTCGCATTGCTGCAGGCCGCCCTCGCCCTCCTTCCACGTCACTTTCCCGTCGGCGTCGATGTCCTTTCCCATCACGAGCTCGTTCGTGAGCGACACGAGCTGGCTCACGAGCGCTGCGGCCTCCGGCGCCGCGGTGGCCGCCTGGATCTTCTGCGCGAGGGCAACGATCGCGTCGGTGCGCTGGACCGTCGTCCGCGCGGAGGTCGCGACGTGGCCCGCGTGCGTGACGACGTCCGGCGACGCACCAGGAGCCTTTGCCGCGAGGTCCGCGTGTGTCGCCACACCTAACGCCGCGCGTTTGACACCGTAGCCGAGTCCGGGTCCGGCCGCGACGACCGTCGGATCGACGGCGTTGATCACATGCCCTGCGTGCATCTTCATGGCGCCGAGGTTCTCGGGATCGCGCGCGGCGAACCCGGCATGAACCGCCGCGGTGCGCGCCTCCTCCATGGCCGTTGGCAAGAGACCCAGACCCTTCGGCGCGTCGGTGAACGAGTTCATCACGTGTCCGATGTGCACTCCGACCGGACCCGCCGGCACGTCTACCGGCCGGCCGCCGGCCGCCAGCTGTCCAGGCAGCGGCGCGCCGGTGAGCTTGGCAACCGTCTCGTCGAAGATGGCGCGGGAGGACGAGTCGGTGCTCACGAGATACGTCTTGCGGCGATACTCCTCCTCGGAGATACCGGCCACGCGCAGCACCTGCTCGACGCCCGCCGCGAGCTGCTCGCGAAGCTGCTGCTGGGCCTGCGGCGTCTTGTTGCGCGGCTGCGCGAGCTGCTTCTGGATCGAGTCACGCACCTGGGCAACCGCTATCGACACTTTGGCGAAGGCGACGACATCCTCGCGCGCCATGTGGTGTCCGGCGGCCTTCGATTCGGGAGCAGGCGTGCTCTGCGCGAGGCCAGGTCCGGCCGCGAGAAGGGCCACGACGGCCACGCCTGCACGGACCCGAGTGAACGATCGACGTTGCATGAACGCTCCCGTCTGTCAAACGGTGTGCTGCCGCAAGCTACGTGCGGGCCTGCAGGCGTCGAGTGCCTGGAGGCGGCGAGCCTACAGTACACGTCGCGCGGGCGTGAGTCGAGCCGACTGGGCCACCGGCTAGCGCGCTGGCGCTCCACGGTGGATCATATCGCTGTCCGGTCGCCTCCCCAGTGTGAGCGCGACGTCCAGCATCCAGTCTCTCGAGGTCGCCATGAAAGCAGCCCTCTTCCTCTGCGCGGCACTACTCGCTGGAACGCAGGCGCTGGCGCAGCAGGCAACCGCGCCGGGCCAGAACATGGGCGGCGGCAACTGTACGGCCAATCCGTACAACTGCCCCGACGCGGCGAACCCGCTCCCGTCACCGAACACGGTGTGGCTCGAAGAGATGACATGGATGGACGTCCGCGATGCCATGAAGGCGGGCAAGACGACCGCGATCATCCCGACGGGCGGGTTCGAGCCTAACGGGCCGTGGCTCGCGCTGGGCAAGCACAACTACGTGCTTCGCACGAATTGCGAGTCGATCGCGCGGCGGTTGGGAAACGCACTCTGCGCGCCGATCATCGCGTTCGTCCCCGAGGGAAGAATCGATCCGCCGAGCGGTCACATGACGACGCGAGGCACGATCAGCCTGCGCGACGAGACGTTCCGCGCGCTGCTCACGGACGTGATACACAGCCTCAAGGTGCACGGGTTCAAGAACATCATCCTCATCGGCGACAGCGGCGGAAATCAGGGCGGGCAGCGCGCGGTCGCGGACTCGCTGACGGCCATCTGGCAGGGCGACCCGGTCGTCGCGCACGTGCAGGAGTACTACGACTACGCGGGTGTGGCGAAGTACATGGAGACGCACGGCCTCGTCAGTGGGAAGAGCGATGCCCTGCACGACGATCCGGTCATCACGCTGAACATGTTCGTCACCGACCCACGCTCGGTGCGTTGGGAGGAGCGGGTGAAGGCCGGGAAAGCGACCATCGACGGCGTCTCGATTGCGGACCGGAAGAAGGATCTCGAGCTCGCGCGACAGATCGTCGAGTTCCGCACCACCACGACCGTCGACGCAATCAAGAAATCGATCGCCAACAAGGGAACGCTGCCGGCGGCGCCTCGACCAGCGCGGTAACCATTCGCCCCGACGTCTCCGACGTGACGTGTGAAGATTGCGAGGTCGAGCGGCTCGAGTTGTCATTCCGAGCGGAGCGCCGAAGGCGCGGAGGCGAGGAATCGCCATCGTCCCGAAAGAGAGATTGGCCCCTCTGTCGGGAGGACGGCGATTCCTCGCCTCCGCGCCTTCGGCGCTCCGCTCGGAATGACAGTTGGCTAGATGCGCCGATCCGTCGGGTCAGGGCCCGGGCGCGACGCCGGGTTGCCGTCGATGCGGTCCTTCACGTTGTCGGCGGCGTCGGTGATGCGGTCCGCGATGCCCGTCGAGCGCGCGCGGTCGGCGGCGCCACTCCTCTCGGGACGTCCACGCGCGAAGAAGCGCTGGTCGTCGTACTCCGGACTCGCATAGAATCCGACATCACGGTCGGCCATCGTGCCGGTGCGCACGTCGGTGCGAAGGTCCCGCTTTCGCTCCTGCGCCCACACTCGGAGTGAGGTCTCGTAATCGCGCGACAGGTTCGCCCGATCGTAGCGCGGTGCGCCGGCCAGGTCGGTGCCGGACAGGTCGACGATCACATCGTCGTCGGCATCATCGAGCCGCGCCTGCCCGATCGGGACCAGCGCATAGTCGCGTGCGGCATTCTTCGCGATGTCCTTGGCGAGCGCTACCTCGATGTAGCGAATTCGACGTTCGGCCGTGTCGAAGAGCAGATCTTCCACCCTGCCGAGCTTCGTTCCGTCGGCCGAGCGCACATCCCAGCCGCGCGGATCAGGCTGGCCTTTCGGAAACTCGAATTTGTCGAGGTCCCTCGTGTGGACGAGCGTGCTGCCGCTAGATGCATCGGTGCGGGTGCTCACGCGGTCGCGATTCTCTTTTGCCATCTGTGATTCCCTCCCAGGCGAGCGCGTCGGTGCCAGCATGTGACAGCGTATTAGCGGGCGCCGAGCGCGCAGTGTGGCCGGGTCCGTGGCAAGCGACGTTCCCGTGTTGCCGCCGGATCACGCGGAAATTTGCGCGTGTCTGAACTGCTGAGCAGTCGCCGATCGCGCCCGCGAACCCGTCCGCTGTATATCGAGCTCGGCCACGTTGCCGCTTCGCCCATGGCGGGCTACGTTCCAGCCCCGCTGCAAACACCGTCGACTCCAATCCCGAGGTAGCACCATGCGCTTCATTCCCCTTCTCGCATGCGCAGCCGTGCTCGTCGCGTGTGCGGGCTCCGAAAAGGCACCGCCCGATTCTGCCACCGCGGCGCCCGCGGCGGCGGCAGCACCGGCGACCCTGTCGCTCGCCGATCTCACCGGAAAGTGGACGCAGCAGGTTCGCGCCGAGAACAGCGACAGCGTCCTCGTGACAGCGGAAGTGAACGCAACGTCGGACCCGTCGGGGTGGACGATCACGCTGCCGGGAAGGCCGCCCACGCCGCTACGGGTCACGGTCGATGGCGACAGCATCATGGCGGCTTCCGGCCCGTACGAGAGTGTGTTGCGGAAAGGCGTGCAGGTGACGACGTCAGGCGTGCTGCGCATGCAGGACGGTAAGCTCGTCGGCATGACGACGGCACACTACGCGGGAGCGACCGGTGCCGACTCGGTCGTTCGGCTGCGCACCGTAATGACGCGCACGCCGTGAGGCGCTGAGCTGCTCCGTTCCTGGCGCGCCGCATCCGCGCCGGGAACGCTGCAACACCGGACACCTGCCGCGGGGCCCCCGCCGGTGAGCGGTCGCGGACGATAGACCAGGTGACGCCTGGCTATGCGTCCGCTCGAAGCGTCCGAGCGAGGTCGCTCACGGCACGCAGCGCCTGGTCGCGTTCGAGCAGTCGCGCCAGAAAACCCGTCACGTTCGCGACCGCGAACGATATGCCCGACAGATTGCGCTCGACGGGCACGCCCGGAATCGGGCGCGGATAGCCTGACGCGGCGAGACCCAGCGTGCTCGTCACGGGATCGACCGTCACGACGATGTCGTTGCGGTCACACGAGGCGTCCAGCGTCACGCCGGCGACGTTAGGCAGCGAGCCGGGAAGCCATGGAACGCCGTCCAACTCGCGCGCCGACACGACGATCGCCCCAGCCGCGACGGCGTCGCCCACCGCGACGCCGAGCCTCGCGGCCCGCGTCGGGTTCGACGTGCCGAGGCTCAGATTGATGACGCGCGCTCCATGCTCGGCCGCCCACGTGATCGCCCGCGCCAGCACCTCGCCGGTCGTGGTGAGCGTCCGGTCGAACACGCGCACGGCCACGAGCTCGATGCCCGGCGCCTTCTCGAGAATCGCTGCGGCGACAGCGGTTCCGTGGCCAATGCGGTCGACGACGTCATCGTCGATCTCGCCATCGGAGCCGATGCGAACGCCCGAAAGGGGCCTGCCGCCGATGTGCGGGTTCGACGGGTGAACCCCACTGTCGATCACCGCCACGCGCACGCCACTTCCCGTCAGGCCTCTGAACGGCGGGTCGTCGAGCGAGAATCGTCGCGAGCTCACTCCGCCGGCTGGAGCACGCCGAATAACTCGGCGAATGCGCCGCCTCGCGCCATCAGCGAGTCGGCCGAGCCATCCTCGACGATCCGGCCGCGATCGAGCACAACCACGCGACCGGCGCGGCGTGCAGGCTCGAGCCGGTGCGAGATGACAATCGTCGTGCGGCCGCGCATGACCGCCTCGTATCCCGACACCACCTGCGCTTCCATGGCCGGATCGACCGAGCCGGTCGCTTCGTCGAGCACGAGCACTGCCGGGTCGGCGAGAAACGCGCGCGCGATCGCCAGTCGCTGACGCTCGCCCGCCGAGAGTGCCCTGCCCCGTTCGCCGACTGGCGTGTCGATGCCCTGGGGAAGCCGATCGATCAGGTCCGCGAGTCCGGCTGCGCGCGCAGCGGCGTCGACATCGGCCGCGTCGGCGTCAGGCCTGGCGTACCGAATGTTCTCGGCCACCGAGGTATGGAAGATGAACGGATCCTGCTCGACCACGACAACGTGGCGACGGACATCGGCGAGGCGGAGCTCGCGGAGATCGCGGCCATCGAGGCGAATGCGACCGGCGGTGGGATCGAGCTGCCTGACGAGCAGGTCCGCGATGGTGGACTTGCCTCCGCCGCTCGCACCCACGATCGCGACACACTCGCCCGCCGGAATCGTGAGGCTCACGCGATCGAGCACGGCCGCGCCTCGCTCGAACGTGAACGTCACGTCGTCGAGTATCACATCACCCCGGACGGAGGGCAGCGGCGTCGCGGCATCCGACTCCGTGACCTCCGGCGGCGTATCGAGGATCTCGTGCACGCGCCTGAGCGAGACGCGTGCAGTCGCGACGCTCGCGTACAATCCCATGAGCGACTGCACAGGACCGAGGAGCCGCATCTGGTAGGCGATGAACGCGACGAGCGTCCCCATCGTGATGCGGCCGTCGATGACGCGCCATCCGCCGACGAGCAGCACGGCACCGCTGCCAACCGACAGCAGGAGACCCGGCACGCCGCCGGAGAGGTATGTGAGTCGGCGCATGCGCATGAGCGCATCGACGAACCCGTCGTTGCGCTCACGAAAGCGCGCCGCCTCGCGCTCCTGCGCGTTATGCGTCACGACGAGCCGCATGCCCTGCAGTGCCTCGATGAGAAACGTGCCGATCCCGGCGCTCCGGTCGCGCACGACGGCGATGGATTCCTCGAGACGCCGCCGGTAGCGCACGAGGGCGACCAGCGAGAGCGGAAGCACCGCGATGCTCACCGCGAACAAGAGCGGGTCGAGCGCGATGAGAATCGCGATGGCGCCGGCGAGAAACACGACGCTGCCGACCCACGAGAGCGCGACTTCCGCGGCCACGCGCTGGATCTCGCTGATGTCGCTGTTGATCCGCGATGCGATCTGGCCGAGCGGCATGCGCGCGTAGAATCGTGGCGAGAGACACTGGAGGTGGCGGAACAGCGCCAGCCGCATGTCGAACAGGATGTCGGCCGAGACGCGCGTGTAGCGGAGGCCGCTCACGACGTTGAGGGCGAAGCTGGCGACCGTGAGCGCGGCGAACGCGGTCACGATGCGCACGAGAGCTCCGGTGTCGCGGCCGAGCAATGCACGGTCGATCAGCAGTCGCGTGAGGTACGGCAGCGTGAGCGACAGCCCGGTGCCGACGAGCGACAGCACCAGCACCAGGGCGAGACGGCGCCAGTATGGGGCTACGTACCCGACGAGGCGGCGGAAGTCAGCGTCCAGGGACAAAAAGAAATCGCTGGTTACTGTTAGCTGGAACTGGTTGCTGCAGCGTGAACGGCCTCGGGAAGCTGCTGCCTCCCGAGGCCGTCATCGTAGAGCTAACAGCAACCAGTAAGTAGTTGGCAGGAAGTCTCAAGGCGCGCCGCCGCCCGCTCGCTGTACCGGCGCACCAGGCGGGATGATGACAAGTCCACTCATGTCAGCCCCGAGGTCAACCGTGCGGAGCCGACGGAAGGTTTGCGCGTCGTAGACGTCGATCGTTGGACCCGCCGTATGGATGTAGAGCTGTCGCCCGTTCGAGCTCGGCGTCAGTCCCATGCGCGGCCGGCCGGCGAACTGCGTGCGCTGCGCGACGCGACGTCCCTCGAGGTCGAACGTCCAGAACTCGTAGTTGCCCACCTGCTGCCGGAGGCCGTAGGCGCGCCTCCGGCCGGGCGCGAGGCGGAAGTTCACCGGCTCGCTGGGGCCTAACGTGTAGAAATCCACAGTGCGCTTCACGAGGTCCACGCGCGCGACGCCCATGAGCGTCCGCCGATTCACCGGGTCGGTGATGCGGAAGAGTCCCGTATAGAAGCCGGGGTCCTCGTAGATGTCGGTCGGGAAAAAGAAGTTGAGGCGCCCCATGCCTTCCTCGAACAGCGTGCGCGAGAGCTCCCACCGATCGACCTGCTTGAGCGAATCGGTGCTGTACACCAGCACGTCGTCGGTGGTGAAGAAGTACATGAGCTCCCCGTCGGGGGAGAAGATGATCTGCGCGCCATCACGCTCCTCCCCCTTTGGCCACGGGATCGTGTCGGTCACGGTCTTCTTCGCCAGATCGTAGCGCAGCAGCGTCGGTTTCCCGACTTCGAATCGGTCGCGCAGCTTCGTGTACGTCTTCACGAGCACGACCGCGAAGCGCTCGCGCGGGTCGACGTTGATGCCCCACAACCGCACGCGGGTGTTGCCTGACGAGAGCGTGAACTTGTCGATCGCCTTCCGCGTCGCGATGTCGATGACCTCGACGTTCTCGAACTGCGGGTCGAGCACGTAGAAGTGCTTGCGATTCGTCGACAGCACCATGCTCGTCGGAATCCCGACGGAGACTGGAATGGAGTCGACCACCTTCAGATTCGCCTCGTTCACGACGAGGATCTTCTTGGCGTACGTGCCGACATAGATAGTCCCATTCCCCCCGCTCTGGGCATGGGCTGACGAGGCCAGGACCGAGAAGGTCAAAACGGCGCAGACCGAAACGGCGCGAAATGCCGAACGGCGCGAAATGCCGAACCGCGCCAAATGCCGAACCGCGCCAAATGCCGAACCGCGCGAGATGCCAGAAGGCGCGTTAAAGTCGGTTTCGCTGTTTACGCGCAGTCTGGCATTCCGCGCCGTTCGGCATTCCGCGCTTTCTGGCATTTCGCGCCGTCCGGCATTTCGCGCCGTTCGGCATTCCGCGCCGTTTCGGTCTGCGCCGTTCGGCATTCCGCCCCGTCTCCGCTCCTGTGATGTCATGGGAATATGAGATCTATCTTGCGCCAATCCTTCTGAGCGGACGCGCACTTTCCCGTCCAGTCGGGGGCGTAGTTGTAGAGGTCGGGCACGTGCGCCGGCCAGAAGCACGTGATGTGGCAGTCGAACAGGTCGCGCTCCACCGGCTGACAGAGCCCCGCCGTCCCGCCCGCGGAGTCCGTCTCCCATCCCGGCGAGAACACGAACGTGCAGCCGAGCGGGATGTGGGGGCCGGACGGGGTGGTGAGCGGGCCGCCCTGGAGCGCCACCACGTCCTGCTCCGTGGTCTCCGCGATGTGCCGGGCCTTCTTGTTGATGGGCGTCAGGTGTCGCACGTGAGCCGTTCCTCGTTAGGCATCGAACTGGGCGAGGTACTGGGGGCGTCGCTCGGCGAGCGTGCCGTACACCTCGAGACACGTGTTCGTCCAGCGGCGAATCCACTCGCAGTAGTGCAGGTTCGGGCGCTCGCTGTCACCGTAGCGCGTATGCGCCTCGTGATAGCACCCGCCCGCACAGATCGGACGGGCCCAGCAGGTCGAACAATCGGTCTTGTTGGCGATGTGGTGGCGCATGAGGAAGTCTTCCTGCTTCGCGCGATCCACACCTTCCGTCACCGACCCGATCTTGTGCGTGTCGGAGCCGGCGAAGCGATGGCAGAGCGCGACATCGCCATCGGTCGCGACACCCATGAGACCCAAACCCGCGCCACACGGGTACGCCTTGCTCATCCCCTTGTGGATCTCCTCGATCGTGTCGCGCACGTTCGAAAATCCGTGATGCCTGCCCGAGAGCGCGTACTGCAGCCACTCGTGGGCGAGCCGCTGGAATTGACCGAGCATCGCCTCGAAGCCGTCTTCCTGGATGGCGTAGTCACGCTGCCATGACGTCGTCACCGGCGCGAACCCGACCTCCCAGAACCCGA
>Ga0068857_100003401_pt1 | contig 13255 bp, 9 predicted proteins | sample KBSCornC72_FD_66591 | JGI IMG/M metagenome (GOLD analysis project Ga0068857, IMG submission 66591) | Corn rhizosphere microbial communities from Kellogg Biological Station, Michigan, USA - KBS Corn C7-2 | ecosystem: Host-associated > Plants > Roots > Rhizosphere > Soil ...
TACCAGCGCCGGATACGCCGCATCTTTCCATCGCTCATCCTGGTACTGATTGCCTGCCTCGCTATCGGCTGGCTGGTGCTGTTCTCTTCGGAATATGAGCGCCTCGGGAAGTACATCGCGGCCGGCGCCGGCTACGTGGAAAACTTTACCTTATGGAGTGAAGCCGGTTATTTCGACCATGCGTCGATCGACAAAACACTGTTGCACCTGTGGAGCTTGTCGGTAGAGGAGCAGTTCTACATTGCGTGGCCACTGCTTCTGTGGCTGATCACCCGCCGGCGCTGGTCGTTGCTGAGGTCCATTGGCCTGATCGCGGCACTGACCTTCGTGCTGAACGTATCGCTGGTCCTCGGCGGCCACATCACTCACGCCTTCTATTCCCCCCTCTCCCGCACCTGGGAACTCATGGTGGGCGCATGGCTCGCAGCAGGACACCGACAGGGTGTGCCCTGGTTAGCCAGGTGGCGCTCTGCGCAATCCTGGGCAGGAATTGCCCTCATCATGGCGGCGCTGGCTCTCATCGAGCCCACCAGTGCATTTCCGGGTTTCTGGGCGCTGCTTCCGGTGCTCGGTACGGCACTGATCGTCAATGCGGGGTCGAACACGTTCTTGAACCGGCGCGTGCTGAGCTGGCGCCCGGCGGTATGGGTGGGGCTGATCAGTTACCCGCTGTATCTGTGGCATTGGGCCTTGCTCTCGCTGGTGGTCATCGTGTTTGGCGACAGTAACCCGACGTTCCGCCACGCCTCCAGGCTCGTGCTGGTGGTGGCGTCATTCCTGCTGGCCTGGCTGACCTACCGCTACTTCGAGGACCCCATTCGCAGGAGCCGGCGAAGATATACGGCGCTCGGCCTTACGGTCGCCGTTGCGGCATTGGGTGTGGCTGGTCTGGCCGTTTACGCGGCCTCAGGGCTGCCGGACCGGCCAGCAAGTTTCGTTTCAGTCAGGGCCGAACAGTATGTGAAATCCATGCAGATGGGCACTCTCGCCAACTCCCAGGAGTGCTTCAACCCCCAGACGAAAATGACGCTTTTGCAAAGACAACGGCATGATGCGTATCTGCCGGACAAATGGTACTGCGACATTGGCGACACACACTCCAAAACGCTGGTTCTGGCTTACGGCGACAGTCATGCGAGAGCCATGATTCCGACCCTGGACAAATACGGCAAGGCTACAAATACGAGGGTCATTTTCTCATCGATCGGCAGTTGCCTGCCGTTGACGAACGTTACTGTGCGCACCGATTATCCGGACGCGTGCCGCGAATTGGGCGACAAGGCCACCCGCCTGGCGAGTGAAATGCGGCCCAAGGCAGTCGTACTGATTGAAGCTTGGGCAAGCTATATGGGCGCGGGAAAAATTCACATCCAACGCTCCGTCACCGGCGCCCAGGCGTTACGCACCACATTGAGCGAAACGCTCGCGATTTATCAGGCGCTGGATATCCCCGTCGTGCTCGTGCAGGACAACCCGCACCAACGCACGTCAGTCCCCAAGGCCAGCATTCGATTTGCCGCGAATCCGTCGGACCAGCGGCTGAACGCCGACGCGGTGACGCGACTCGGGTACGTGCGGCAACAAGCGCAAGCCAATTCCATACTCGAATCGGTCGCCGCGCGGTATCCACTGTCGTCGGTGCTGGAGGTCGGCAACGCGCTGTGCGACGAAGATATCTGCCCATGGGCAACACGGCATGAATTTCTCTATTACGACTCGGATCACCTGAGTGCTGCGGGAGCCTTGCGGGTTTATCCGGCGTTCGTTGCACACATGAACGCAATATTGACTCGCGGACGCGCGGGAAAGTGAAACCACCGGACGAAGTCCATTGCGCGGCTGACGGACCACGCCGGCTACAGTATCCGCCGCCACACTACTTCGACAGCAAGGGCGCGTCCCAAGGCACGATCGTCCGCCAACTGAGCGAGGTCGAGCAGCGGGTCCATGCGCCACTCCCCCGGCAGCAGCGTGCGGTATCGTTGCAGCAACGCGGGCGCAGCGCGAATGTTCCGCAGGCGCCGGCGGGTGGCATTGATCAGCGGCCGCAGCCGCACCGGACGAGCACACGCCGTCCACTCGGCCAGCCGCGTCCCCCAATCCGGCCCGACATCAAAGCGAAAGCCATAGGCCGAAGGCTGCGCGGCGACAGCCGGATGCAACGCCGCTATCAGACGGCTTTCCAGGGCACCTGCATTCTTCCAGCGCAACGGCACGCGCAGAGCCAAGCGCACGGACGCCAGGTCCACCAATGGCGTCTCGTAATACCCGTGGCGCACCGCCACGCTGTTATTGACGCCCATCCAATAGTGGCAGCGGAACAAGGGGTAGAGAAGTTCAACCTGCGCGCGCGAGAGACGTTCGTTCCCGGCCGGGGACAAGCCCACGGTATTGCGCATCGACGCGGCAAGTCGCGCCTCATAGTTCGCCAAGCCATCGGGCTCGCGAAAAGCGCCTCGACTGAAACCGCGGTAGAAGGCCCTCACGATGTCACGTGCAGAAAACGCCCGATCCGGAAGGTGGAAGAAGTTGCGGAAGATCTCGCCGCCGCCGCCATTGAGTGCGATGCGTCCGTCGGCGGTTTGCTGCAATCGGGTGCGGCGATCGGCGCCCGGATCATGGATGCCGTCGTTGGGCAGGCCGTCGAAGAACAGCGCGCTCTGCTCCAGAGATTCGAGGTCCGGCATCGGCAGGTCGTGATCCATCACGCCTTTGTCAATCGCTTCGAGTTCGAGGCCGGCCGTACCCGCCACCGCCTTCGCTGTCGCCACGTCGGCGGAATCGGCGTCGCCATACACGAACAGACGCGGCTGCACGCCTGCCGCGAGCATCCCCGCGACAATCAGGCGCGAGTCGAACCCGCCCGACAAAGCCGCGTTGACCCGGCCCGGAAAGGCCGCAGCCACCTCGTTCGATACTGTGCGCAGATGTTCGGTGATGGCTCCGACCGCCGCATCCAGCGAGGCAAACCCGGCGTCGTGCAAACCGAACCCGTCGGGAAAGCGCTGCCACGTCCGCCGACGCCGCAGATCCTGGACGTGGCCAAGGGGAAGCAGGTCGACCCCGCGCGCCACCGAATGGCAGGAATGCGAAGCGCCTACCAGCACGTATTCGATTGCCGAGGCCGCATCAACCTCGACGCGCTGCAGATAAGCGCAGGCAGCAAGCCAGCTGGTACTGAAAAAGCAACGATCCGCACTGGCGTGAATACGCACAAACCCCAACGCGTCATTCAGCAGCCAGGTGTGTTCGCCGGTGTCGAGGAACAGCGCAAAGTTGCCGCGCAACGCGCCCTCTTCCAGCCGCCCGGTTGCATGGACTTCGTCAAGCAGCGCCACCAACGCCTGGCGACCAAAACGACCGCGAAACCACAGCGGGCCGACGCAACAGGCGGTCCCCGATGACGCCCGAACCACACAATCCTCGACCTGCCGCTGGCCCGGGCACCCCCAGGCGACAACGCTGCCGCCATCCCATTCCATTCGCTGGGCGCGGAAAAACCCCTGTCGCTCGAACGAACGTTTCGCACGGGCTTCGCCGTTGGGGTCCCCACCCGCAAGGAATACCGACAGCGCGTTCAGCACAAGTGCGGCCCTCAAGCGTTTGCGTTGCCGATCCGCGCCTCAAGCCGCCGCGACGTTCGCCGGCAATGGCGATGCACCACCCGCGGATATTCCATAGCCGCCTGCATGATCGGAAGTGCGGGGCGCGAACGGCAACCCCAGTAGACAACGGCGAGCGTTATGGCCATAGGAAACTCCACCAAGCGCAGGGGACCGGGCAAACGAGCATCTGCTAGCGATACTGCAAGGCATTTCCCCTGGTCAAGAGCCTCGACTTCACGTGTCCGCAGGTGCGGCAGTGCGGACTCGTCCGCTCCACTCCCCCAAACAGCCAATCTTGCGTCCAGCCAATCATTGACGGTTTGAGCGCCCCTGCGCAGACTCCGTTCGTGCGGTCACCGAAATCGACACCACCCTATCAGGCCTCTGCAAGCCATCCGCGGTTGAGTTTGAAATCCGCTGCTGATCACGAAGGATGCATGCCGCCATGAAGCTCTATTACTACATTGACCAGCGCGGGAACTTTGGCGATGACCTGAACCCCTGGTTATGGCCAAAGCTGATACCCGACATCATCGACGATGACGACTCCGAGATCTTCGTTGGCATAGGGACACTGCTGAACAACAACATTCCGGCAGGCCCCCACAAGATAGTATTCGGGTCGGGCGTAGGCTACGGCTCCGCCTTGCCGACAGTGGACGAAAAGTGGAAGTTCTACTGCGTTCGTGGCCCCATAACCGCCGCGAGGCTCGGACTCCCCGGCGAATATGCGATAACGGACCCCGCAGCGCTGGTTCCCACCGTGTTCCGTGCCGATGATTCGAAACGATCCGGCATCGCGTTCATCCCCCATCACATGAGTGCCTGGAACCTGGACTGGGAGCGCGTCTGCCGAGACGTTGGCATACGCTACATCGACCCAAGAAAGGATGTCGACACCGTACTCGGGGAGATATCCAGGTCGTCGGCCATCATTGCGGAGGCCATGCACGGCGCCATACTGGCAGATTCCTTCAGAATACCCTGGATGCCGGTCGTGCTGTATGAGCATATCCTCCAGCCGAAGTGGCACGACTGGGCTGGATCACTCGCCCTGAAATACGCCCCTGTCCGATTGAAAGGAGCGTGGGACCCGGATTACAACTACTCCCAATTGGACCAGCTTAAAATCACCGCCAAAAGGTCCCTTTGCAAGATCGGGCTTGGTTCCGCAACCTGGACGCCACCGCCGACCAAGAGTACAAAAAGAGAAATCGAAATTTTTACCAGACAGTTCGACCGAATGGCCAGGGACCCCTCGCTGATCTTGAGCAGGGACAGTGTTTTCGATGTAGCTACAAGCCGCCTCATGGAGAAGCTGGAACAGTTCAAGGCGGACTTTTCCCGATTCTGTACATGACGCGGCTCCGCCCGCCCCATATCCGCAGCTAACTTTTAGCCGAAGAAATCATGTAACGCCCCATGGCTCTCAAAAAACAGCCAATGGTTATACGACGTTCCGCCAGGAGGCGACGACCGAGAGCGATGGTGGAAGGGGACCGCGCATGGGACGCCGCGTACATCCACTGGGAAGCCAACCTGCGCCGTGCGGCCTGCACGCCATCAATTTCGGCTGGCGAGAGGTCGAGACTATCCTTGTCGGCCATCAGCTTTTGCAATATCAAGTCTGAATATTTCAGGGCGTCGATCGCGTTGGAAGCGCTGGTCTTGTTTGCCTCATGTCGCTGCCACACGCCCAATGATTCGTCAAAATAGCCCAACTTTCCCCTCTTCTTGATGAGCCGAAGGAAAAACAGGCGATCTTCATTGAACAGCAACGTCTCGTCAAAGCCGCCAACTTCATCAATGCACGCTTTGCGGCATGTGACAGTCATCGGAATGACGCTGCCCGCAATCATGCTGGAAAACAGGTCACCGTCCTCCAACTCGATAAAGCCGTCCCCCATGGCTTTCTTCGGGATTTGCCGAAACACGGGATGATCCAGGTCGCGTGAAATGAATTCACCGTCTGCATCCACCACATCACGATCACTGAAGCACGCCGCCCAGCTGGAAAACCGGATCAAACCCGAAACTGTGTGCTCCAGAAACCTGGGGTAGATCAGGTCATCCGCGTCCAGGAAAGTTATCAGCTCACCGCTGGCCCTGCGGATGCCATGGTTGCGCGCGGCAGAGGACCCCCGGTTCGACTGGCGCTCCAACACGAGCGCCAATTTCGAACGCCGTGCAAATTCCTCCACCTGCAGCGCCGTGTGATCCGTGGAGCCGTCATCGACGACGATGACCTCGTCAGGCTTGAGCGTCTGGCTCTCGATACTGGCCAGCGCGCGGACTATGAACTTGTCCGCGTTGTAGGCAGGAATGACGACTGAGACACTTGGACTCAAGGGCTTCTCCGGACGACGTCGACTTCGATCAACTGCGGTGTACGGATTGCTGATGGCACCCCGCGACACGCATTCCCACCAGAAGACTGTGGAGGAACCACGACACCCGCGGTGTTCACCAAACCCTCCATCAGCTCAGGAGACTCCCCCAAGCCGCCTCGCAAGCTCTCGCACCAATGGTCCAATTCGCCAGCTTGCATAGCCCGCCGCCAGGCGCCCCTTCTGACGATAGGCGCCCAAGTGGCACAGCGCGAAATACAACTGCGCCCAGTGCAGGGCCTGCGCGTCGTCATCCCCATACCCATACCCGGCTAGGAACATCGACTCCCGCTGCCGGTAATGACGATTTGTCAGCAAACCTCCAAGCGTACGGCTGGCAAGCCAGAGATGATTCAGGAACGGTGCAAGGTCATAGACTGCCGCTCCGATGCTCTGCCAATGTATGTCCAGCCCAATGTATCGGGTGCCATCACACAGCATGTTCTGTGGTTTGAAATCGCCATGCTGGCGTACGACGCGGAACTCCCTTGCGTCAATACGCGGACCCGCTTGTTCCAGACATCGGTACGCAGTCACCGTTTCGCGGTCACGACGCAAGACCGCACCGTAGGTGACCGCCAGATAGTCGAGCTTGTCCGCCACATCCAGCATCCGCGTCTTCGCGTCCGGGGCGCCGCTCTCGTGCAGCTTGCGCAACCAAACCCCCGCTCCAAGGCATGCTTCCTGCGCACCAGGCTCATCCAGGGATCGCAGGTGATGGGCCAAATCGTCGCCGCGGAAATGGCGTGTGATCATGATCCCGTGTCCCGAGAACTCCAGGTAGCCCAGCGGCACCAACGTCCCAAAGTGTTCGTCCTGGGGAAACACCCGCTGGAGTGTGCACAGGGTTTCGTACTCACGGCGTGCCTCCGCACGGGCATCGTTGCGCAAGTCATCCCTTCGACTCACCTTGGCCACGATCTGCTCCTGACAGCGCGCGCATCGCAGCCGCTGAATGCTCGAGTTTTGCCTCGGCAGGGGCCTCGTCACCGCGATCCAATTCCCCGACGCGTGGCAACCGGTGCAGATGAACCGCACGTTGAGTATTCCAGCGACGTCCAGCCTGATCACGGCCTAGCCACGCAACAGGCGGTAACGCGAGGAAACACGGGAAACGACGCGCTTGAGCTCGCCCAGCAAGGGATGGCGGGCGATCACGAGGGCGAGCAACCACCCTGCCCCACCTCCGACAAGAGCCAATGCAAACGCCAAAAGCATGTGTCGCGTCACGAGGCCCGGCCAAAGGACCACCGCTGCCGGTACGGCACAGGCACCCAGCGTGACCACGACGCTCGGGAGGAGCGCCCTGGCGCACTTGCGAACTGCCAGCGCGTCGTAAGTTCGCATTTTTCGGTAATACAGCACGGTAGCAATGATATTGACAAGGACCTGTGAAGCCGCGACCGCCGTGACGCCATAAAAGGCTGCGCCGACGGTAATGCCGACCCTGGCGGTTTGATATTGAACCTCCACGCGGGTCACGGCCCTTACCTGTCCCAGCGCAACCAGGAACCGGTTGCACTGGAACATCAGCGTCCCGATGAATGCGGCGAAACACAGCCAACGCATCAGCGGAACCGCCGCATCCCATTGATCGCCGAACAAGATGTTGATGACCGGATAAGCAAGAATGACGCCGCATGCAAAAAACGGCCAACTGATCCCGGTCGTGTAAACCAGCGCCTTCAGGAACAGCTCCGGCGCCGTGGCGTGCTCACGGTGCTCGCGCGCGAACGCAGGGAAGGAAACCGCTCCGATCGCACCAAGGACATTGGTGCGGTACATGTTGACCACGCCGTATCCCCGCGAAAACAGCCCTGCATCCGCCATGCCCAGCATCTTGCCGATCACCAGGTTGGCGGACTGGTCGCCCAGCTGGCTTGCCAAGTCCGAAACCGTCCGGTTGGAGCCAAAGTGCAGCACGCTTTTCCAATGACTGAAACTCACTCCCTTTACCCGGTATTGCCAGCCCCAAACCGTGCACCCAACGATCATTACCACAATACCCGCCAACGCCGACCATGCCATGCTCATGTAGGAAAACCCGGCATACGCAAGAGCGACAGCGGTACAACTGCGCACGACGGATTCGCCGATACGTATCTTGGTCAGCTTCCCGAACTCCATGTCGCGTTTCAACAAAGCCATTGCCGTAGTGCCGAACGGCAGCAGAAAGAATACGATGCCCAGAACCCGCAATACCCGCGTCACACCGATATCGGCGTAGAACGTCCCGATCGCGCCGCTGGCCGCGACGATGACCCCGCCAAGACACCACGCAATGACGAGGTTCATCGTGAAGACGGTGCGCACCAGCGACTCGTCAAGAACCGGTGCCTGCACCACGTATTCACTGACTCCGAAGTCGCGGAGCATGTGAATCAGGGCGACCATGCCGGCGGCGATCGAAAATACACCGACTTCCGAAGGAGTGAGGAGCCGGCTTATGATCGTGACCGATCCAAAGCTGAAGACCAACGCGACGAACTGCTGGGCGAAAGACAGCGAGAGCGCCCTGCGCACGCCGTTTCCCTGTTGTTGGCTCTTATTGGTCACAAGGCCTCGACCTCAACTCTAGCCAGGCGTGGATCCGCAACAAGACTGAACGTGCCGGCCACCGCCCGGAGTCATCATTCCGTGGTCATCGAAATCGGCGTTGCGCACCGTGCCACTCCACTTTTATCGCGCCGTTGATTATCCACGGTCCGGGACATCGACCTTCTCTGCAACGATATACACAGCTTCGCTTATGAAAGGGAGCAGTCGATAGCGCCGCACTTCACGCAGGCCGGCTCCTTTCAACAGGAGCCTGATGTTTTCGCCGGTTATCGGGAACCTGGCTGATGCCTGATTACCCATCCATCGCTTCAGCCTCCGCCGAAACCGTTGATAACCCGAATCGAGACTTTGGTTGATGACCACGACCGAACGACTGAGGCCGGCCACTCCGGCCAGGAACTGCACTTGCTGCTCAAGCGGAAAATGCATCAGTACCCGTGCGCACAACGCACCATCACAGATGGGCCCGCTCGGCGGGTGTTCCTTCAAGTCGGCCACCTCACAGGTGAAGTTTCCCCCATGCGACGCCAGGCGTTGCTGTGCCACTCCCAGCATGGCCTGGGAAATGTCGAAACCGTGCACCCGATACCCGGCATCCAGCAGTGCTTCCGCGAGTCGCCCCGTCCCGCACGGTGCATCGGCGATCGTGCCACCTTCAGGCAGCAGGGAGAAACACTTCACGACGAGCCGCTTTTCAAGAAAGTTGAATACCTGCCCCGGGATACTCGAGAACCTGTTCTTGTCATAGTCGGCCGCAACCGCGGTGCTCTTGTAATGCTCGTCAGGGTTCCAGCTCATGCTTTTATCCTTCGGTTCCGACATCGGATGATTCCGGGTTCGATACGTGCATCGGACTTGTTGCCGCGCCAGCGATTGTCGGCAAAAACCACCCTCACCAAGGGGTCAGGTGCAAACCTGATCCAGCAACCCTGCCAGCAAAGCTGTCCCCCCGCGCCTTGAATATCGGGAAACGACCTCCGGGCGCGTCCGTGGAGCCTGCCCATCACGCAGCGCGAGGACGAATCCGGACAAGTGCTGCGTGATGGCAGCAACGTCTCCCGCCGGCGCAATGACTGCGCCACCAACATCCCGCAACACCGATGCCGTATCCCCATCCGGCCCCACGAGCGCCAAGACCGGCCGCCCGATGCGCAGGTACTCATACACTTTGGCGGGTATCTGCCGGTCGAACCTGCTGCCCTGGAACAGCAGCAATCCATCTGCAGTGGCTTGCTCGACCAGCGCCTCGCGATTACCAACGGGTGGCGCCAGGGACACGATGTCGGCAATCCCGAGGCTGTCGATGTCCCGCTGGTAGCGGCCCTCCCAACCACTCGCTCGCAAAACCACCTTGAGCAGTGCGGGCCCCACAAGCCCGGCAGTCTTCAGCCGGGCAAGTGCGTTAAAAAAAGGCACCGGATCGCGGCCCTCGGGATACAGCAAACCGCTGTGCAACAGCACCAACGGCCGTCCATCCATTGGCGGCGGAACGCGTGGAAGGTCGACGAAGACCGTTTCGTCATAACCATTGCCAATGACCGACAGACGTCCGCCGCGGCCAGCCTCGGGATAGCGTTCGGCATAGTCGCGCATGGCGCCGGGCGTGGTAAACACGGTTCGCTTCGCATCGCGCAGTACACGTCGCTCCCAGCGCTGCTGCGAGGCAACCGAAAAGGGGTTTTGCGCTTCAACCGAGCTGGTCACCGGGTCACGGAAGTCCGCGATCCACGGCAGCTTCGTGATGCCGCTCAAGGTCCGCGCAATACAATGCGCGGTCATGATGGGATAAGTGGACCAGATCGCACGCGCCTGGTGACGACGGATCAGGCGCAAGCCCTGCGAGACCGCCGCGGGCCACCACGAGATCCAGCGATCGGGTTGCGCGAGAAACCCGGGATACTTCCCGCCTATTCCGAAATGGCGACGGGCATCAAGCGCCAACGCGCGGTGTACCTCGCAGCCTTCCGGAATGACGCCAGCGGCGACGGGCGCGGTACGCGGATAAGCCAATGCCATCGCCGACAACACAATGGGATCCCATCCAAATTCCGGCAGATAGCGCGCAAAACCGAGCGTGCGCAGGTGTCCGCTGCCCATCGCGGCCGGCGGGAAGTGAAACGCAATCACCAGGACGGCGCGCCCCATGTCATCAGCCCCGGGTCGGATCGGGCAATTTGCCGGCACGCGCGGTTAGCTCCCTGGGTGCGTGCGGCTCGAGCAATTGGCGGCTCCGGATCTGTCGCATGCAAAAATCCGCCAGCACCGCGGAAAGCGCCATCAGCTGGAAACTCAGGTCGAAGTAACTCATGGGCAGGAACGTCCCTGCCGCCATGAACGCCACCAAGGAGACTTGCAGCATGGAAGCCATATCAAAGGCCCAGCGCATGTCGGGAATATCGCGAGAGCGTTTTCGTACGCGGCTGCAGTTTTTCCAACTCGCGAGCAACAGCGTGGCGAACAAAGCCAACCCCAGGAACCCTTGTTCACCCAGGACCCGGAAATAGTTGCTGTGCACCGCGCGCGGGACCGCATCTTCCGGACCGTAGAGTTCCCACACCGGGGTGCTTTGATACATGTTGAAGCCACCACCCAGCAATGGCCGGTGCAACGCGACGTTCGCCGAAAACTGCCACGACTGTATTCGTGTTTCTCCCGAATCCGTCTGCTGCGCGTTGTGCAAAGTTCCCATGCGGGCGGTCCACTCTGCGGGCATGAAGTGCGAACCGGCAAAGCCCACCGCCACGACGACAAGCACCACGGCCAGCCGTCCGCGGCTCTTCAGGAACAGGGCGCCCGCGGCGATAGCCAAACCGATCAAGCCGCCGCGCGAGTACGTGCCCAATATCGCGATGCCGGTGAACAGCATGCTGAAGCCTAAGCCGACACGTACGGATTTCAAGGGCGAATGCAACTGCAAATAACGCATGAGCGGCAGCGTCATGCACAGCGCGAGCGCCAGGGCATTGTTGTCGGCAATGAAACTTCCCGGAGGTCCAAGCACATGGTTGGCGCCCCCCTGGGCCAGCGTGAACACGCCGCCCTTGACACCATAAAACCCCAATGAGGCCACAATCATCCATACGAGCCAATGCAAGCGCTCGCGGTTGTTGACCAGGATCAAGGTGACGAACACCATGACCATGACCTTGGCGAACTCTTGCCACTTGATCCATGCCGAATCCGGCACCAGCGCATAGAAAGTGGTCAGTCCCGTCCACAACAGGAACATCAGCAGCAACACGCTGACCGCCGACCACGGAACCTTCTTGCTTTCCCTGCTGAACAACAGGCTGGCAATAGTGACGACCGCAACCATGTACACCCAGGGGAAGCTGACCGCAAAGCCGTAGCACAACCGATGCGGGTTCATGTAGCCGAGCCACGACCACACGAGCAGGCCGATGTATGGCCGCATCAGAATGCAGGGAAGCGTTCCGAAGATGAACAGGGCGAGGACGATGTCACGCATGCGCTAGCCTGCCTGCAGTTGCAACATGAGCGCGTCCATGAAGAACTTGGCGGCCCAGTTTGGATAACGATTTTTCATGTAGTCGCCCGACCGCGGATACGAACCCGGCATGCCGCCGCGTACTGCCGCGTCGGTCGCCGTCACATTCTGGATGGACAGATTGAAGCGATTGGCGCGCTCCGCTGCCGCCTTCCAGGCGTGCTCGCCGGTTTCCGCCGCCAGGCGGCACCAGATGATGGCCATTTGCGCATTGCCGGTCACACAGGTCCAGCGGCTTGCCGCCTTCCAGTTGGGGTCCAACCGCCCGGGCAAGGCCCCATCGCGGCGCTGGGTGTGCGCAACGGCTTGCGCCACACGCGCCGCAGCCTCGACCAAGGCACTGTCGGCAGCGATCGATCCAACTTCCAGAATGCCGCGCGTCGCGTAGGCGATGGTATGCGTGAGCGGCCGTTCGTTGTCTTCCAGATCGTTGTTCTGCAACCATCCATTGGGCTGCATCTGGGTAAGTGCCCACTGCACGTTGCGCAACGCCGCGTCCAGATAACGCGGCTCCTGCAAGACCTGGCTGGCCTTGGCCAGCGCAAACGCCACGCGCGTGTTGTAGGTATTCGTGCCTTGGGCGGCAAACGGTGAAGCGTAGCGACGCCACGCGCCATCAGGGTCCTGGGCGGCCACCAGCCAATCGGCCGCACGCATCGCCGCGTCGCGCAAGCGCGCGTCTTGCGTCTGTTGCCACGCGGACAGCCAGCCAAACAACACCTGTCCAGTATTGAAGATGGTCGGCACGATCTGCGTCGCGTCCATGGTGCCGGCACGCACGCCCCCTTCGGGAAGCTGGATGGCGGTTTCCCACTCGGCCATGCGGATGGCACGCTCCCGGTACTCGCGTTGACCGGAAAACTCCGCGTAGCGCAAGAAGGTCGGAATGATGTAACCGGTGGTTTCCGGATAGGCGCCAGCCCATTGCCGCTTCGTTGCATCGTAATAGGCGCTGACGCCGCCGCAACGGGTGACATCCTGGGCGCGCGCCAGCCATTCGGCGGCAGCTTGCAATCCACCCTGCACATCCACGACGGGGCGCGTCCATTGTCTGGACAGGAGTCTCGCGACCACGTTCATGACTTGCTCCCGGCCATCGGTGATCCCGGCACCCTCTTCGAAGTTCGGCTGAGCAGCGCGCGACGGACATGCCGCAGGCCTTGCACCAGGCACGGCATGGGATCACGCCACCGGCA
>Ga0068857_100003405_pt1 | contig 13250 bp, 13 predicted proteins | sample KBSCornC72_FD_66591 | JGI IMG/M metagenome (GOLD analysis project Ga0068857, IMG submission 66591) | Corn rhizosphere microbial communities from Kellogg Biological Station, Michigan, USA - KBS Corn C7-2 | ecosystem: Host-associated > Plants > Roots > Rhizosphere > Soil ...
GTGAATCGTTGAACGTCTGGCGCTCCACACGCTTGTAGATGTGCTTCCAGACATCTCCCTTGCTTCAGAGCTAGTATAACACAACTCGTCAAGCCCTGACAAGTGGCGCAAAGCGTCAAATTCCCCCCTCCCACCGTAGAGATTCTTGACGTTAAAAGTGTTGAGGTTATTGATCGATTGGAAATCGATCAATAACCTCAACACTTTTAACGTCCTGCCTTAGCCCTGTTGGCGCAAGTTGGCGAGCAGGGCGCGGGCAATCACAACACGTTGAATCTGGTTGGTTCCCTCGAAAATTTGCGAGACCTTGATATCGCGCATGTAGCGTTCAACCGGGTAGTCGCGTACGTAGCCCGCGCCACCAAGCACCTGCACCGCGTTCGTGGTTACTTCCATTGCCATGTCGGTCGCGAAACATTTGGCCATCGAGGCATACATGCCAGCGCTCTGGCCGGTATCCAGCTTGTACGCGGCCTCGTGAACTAGCAGACGCGCGGCTTCGATCTTGATAGCCATATCGGCGAGCATGAATTGCACACCCTGGAAGGTATTGATGGTCTGACCGAACTGCTCGCGTTCGGCTGCGTAGCGCGTGGCGACCATGAAAGCTGCCTGAGCCACGCCAACTGCAACCGCGCCAATGTTCACGCGGCCACTATCCAGCGACGAGAGAGCTATTTTGAAGCCCTGGCCCTCCTCGCCCAGCCGTTGCGTGACCGGGATCGTACAGTCCTCGAAAATCAGCTCGCGGGTAGGCGAAGAGTGCAGACCCATCTTACGTTCGGTTTTGCCAAAGCTGAAACCGAGCGTGCCTTTTTCAACGACAAAGCTGCTCACGCCGCTCGATCCCCGCCCCTGCGTCGTGCGCGCCATCAGCAGGTAGATATCGGCCTCGCCGCCGTTCGTAACCCACATTTTGGTGCCGTTGAGGATATAATGATCGCCCTGACGTTCCGCGCGACACTGCAAACTCGCCGCGTCCGATCCCGATGCTGCCTCACTGAGCGAGAACGCGCCCAGAAGTTCGCCGGAAGCCAGGCCAGGTGTCCAGCGGATGCGTTGCTCTTCATTGCCAAAGTGCGCGATCGAGCCTGTCACCATGTTATGCACCGAGAGGCCAACCGCCGTCGCCATGTCTCCTCGTGCCAGTTCTTCATAGACCAGCGCGCCCGAAAGTTTGCTCAATGCGCTTCCACCATACTCTTCGGGCGTGGTCATGCCTGTCAGCCCCAGCTCAGCCATGCGCGTGTAGACTTCGCGTGGAAAATAGTTCTGTTCATCCCACCTTTCGGCGTAGGGCGTGAGCTGCTCTTCAGTAAAGCGACGCGCCATGTCGCGGATATCTGATTGCTCCTCGTCGAGATCAAATTTCACTGCTTGCTCCTCTTGAAAATGGTAAATGGTCCTATGATTTTGTTGTCAATGTATAGCATAACAGGAATTGTGGGTTGAGGGCAAATCAGCATAGCGCTTAATATCTCTAAAATCCTTTCAAGAGAAGTATTAATAATAAATTATATTGAATTGATGTATTTATATAAAACGCATTGACAATCGTTGACCGCCATGCTACGCTTGCGGAAGAAATCCAGATGGTTGAGGGAGCGAGCAATGTCGGCAGATTTCAAAAAATTGGAAGAACGAGTCGCCTTTTTAGAGCGCGAGGTGCGGCGCACAAGCGCTCTGATCGATTTTGTGGAAGCACGAGCTGATAAAAGCCTGGTGGGGATGAATCAGCATTTGGACACGCAAGATACCCAATTGCAAGAATTTATCCAGGAAACGCGTGCGCAATTCGAGACTCTGGAGCAAGCGGTGCAGGAGACGAGGGCGCGACTCGATAGCCTGGAGAAGTCGGCTCAGGAGACGAAGGCGCGGCTCGATAGCCTGGAGACGTCGATACAAGAGGCGAATGCGCGGCTCGGTAGCCTGGAGCAATTGGTGCAAGAGACAAATACGCGGCTCGGCAGCCTGGAGCAGGCGGTGCAGGAAAATACGACACGGCTGGATAAACTGGAGCAGACGGTGCAGGAAACCAATACGTTCGTCGTTAACCTGGCGGAATCGACCACCAAAGGCTTCGATTATGTGCATGGGAAACTTGCCGATCTTGATTCGAATATGACGGAAATGAGAAATCTCCTCGCGTTTCTGGTTGAGAAACAAAAATAAGTGCTTTATGGCGCTTTCCAGACACAGGCTTTGCGATCGGAGCCGCCGGAGAGGATGAGGCGACCATCGGGCGACCACGCCAGCGCCAGCACGTCTCCCGTGTGCGCGTAGAAAGAGAAAATATCGCCGCCGGTCAGGGCATTCCAGATGTTGACATTACTGAACAAACTGCCAGAGGCGATGCGCCGACTGTCGGGCGACCACGTCAGTGCGGAGATTGGGCTGCGGTGGCTGTGATAAATACCCACTAACGTATGCAGATTCATCTGCCAGACATGTACCATGCGATCATACCCACCAGATGCGAGATAATTGCCATCCGGCGACCACGCCACCGCGTTGATCGGCGCGCTGTAGCTATAGTAGATGGCGTGCGGTTTCGCAGCCAGTTGGCAGATCAGCACTTTATTCTCCTGCGCGGCGGCGAGACGCAACCCATCCGGTGACCAGCAAATCGACCGATAGCCGGTGAGAAATTGACCGCGCAGGCTGGTGCTCAGTTTGTTTTCGTCGGTATCCCAGATATGGATATAGCGGTTGTGTGTCACGGCCAGATAGCGCCCGTCGCGTGACCAGGCCAGTTGTTGCGCACTCTTTGCGCGTGTCCCGCGTTTGGGATCGCCGGGATACACGCTGATGGTCTGGCCGGTAAAGGCATCCCAGACGCGCACTTTGTTCTCCTCACTGATCGAGGCGATCTGTGTCTTTGTCGGAGACCACGCCATATGCGTGATAATGCCCAGATGTTCGCGATATGAGCAGAGATTCTGCCCGGTGTGCGCGTTCCAGACGCGCACGATGGCATCGGTCGCCGAAGCCGCGTACATGCTATCCTGGGACCAGGCCACCGCGCGCACTACGCCGTAATGATGCTCGTGGATGAGGGCGGGCGCGTAGGGCGAGACGGGCACGCCGAGCGACGGCAGGCTCGCTGGATGGAGAGCGAAAGGAGGCATGAGCGGTGGAAATGGGCTGGCTTTGGTGGTCGCGGCGGCAGGCATACCTGGCTGGACTGCTGGACCAACCGGGAAGAAGGAAATGGGCATGCCTGGTTGTGCAGCCGGACCAGCCGGGAGGAAAGCGGCGGGCATGCCCGGTTGCGCGATAGGTGCCGCGCTCGCGAGATGTTCACCGATATACTGTAAATTCTGCTTGACCGTCGCAACATTCACCGGGCGTTGGCCATCGTCCATCTCCAACATCAACGTGACCAGTTGTTGCAGGGCCTGATCGTGGCCGGTCAGAGGCGCGAAGCGAAAGGGCGAGAGCGAGGGATCAGCGCCGCTCAACATTTGATGCAGGATCGCGCCCAGACTGTAGATATCGGCGCGCGGCGTGGTTTGCGCCTTGCCATACTGTTCCGGCGAGGCATAGCCTGGCGAGCCAAAGGCGATGGTGTCCTTGGCCTGGCCCGGCTTGAAATGGCGCGCGATGCCAAAATCGATCAGGAAGAGGTTGCCAGAGGGCGTGAGGATGATATTCGACGGTTTGAGGTCGCGGAAAATAATCGGCGGCTGGCGCGTATGCAAATAATCGAGCACGTCACAGAGTTGGAGCGCGATTTTCAGGGCCATCGGCGGCGGCAGGCTGCCATCGCGGGACTTGCTAAAGCGCTCCTCCAACGTCTCACCCTTGATATAGTCCATCACCAGGTACCAGCGTCCATCCTCCTCGAAATGCTCATAGATGCGCGGTAAATGCTCGTGCATCAGGCCCGCCAGCATCAACGCTTCATGTTTAAAGGTTGCCTGCCCCTCCTCGATCTCGTGCTGATTGAGACCCTGCTCGCTCATCTCTTTCACGGCGACCAGGCGTTGACCCAGTTCCTGATCTTCCGCTTTGTAGACCGCGCCAAAACCGCCCTGCCCGATCATGCTCACTATCTTATAGCGGTTGCGTAACACTTCGCCAGGCTGAATCTGACCCGCCTGACCCACCACCTTTCCCTGACTCTGTACTTCCTGGCCACAGGAAAAGCAGAATTTGGCCTGGATTGAATTGGCCGCGCCACACTCTATACAAAAAATCGTCGAGGCTTTCATGCCTGCTCCCTAAAATGCTTATTTTCCCTGAGATATAAATAGCGGCGCGCGCTAGGAGCGTCGCCCTCTTCGTGAGATTAGCCCGCCGAAAACGCCTGGTTGACCATGGATTGCGCGCCAGGCACACACAAACTTATCTATACTGTCCCGATCGCCAGATGCGCGCCGTCTCATCTGCACTTCCAGATGCGAGATAATATCCATTGGGCGAAGTTGCCAACGAGAGCACCGCGCCTGTATGGCCTCCTGTATACGCATTTGTAGTGTACGTCTCTATTAGCTGGCCGGTTCTGCTGTCCCAGAGCTGCAAGTCACCTTTCAGTGTGCCAGAAACAACCCGGCGACCGCTCTCAGTCCAGGCCAGCGCGCTGATGCCCTCAACATTTTTGGCTACACACATTACTTTCAGTTCGCCAGTGCGCGCTTGCCAGATCTGGATAATTTTGCCCGCGCCACACGAAGCAATAGAAAAACTATCGGGCGACCAGGCGAGAGCATTCAGGCGCGCGGAATGCTCGTATGTGCGCACCAGACCCCCCGTGTTTGCATCCCAGACAGAGACGGTATTCTCGCCTGCCGCCGCGATGGATTGCCCATCCGGCGACCAGGCCAGCGCGCTATACCTGGAAGATGAGTGACCGCGCAAAGTTTTGGTGTACCCTTGCTGGTCGATGTCCAGGATATCGATGGTTTTGCCCTCGCCCGCCAGCGCCAGATATTTACCGTCTGGCGACCAGGCGAGCAGACGCAACATACCAACATGTTGTAAAGCGCCGCTGGTGCTGCCTGTTACGGTGGTGCCAGTATGAGCGTGCCAGATGTAGAGGTTGCTATCTCGACTGAGTGAAGCAACATGCATGGTACCCGGTCGCCAGGCCATCGCGACGATCTGCGCGAGATGAGCCTGATAGGTGTAAATATCCTGGCCCGATTGGGCATCCCAGACGCGCACGATCTCGTCGCTGGCTGAAGCCAGGTACGTGCTACGGGAAGACCAGCTCACCGCGCGCACGGGGCTGATGTGCCCTTCATAGATCAAGAGATTGGGACCAGCAGCGGGCCGCGTTACACGCGCATGAGCAACTGACCGAATATAAGGAACCGCCTGGCTGGCCGCGCTCGTGGGCTGACTTTTGACGCGCTGAAGCTCTTTGTTCACTTCTGCCATGCTCGCCGGACGCCTGCTCTCGTCCATGTCCAGCATCCGTTTCAGAAGTTGCTGGAGTGCTGGCGCGTTGAACGTGAGCGGCGCGAAGCGGAAAGGCGAGAGCGAAGGATCGGTGCCGCTCAACATCTGATGCAGGATCGCGCCCAGGCTGTAGATATCGGCGCGTGGCGTGGTTTGCGCCTTGCCGTACTGCTCAGGCGGCGCGTAACCCGGCGAACCAAAGGCAATCGTATCTTTCGCTTGACCCGGCTTGAAGTGGCGCGCGATGCCAAAATCGATCAAGAAAACGCGCTTTTCTGGCGTCAGAATCACATTTGATGGCTTGAGATCGCGAAAAATAATTGATGGCTGCCGCGTGTGCAGATATGCGAGAACCGAGCAGAGTTGCAGACCAATCTCCAGCGACTCATCAAGTGGCAAGCGTCCACCTGGCACACGTGCCAGGTATGCTTCCAGCGTTTCCCCGCGAATATAATCCATCACCAGGTACCAGCGCCCATTTTCGGCAAAGTGATCGTAGATGCGTGGCAAGTGTTCATGCATCAGATCGGCAAGCAGGAGCGCCTCCTGTTTGAATGCTTGAGTTGCCTCAGTGACCTCTTGAGGCGCGAGGTTGTGCTGGCTCATTTCTTTGACTGCGACCAGCCGTTTGCCCAGGTCCAGATCCTCTGCCTGATAGACCGCGCCGAAGCCGCCGCTGCCAAGCTGCTGTGTAATCCCATAGCGCTGCTTGAGAACCGCACCCGTTTGGAGTGGGCCGCTAATCGCGGAGGTGAGTGCAATCACTGGGATCTCGATGGTCTGACCACAACTATAACAGAAAGCCGCCTGAGCCACATTCGCCGCGCCACAATGGGTACAAAACAGAGGCGAAGAAACCATTGTCACTCCTTTGAACAAGCCGTTTCTTGATAGAATGAGATAGATACATAATTATCATATCATTGACTGATGACGTTAGGGAAGCATGATTATCAAATGGATGCGGCTGGCAAGCGCCAGTCTGCACGATTTTAAATGGAAGCGTGAGGATTGCGCCATGAACTTGCTCACATGCTTGACTCTGATGTCCTCTTGACTTGCCCACATTTTTGCACTATATTCATTATACGTACAGCGAATGAATATGCAAAGCGGAAAACTTCGCGTACAGTGGAAGGAGTAGCTCATGGAAAGTCGAGAGAAAAAAAGCCGCAGAACGGAGGCTGCTGAGACGAGCAAACAGAAGATCCTGGAGGCTGCTGAAACAGTTTTTGCCGAAAAAGGGTATGATGCGGCAAGTCTTCAGGAAATTTGTGATCTGGCGGGAGTGACACGTGGATTGCCAAATTACTTTTTTGGCTCGAAAGAGAATCTTTACCGCGCTGTTCTAGATCGTGCGTTCACACGTGCACAAGATTTGATAGCCTTTATTCATACACAGGCGCAGAAGCCTGATGCCAATGTGGAAGAGATTTTAAGGGCAGTTATTGACCGCCTGTTTGATGATTTTGTAACTCACCCGATCTTTGTGCGCCTGGCCGAGTGGGAAGCTTTACATGGGGCGCGTTACCTGGGTGATCTGCCCTCTCAGTTTCAGATCTTACATCATGCTATACAGGCGTTGCAGGAGGATTTAGGCTGGCACGGCGATGCAGAACAGTTTCTCATTGATCTCGTTGCCCTGTGCTGGTTCCCTACCGCTCACGCGGGGACCTTCCTCAAACCATTGGGCGTTAATGCCCATGATCCCGCTTTCCAGGCTCGATATAAGCAGCATATTGCCCAGCTCTTGCTTGGACAGGGAACTGAGCCGCCCGGTGAACGCTAGTTTGTCCATTTCCGGAAGAGGATTGTTTTTTTGTCCTTTTAATTCGCTGAACAAACAGCGAATTTCCGATAATTGAGAAAGAGGAGAAATCAAATGCAGACTCCGGCTCTGGTTATCTGGGGCAAACAAGATACAATTGAGGATTCATCCAGCTATACCCGGCGTTGGCATAAATTGGACCCCCAGGCTTACATTGTCGTCCTCGACCATGCTGGGCATCTCGTTTATGACGATCAACCGGAAAAAGTGGGTCAGTTGCTATTGAGCTTTTTAGCCGCATAGATAAAAGGAAAAGCAAATGAGCGAAAATATGAAAGAACTTGCAGGAGTGCTGATAGCAGTAGTGCTTTTTGTTGATGGTTTGTTGCACATATACTGGGCTACGGGTCACATCTGGCCTGCGCGAACTCCAAAAACGCTTTCACTGGCAATTCTCAACGTCGATATCTCTTTCGCTACTCCTGGCGTGTTTGCGTTAGCCTGCGCATTGCTGCTTGGTGCATGCGTTGTGTTGGCGCGTGTTCATGCTTTGGGAGGGCCTGGGCAGCTTATCCCTGCTCCGTTGCTCCAACTGGGCATTCTGGCTGTAGCTATCGGGTTATTGCTGAGAGGTCTGGCTGGCATTGTATGGATATTGCGCCCGACGATATCCAGGAGTGAACTTTTCTACAAGCTCAATCTGCTTGTCTATACTCCTGTTTGCCTGCTTCTCTTTACTGCTGCTGTTTTCGCGGCGCTTTCATAGAGGAAGAGATGAGTGTGCAGGTTAGATATGCCAGACGTGCAGCGTGTGATCGACGCTGGCTGAGACGAGTTGTTTGCCGTCAGGTGCCCAGTTCACGGAGGTGATGTAGCCGCTGTGGCCCGCGTAGGTCGCGACCGAATTGCGCGTCACGGTATCCCAGACCTGCACAACCTTATCGTTGCCGCCGGTCGCCAGATAGCGTCCATCGTAGGACCAGGCGACACAGGTCAGGGTCGCGGTCGGGTTGCGGTGAATGAAGTATTTTTTGCCCGCCACAGGGTCCCAGACTTGCAGGGTCTTGTCTGAGCCGACCGAGGCTATACGCTGCCCGTTGGGCGACCAGGCCAGCGCGTTGACCCGGCCAAAGTGGCCGCGATAGGTGAACTGGCCGCGTGAGGGGAAGAGCAAGGAGGAGAAGAAGCTCGTCTTCTGGCGCTGGATATCCCAGACCTGCACCAGCTTATCTTCGCCGCCCGACGCGATACTCTTGCCATCGATGGACCAGGCCAGCGTCATCACGCGCGCGTTATGCAGGCGATGAATATACAGCGTTTGCCCGCTAATCGTGTCCCAGATCTGGATGGTCTTATCCTCGCACGATGAAGCGATGCGTTTGCCGTCGGGCGACCAGGCCAGCGCGAGCACGGGCTGAGTATGCCCGCGATAGGTCAGGACCAGGTTGCTTGTCAGCGGGTCCCAGACCTGGATGGTGCCGTCATTGCCCGCCGAGGCCAGCAGGTTGCCATCGGGTGACCAGGCCACGCTCAAGACGCGATCCCAGTGGCCCTGATAGGTCAGCAGGTTCGCGCCGTCGTTGGCATCCCAGATCCGCACCGTTTTATCATAGCTGGCCGAAGCAATGCGAGTTCCGCGCGCGGACCAGGCCACAGCAGTTACGCGGCTGCTGTGTTTGCTGCCGATGAAACGGGTATTTTTCAAGGGTTGCGGCTGCTCGGTTGGTTGGGCTTGAGTCACGCCGCGCGCCTGCTGGGAAAAAGGTGTGAAGCGATACGAGCCGGTCTGATATTGGAGCGACGGTAGCGAGGTTTTCTGGAGCATGATATGTTCCAGGACCTGGCGCACCTGGGCCGCGCTCCCCGGACGTTTGCTCGCGTCGAGCATGACCATCTGCCCGATCCACTGTTCCAGTTCGGTATGGGCTGGATGCGGCGGCAGGTTCAGAGGCGCGAAATTAAACGGCGAATCGGCGGGATTCAGCCCGGTCAGCAGTTCGTGCAGAGTCGCGCCCAGGGCGTAAATATCGGCGCGTGGAGTCGTTTGTGACTTGCCATACTGCTCCGGCGCGGCATAGCCAGCCGAGCCGAGGGCGGCAGTATCCTTGGCCTGCCCTGGCTTAAAGAGGCGTGCAATGCCAAAATCGATCAAATAGATGTGCCCTGATGGAGTCAGCATGATATTGCCGGGTTTCAAGTCGCGAAAAATCACCGGTGGCTGGCGGGTATGCAAATAATCCAGCACCGTGCAGATCTGAAGGCCGATCGAAAGCACCTTTTCGACTGGCAGCTTGCCGCCCGGTTGCCTGAGCATATACTCTTCCAACGCCTCACCCTCGATAAAGTCCATCACCAGATAGAGGCGGCCATCCTCGGCAAATTGCTCATAGATACGCGGCAGATTGGGGTGGATCAGATTGGCCAGGAGCAGGGCTTCGTGCTTAAAGGTGCTGGTGGCCTCGGTCAACTCCTGGGGAGTGAGATTCTGCTGGCTCATTTCTTTGATGGCGACCAGGCGATTGCCAAAAAGCACATCGACCGCTTTGTAAACCGCGCCGAAGCCGCCCTTGCCCGCCTGCATCAGCACCCGATACCGCTGCTTGAGCAGATAGCTCGCGGGGAGTAAGCCGGTTTGCTGGTGCGTGCCGTTCCCACCAGGAATAGGATGCACATTTGTTGCATGCGGGCTGTGCAAGCGTTGTCCACAGGAGAAACAGAAAATAGCCTGGGCGCGGTTCGCGCTTCCACATGCGTCACAATAAAGAGAAAGTGCCATCTAGAGCCTCGTTGCTTCTTATCATATCCGGCGCGTCGCTTCCACTCCCGCTTGCTTATCTCTTTGGGTCGGGCCAGTTGCGTAATACCTGTTTCAGATAAGCCAAATAGATAAATGTATGCATTTATATGAGTAACTAATCATACGTCAGTAGCCGAAATCCGTCAAATCTCTCCCATATGAGTCCTGTCCTATCTCCCAGATGGGCTATCTTGCGCCAGAGATGGGAGAGCAGACTGCCAGACCTTCTTCCTAGTAGGGTAGCGAAAAGCTTCTTCTGTACGTACTATACTTAGCAAGATAGAAGAAAAAACCGCCCGTTCAGATCGGTAAAATTACTGGACACGTACCTGACTGACAAACATGCTATAATATCGGTGTGTAACTGAGCCACCTGGCTAAAGATGTACTATGAGGGGGTAGCCGATGTCGAAGAAAATCTTGATAATGGATGACGACCCTACCATCGCTGAACTGCTGCGTGAGGCGCTGGCGGACGAGGGGTATGATACGCACATGACCACGCAGAGTCTGCGTTTCTTTGATGCAGTCACTGACGTTCGGCCCGACCTCATTCTTCTCGATCTGATGATGCAATACCTGGATGGGCGGGATGAGCTGAAGTTGATGGAGATGGGGGCGTTCAATATTCCGGTGATTGTCGTGACCGCTTTCCTGGACGCGGACAAAGAGGCCGAAGAGTTTAAGAAAGCAGGAGTTGTGCATATCGTGTACAAGCCTTTCGACCTGGATCAATTGCTTGATCTGGTTCGGGGCACCATTGGCGAACCATAATCCCGGTCGATGGAGATCGGCAAAAAACTTGTTAAGGGAAGAGTGCATGAGCGCGAATGTCCGTGTTGCCCTGGATGCTATGGGAGGGGACCATGCTCCGGGTGAAATTGTGCTGGGTGCCGTCGAGGCCGCCCGCGAGTATGGGTTAGGCGTGTTCCTGGTTGGCAATGAAGAGCTGATTAAGGCTGAACTTGCGAAATATGAGACGCAGGGACTCGACCTGCCCATCATTCCTACCACCGAGGTCATCCCGATGGATGAACACGACCCAGCCCGCGCGGCGCGCAATAAGAACACCTCAATGGTGCGTGCACTCCAACTGGTAAAGGATGGCGAGGCCCTGGGAGCTGTATCCGCTGGCAATAGCGGCGCGATGATGGCGGCCTCGCTTTTTACGCTCAAACGTCTGCCCGGCGTGGAGCGTCCGGCCCTGGGCGGCGTCTTCCCCACAAAGGATAGTATATGTATGGTGATCGATATGGGCGCGAATACCGACTGCAAGCCTGAATATTTACAACAATTCGCGGTCATGGGCTCCATCTATATGGAGCGCATTTTTAACGTGAGACAGCCGCGCGTGGCTCTGCTAGCTAATGGCGAAGAAGAGGGGAAGGGAAATGAACAGGTCCAGCAGGCTCACCAGTTGCTCAAAACGAGCGCGTCAACCCTGAATCTGAACTTCATTGGCAACGTTGAGGGGCGTGACATTCCCGCTGGCGGAGCTGATGTGGTGGTTTGCGATGGTTTTGTGGGCAACGTCGTGCTTAAGTTGAGCGAAGGACTTTCGGAGACATTGATCGATCTCATTAAAGCTCAGATCGCCAGCGATTTGCCCGGCAAGCTGGCCGGGGCAGTGATTCGTCCACGTCTGCGCCAGATGGTCAAGCGCCTGGACTACGCGGAGTATGGTGGAGTGCCTCTGCTGGGCGTGAACGGCTCTGCGATTATCTCGCATGGTCGCTCCAAAGCCAAAGCCATCAAGAATGCCCTGCGCGTTGCCCGTCAAACCGCCGAAACGCACGTCGCCGAAGCCATTACCGATGGTTTGACAAAACTCAATAGCTCCTCGCTATCATAAGACCTATCCTGACAAAAAACCGAGCGCGGATCGATCCGCGCTCGGTTTTTTGTCAGGATGACCTTTTTTGCTTCTTTGCCGCGCCTCCTAGCTTGCCGATGCGGCTATAAAATTCGCTGCCCTGGCTCTCTTTCGTCGCATTGCCGCCTTTTTTGCCCATATCTGAGAAATGCTCGGTTCCATATTTCGCCTTGTTGGCGGTACCTCCTTTACGCGCAATCGTGCGATAATATTCGCTACCGCGCTGCTCTTTCAGGGTGATACCGCCCTTTCTGCCAATTTCTCGATAATAGTTCTCGCCGTATTTGGCCCGCACCACGCTCCCGCCTTTGCGACCCGCCTCCGACGTGGACATGGGAGCTGGTTTCTCTTCTTCGCCCTCTGGCACCATGCATAATACCCCTTAAAATAAAGCGTCAGGCTTCCTGCCTGCCTTTAAAGTATAGAGGAAAGCTCTGCTAATGTCAATAAAGCCCGACAGCTTGCATGGTGATTTTCTTGTGGTGAATGGAGCTATGCCCTGGCCGCATCCAGAGAATGAAGTCGCCCTTCTCGTTCCCCAGACACGGCTGATAGCGCGCGTTGCGGGTCATTACAACGCCGTGATCGTGATGCTGGAGACGCGCACCTCTACGCCTGTGCTGACCAGTTGGATCGGGCCATTCGTGAGAAAATCTGTGCGCGAACTGAACACATCGCCTTTTCTGAGTGCATCGGTGTAAAAGATCGCCTCTGACTCCTGAATTTTAACGCGGAACGTATGCCAGCCGTTGCCAGGCTCGTAGTCAGCAGGTTGGACAGGTCTTTCCATATCGCCTGTAGGATCGATCTCGATCTGGATCTGTGGATTGCCAAACTCTGAACTTGCACCTGGTTGAAGGAGATTAAGGACGCCTGCTTCGTACCCATCTTTGTCCTTTGACTGGATACCCTGAAGGAAAAACGACGCGCCACTCTGCGGTACTTCTACGATCTGGAAGCGATAATCAACCTCGTAATTGGGGTCGATCGGCGTGTAAGGGATGATCAGTGCGTCGTTCTTGCTGGTATCCGATTGCGCGTTCCCATCCACAATGGTCCAACCTTTTGAGCCTGTCCAACTTGCCAGCCCTTTCGACCAATCGGCCTGATAAAGCACGGTGCCAGCGGGAACGACCGGCGTGGGCGTCGCGGCTGCAGTTGGCGTCGGGGTGATTTGCGCCTGGGGTGGCTGACCGCCTCCAGACGAGCAGGCAGCTAGAAAAAGCAGGCAGCTTAGAGCCAGGATATTGCCAATATATTTCAGCGCAAAACGTTGCATGAAAACACGCTCCTTCATTTCTCATGGATAGATAGAGGTCGTAACGATCTCGCCTGGTCGATTTGAAACCATCAATATATATTACGATCGTTTCATCTCGTTTCTCACAGAGTAGCCTCTCAGTTGGCCT
>Ga0068857_100003407_pt1 | contig 13247 bp, 11 predicted proteins | sample KBSCornC72_FD_66591 | JGI IMG/M metagenome (GOLD analysis project Ga0068857, IMG submission 66591) | Corn rhizosphere microbial communities from Kellogg Biological Station, Michigan, USA - KBS Corn C7-2 | ecosystem: Host-associated > Plants > Roots > Rhizosphere > Soil ...
GAGCCTCGAGCCGGCGACATGGGATGGGTGGTGCACCGGCATGGCGCGCTGTACGCGCAGGAATACGGATGGGATTGGCGGTTCGAGGCGCTGGTCTCACGAATCGTGGCCGACTTCGTCGAACAGTTCGACCCCGCCAGGGAACGCTGCTGGATTGCCGAGGGCGATCAGGGAGAGATTCTGGGATCGGTCTTCCTGGTGAAGCACCCGGAACGATCAGACACCGCCAAGCTGCGCCTGCTACTGGTGGAACCTTCCGCGCGGGGCCGTGGCATTGGGCGGAGGCTCGTGGCCGAGTGCACCCGCTTCGCTACTCAGGCCGGCTACCGCCGTATCACTCTATGGACTAACGACGTGCTCCACGCCGCTCGGCACCTGTATGAGGAAGCGGGCTATCAGCTGGTCCACGAGGAGCCGCATCAGCTTTTCGGGGAGGGATTGGTGGGGCAGGTTTGGGAGCTGGAGCTGCCATCAGCCGTCGGCCGTCAGCCGTCAGCGAATCCAGTTGCGGCAACTATCGCCTCGGTTGATCGCTGACGGCTGACGGCTAACGGTTACTCGAATCGAATCGCCTCAACCGGGTCAATCGCCGCCGCCCGGCGGGCCGGCAGCCAGCAGGCAACGAGTGCGACGCAGAGGAGCAAGAGCGTGACGGCGGCGAGGGTCAGCGGATCGGTGGTACTGAGGTCGAACAACGTGCTGTGGAGAGCGCGAGTTCCGGCGAGTGCGGCAGCCAAGCCGAGTGCCGTGCCGAGCAATGCGTGCCGCATGCCGCGCCGCACGATCATGCCCACCACGACAGGCTGACGAGCTCCGAGCGCCATCCGCACGCCGATTTCCCGGCGCCGAGCGCGCACCGTATACGAAAGCATGCCGAAGATCCCCACGCCGGCCAGAAGCAGCGCGGTCATGGCGAATCCGCTCAACAACACCATCCAATTCCTCGGCTGAGCCACCGACCGGTAGACCCGGTCCTCCATCGGCGCGGCGTCGTCGAGCGGGACATCGGGGTCCACCGACCGAAGCGCTGCGCGGACCCGATCGAGTACCTCAGCCGGTGAGCCCGAAGTGCGCACGAAGAGAGTCATGTCCTGCCCCCAGCCCTCCGTGGCGGGACTGTAGACTGCATCGGCTCTGCCGCTCAGTCCCTCGTATTTGATGTCTCCCACGATTCCGACCACGGTCGTGAATGGACAGCTCGTGCAGCCGCCTGAAATGAGGCGCCGCCCAACTGCGGTGCCTTCCGGGAAATAACGCCTGGCCCAGGTCCGGCTCACCACCACTACCGGTGGGACCGAGACGCTGTCACCCGTTGCAGTGTCGCCCGGAGTGAAGAGTCGACCCTCGAGCAGCGGGACTCCCAGCGCAGCGAAGTATGCCGAGGTCACACTCGGCCAGGCCGAGGTTGGTTGGGCAGTGCCTGAGGGAACCGGCCGGTCCACCAGATCGAAATTGTTGTTGCTCCATCCCTGGTCATCGGGTGGGATGGATGAACCGAGTCCCGCTTCCACGACTCCCGCCACTTGTGTCACCAGCGGAATGGCGTGGGCCCAATATCCCGAAATGGTGGTGTCATTGGCGTAGCGCGACGAGGGAAGCTGAACCCGCAGCGTGAGGACCTGCTTCGGATCGAATCCCGGATCCACTCGGGAAAGCCGCAGGAAGCTGTTCAGCAGGAGTCCCGCGATAGCGAGGAGCGGGAGCGAGAGCGCGATCTCCGCCACGACGAATGCTCCACGAATCGTCTGCGACCGCCGGCTGCCGCCGATGGTTCGTTCTCCCTCTCGCAATCCTGGAGCGGGATTGCCCCGCATCAATGAGAAGGTCGGGTAGGCTCCGATGATGAGGCCGGCGAACAGCGCCAACCCCGCCGCGAAGGCCACCGCTCGACCGTCGAGCCGTGCCTCGCTGAGACGGGGGAGAGCAGGCCCGAACGCGACCAGCGCATGGAGCGCCAGAGCGCCGAGAAGAATGCCGAGTAAGGCGCCGGCGGCCGCGAGGGTGACACTCTCGGTGACCAGGAGCCGGAGCAGCCGACTGCGGGTCGCGCCCAGCACCGTGCGCAGAGCGATCTCCTGACCCCGGCCCGTCACCCGGACCAGCATGAGGCTCGCGACATTGGCGATGGCAATGAGCAACACCAGACCGACCGCGGCGGAGAAGATGGTGAGCATCTGTTTCGAATTCCCTAGCACCGCCGTCCGCAGCGGGTAGGGAGTAAGACGCGCCGTCTTATCCTGGAAGCTCGCCGCCCACTCGGGGAAGATGCGCTCGCTGATTCCGGCCAGATCCTGACGGGCCGACTCTAGAGTAGCATTCGGCGTGAGCCGGCCGATGACCAGCAGTCCGAAGGGACCTCGGCGCTCCGGAGGACGCAGTTGCAGAACGGGCCAGATCTCCGCCCTGCGGCCCGCCAGATCGGTAACCGAACGCGGGAGAACCCCGATGACCGTGAACGCGACCCCGTCAATGGTGATGGTGCGCCCGACGGCGGCGCGATCATCGCCGAAGGTGCGGACCGCGAACTGATAGCCGATCACCACGACCGGCGGCGCACCGACCTCCTCGTCCGCCGGCTCGATTCCGCGGCCACGGACCGGCTCGATGCCGAGGGCGCGGAAGAACCCGGCGCTGGCCCATCCGGACTGGGCCCTGGTCGGATCCCCGCCGGCGGAGATTGCGACGCTCCGAGACTGCAGAACCCCGACGGCGGAGAAGCTCTTCTGCTGAGCTTCAATCGCGCGGTAGTCGACGGTCGAGAGGGTCCAGAGATTGGTGGGTGAGTTCTGCTGGTAGACCCGCACCAGATTGTCGTAATTCGGATCCAGGAGAACCGTATTGACCGCACTGAAGACCGCGGTGCACGCTCCGATGCCCAGGGCGAGGACGAGAATCGCGGAGAGTGAGAAACCGGGACTGCGCCGGAGGCTGCGGCCGGCATAGTGGAGGTCCTGTCCCAGGTCACTTGCCCAGCGGACTCCCCGGGCGTCCCGATGTGCTTCCTTATATCTGTCTACTCCGCCAAAGGCGACCAGCGCCTGACGCCGAGCCTCTACCGGGTCGAGGCCCCGGGTGCGGGCCAGCTCTTCCGCCTCCAAGTCGAGGTGCAAGCGGATCTCGGCGTCCAGCTCGTGGTCGAGCCGCTCGCCTTTGCGAAGGGCGGTGAGGCGGCGCGATAGCCGTGACCACCAGGAAAGCGCCATCGTGTCAGGTTGCCTTGAGGACCTGCTCCACTGCTCCGGCGAAGAGCCGCCACTGAGAGCGCTCAGCGGCGAACTGCTTTTTTCCCGCGGCCGTCAACTTGTAGAATTTGGCGCGACGACCGTCCGGGCTGGTGCCCCATTCGGAGGTGATCCAGCCCTGGTCTTCGAGCCGGTAGAGGGCGGGGTAGAGGCTGCCTTGTCCGACTTCAAAGACCTCGTCCGACAGCTGGCGCAGCCGCTTGGAGATGCCCCAGCCGTGGAGCGGTCCCAGCAGGAGGGTCTTGAGGATGAGCAGGTCCAGAGTGCCCTGGAGCAAATCGGCGCGCTGATCCATCGGTGTCTCCCAAAAAAGACGATACCTCGACATCCGACAATACGAACGCTGTTGTCGGATGTCAAGGTATCCGTGCGCCGGCGGAAACTGCTCAGATCATGAAGCCTGCTCCTTTGCCGCCTCCAACTCGGCCAGCATCTTCATCAACTGAACCGGATCCGCCGGCTTCACGATGTGACGATCGAAGCCGGCTTCGGTGCTGCGCCGGCGGTCTTCGGCCTGACCCCACCCGGTCAAGGCGACCACCAGGATGTCCTTGCCCCATTCTTGCTGCCGGATCCTGCTACAGGTCTCATAGCCGTCCATCAGGGGAAGGCCGAGGTCGAGCAGCACCACGTCGGGCCGGAAGGTCTCGGCGGTGGCAACCGCTTCGGCTCCGTCGTACGCGGTCCGGGTCTCGTTCCCTGCCATGCCGAGCAGAATGCTCAGGCTGTTGGCCGACAGCTCGTTATCGTCGACAATCAGGATGCGCCGGTGACCCTTCGGCATGGAGTCGTCGGCGGGGATGGCGTCGCGCTCCCGGCTGCGCGGATCCACCAGTGCGGGGACCCTGATGGTGAACTCGCTTCCCTTGTCTTTCCCTTCGCTCCAGGCTTCGACGCTTCCGCCGTGCATTTCCACCAATCGCTTCACCAGGGTGAGGCCGATCCCGAGGCCGCTATGAGTGCGGGTCATGGTCCGGTCTACTTGCATGAACATGTCGAAGATTTTGGGCAGCAACTCAGGGGGAATGCCGATTCCAGAGTCCTTGATCTTGATCACTGCCTCTCCGTCCTGGCGCTCCACCCGTAGCGAGATGGTACCACCGGGGTTGGTATACTTGGCGGCGTTGATAAGCAGGTTGGACAGAACCTGTGCCATACGAACGAGGTCGGCGTTGAGCAGCACCGGCTCCTTCGGCAGCACCAGGCTGAACTTGTGCTGCGACTCGTCGATGAACGTACGGGCGGTGGTGAGCGCTTCTTCGATGACCCGCGCCAGCTCGACCCGCTCTATCCTCAGCGTCAGCTTGTTACTGGTGATGCGGCTGACGTCCATGAGGTCGTCGATCAGCCGAGTCATCCGCTGGACTTGGGTTGCGATGACTTCCCGGGCCCATTGCAGTTCGGGAATCGGCGGCGCCTTCAACTGCAGGATGTGCAGCGCGTTGGTGGCGGGCGCGAGCGGATTCCGGAGTTCGTGGGCGAGTATCGCCAGGAACTCGTCCTTCTGCTTATCGGCATGCCGATAGCGTGCCTCGCTATCACGCAACGCGGCCTGGGCGACCCTCAGCTGCACGTTGTGCTTGTGTTCGGTCAAGTCGGTGACCACGCCGCAGACGACCGCAGCGCCTTCGAGAGGGAGCGGGCTCAGGGTGAGGTGGACCGGGATCGACGTTCCATCCACCCGCTCGAGCATGATTTCACCCTCCGTCGGCACCGTCCTGGCGAGCTCGAGCATCCTGGTGCACTCGTCGCGATCCGTGGGGAGAACCACGTCGCACATGGCGCAGCCCATGAGACTCTCGTCTGACCGCCCCAGCATTTCGGCGAAGCGGGGGTTGCAGTATAGGATGGTAGCCTCGGCACTCAGGGTAATCGCCCCTTCGTTCATGCACTCGACCAGGACCCGATACGGACGATCGGCCGATTCCAGGGCGTACACCTTCTCTCCATCGGGACCTTCGACCAGAAAGGCGTCAACCGCTCCCGACCGGATAGCCTGGATTGTCTCCTCGATCTCCTCCAGCTTGATGCGCAGAGCAGCGATCTCGGCTTCCAGTTGCTCCCGGGTGCTCATCTGGTGGTTGGCGAGGGATTCCCGGTCAGGTCCCGACTCGGTGGGCGGTTTCATGGCGGCCTCAGATCTCGGCCAGGTCGAGTCCAATCAGGACCCGTTCCCGATTCGAGAGGTCCCCGATCAGGCGACGCAGCGGGGCAGGGAGGCGCTTGAGCAGGGTGGGCGTGGCGATGATCTGGGCAGCTCTCGCCTGTTCCGGATGTTGATAGATATCGATCACTTCGAGGTCATAACGTCCCTGGAGGAATTCTTCACAGATGCTCTTGATGGCCGCGATGGCGTCGCTCGAGCGCGGCGTCATCCCGGTTACATATAGACGCAGGCTGTAGTGGCCATTACTCCGTTTCTTGAGCAGGTCCTCGAATGCCTTGGTGTCCGGATTTCCTACAGGGTCTCTCACGATAAATCACCAGGCTCGGGGACGAAGCTGCAAACCAACCAGGGTCTTCTCGGTATTGGATAAGTCGCCTACGATCTTACGGATTGGCTCCGGAAGCTTCCGCACCAGAGTAGGGATGGCTACGATCTGATCGCCGCGCGCCAGCTGAGGTTTTTGCAGCAGATCGACGATTTCGATCTCGTACTTGCCTGGCAGGTATCGCTCGCACAACGCCCGCAAGTTGGCGAAGGCGGCTACCGACTTGGCGGACTGACCCGCGACATACAGCCGCAGTTCCCACGGCTCCTCGCCGTCCTCTGCCGGTGGAGAGGGGAGCTTCGCAGTTTCGTCCCCGTTCAAGATGTCGGTCATGTTGCCTCCTGGCCTTTCTGAGGCTGAGGGTCCACTTTGCGACTGCGCGCCATCTCCCCTCTTCCCTGCAGCAGGCCGTCCTCCCGGCGCTGGTCTTCGTCGATCAGGCGCTGAGCCTCATGCTCCTCCCCCTCGAACTCAAGGCGCAGCGCGGCGATCTGGGCGTTCAGTGCCCGGCGTTTGCGTTCCAGCGCCCGTTGCTTCCGCTCGATGTCCTCCTGACGCCTGACCTTGGCCGCCTCTTCCCGGGCTTCCTGCGCAATGCGGGCGGACCCGGTAACGACGCCCTCGGGTCCGATGTAGGCATCCTTGAGCTTGACCCCTTCACTGGTAAGCTGGAACTCCCGAATCTGGTCGGAATGACTCATGCCGCGGGACTTGATGACGTAGAGACCACGGTTCCGCTCACCCTGCTGTTCGATCTCCTTCACTACCAGCCAGGTATCGATGAGCGATGAGACCCCAACCTCGGACTGTTCCAGCACGCTCCCTCCACGGGTCAGACTGGTGAAGAGGCTGGTTATCTCGCCGCCCTTCAGAAAATCGATCATGCGAACCAGCATGGCCTCGGCGTCGTTTCCCGCATCCGAGCGAAGGAAACTGGTGATGGGATCCATGATTACCAGCTGCGGCCTGAACTCCCGCACCTCCCGGTACATGGTGGTGAGGTGGGTCTCCAGACCGTACATACTGGGGCGGTTGGCTTGGATCTCGAGCAGGCCCCGGTCCACCCATGGCTTCAGGTCGACACCGACTGACCGCATGTTCCTGACGATCTGGTCGGGTGACTCCTCGAAGGCGAAGTACAGGCAGCGTTCTCCCCGGCGGCATGCGGCATCGGCGAAGTGTGCCGCGATCGTGGTCTTTCCGGTTCCCGCGGTTCCCGAGATCAGAATGCTGGAGGCCCGATAGGGGCCCTTGCCGCCCAGCATCGCGTCGAGCCCGGCGACGCCGGTGGAAATCCGTTCGGTTGTGGCTCCGTGCTTCAGGCCCAGCGAAGTGATCGGGAGGACGCTGATGCCGAATTCATCGATGAGGAAGGGGTACTCGTTGGTGCCGTGGGTCGAGCCCCGGTACTTGACGATTCTGAGCCGCCGGGTCGAGAGCTGGCTGGAGACCCGATGATCCAGCAGGATCACGCAATCCGAGACGTACTCCTCCAGGCCCTGCCGAGTCAGCGTTTTCTCCCCCCGTTCCCCGGTGATGATGGCGGTGACGCCACGCTCCTTGAGCCAGCGAAACAGCCGGCGCAGCTCGGACCGGAGGATGGCGTCGTTCGAGAGTCCGGCGAACAGGCTCTCGATCGTGTCCAGAATAACCCGCTTGGCTCCGACCTGGTCGATGGCGTCTGCCAGGCGAATGAAGAGTCCCTCGAGGTCGTACTCGCCGGTCTCGTCGATCTCGCTGCGGTCAATATGGACGTAATCCACGACGAGCTTGCCGTCTTCAATCAGCTGGTCCAGATCGAAGCCGAGTGAACGGACGTTCTGGCTCAACTCCTCGCCAGTTTCCTCGAAGGCCATGAACACGCCGTTCTCTCCGAATTCCAGCGCGCCGCGTACGATGAATTCCAGGGAAAGGAGAGTCTTGCCGCATCCGGCACTGCCGCAGATGAGGGTGGGCCTGCCGGCGGGCAATCCGCCGACGGTGATCTCGTCGAGCCCTTGAATGCCCGTGGCCGACTTGGCCAACTCCTGCTCCGCATGCCCATTGGTCCGGCCAACTTCTTCTCTCCTCGCGACGTCGGTCATGGTTCCGTCCTGGGTTAGACGCCCGGCGCGGGGGACCGTTCCCCCGGCTGAAGGGATCCCAGCAGGCTCAGCAAAGCATCCAGCTCGACTGGCTTCACCAGGTGATGAGCGAATCCACGCTCCCGACTGCGTTCGCGGAACTCGGCGTGGCCCCAGCCGGTGAGTGCGATAAGGGCGACGTTCCCGGAGTCCGGCAGACGCCGGATCTGCTCGGCAACCTCGTATCCATCCATCCCCGGCATGCCGAGGTCGAGCAGGATGACCGTGGGATGGAAGCTGGAGAAGGTCTTGAGGGCAGAGGGGCCGTCGTTCGCGACCTGCACCTGCATCCCGCGGAGCCGGAGTAACATGCCAAGGCTGTCGGCGGCATCCCGGTTGTCGTCAACCACCATGATCCGGTGTGCCGAGGGCTCCTCGTCCGCGGGGAGGCGCTTGGGATTGCTGGTTCTCTTGCGCAGTTGCTCCGGAGCCAGCGGCAAATGGACCCGGAATTCGCTTCCCTCACCCTCACCACCGCTCCGGGCGTCGATGCGCCCGCCGTGCATCTCGACCAATCGCCGGGCCAGGGCGAGACCGATGCCGAGTCCGCCCTGCGCCTTCGCGGTCGTGGTATCGACCTGGGCGAACAGGTTGAAGACTTTGGGAATCTTCTCCGCTGAGATCCCAATGCCGGTATCGCACACCGAGACGACTACCTGGTCGTTGTACCGGTTGGTGTTGATCCAGATTCGTCCGCCTGGTTCGGTGTACTTGGCGGCGTTGTTCAGGAGGTTGGAGAAGACCTGGGCCAGCCGGACCGGATCGGCATCGAGCCAGAGCGGTTCGCTGGGGAGCCCGACGGTGAGCTCATGGCGGGCCGCGTCAATCAATGGTTTGCTGGTTTCGAGCGCGTCGCGAATCACGGCTCCCAGGTCCACCCGCTCCCGGCGCAACTCGATCTTCCCCCGAGTGATCCGGGAGACCTCAAGCAGGTCGTCGACCAGCCGCACCATCTGATCCACCTGGCGCTCCAGCATGTCGTGGACCCTGCCCACCGACTCCTGGTCGGTGCCCACGCGCATAATCTGGAGTGCACTGCGGATCGGGGCGAGGGGGTTCCTCAGCTCGTGGGCGAGGGTCGCCAGGAACTCATCCTTTCGCTGATCCGCTTCCCGCAGGGTGTCTTCGGACCGCCTGATGTCGGTGATGTCTGCCGAGCAACCGACGAAGCCGAGCAATTGGCCGTCATCGCCGAGGCGGGGAACCGCGGCAACCCGGAGCCAACGGAACTCTCCGTCGGCCCGCCTGAACCTGAGTTGCATCTCGAAGGGCTGGCGCTGGCGACTAGCCCGGTCGTAGGCCGCCATGAATCCCGGCGCGTCGGATGGATGGAGCAGGTCCTGCCACGCGGTGCCTTTGAGTCGGCTGAAATCACAGCCGGCGAACTTGAGATACTCCCGGTTCACGAACTCGTAACCATCGGGTCCGGACAGCCAGATCAGCACCGGAACATTGTCGGCGAGGTGACGGAAGCGATCTTCGCTCTCGCGCAGCGACTCCTCGGCCCATTTACGGTCCGAGATATCGACCAGGACGTTGACCGCGCCGATCAACTCGTCGTCATCGTCCCAGATCGGACTGGCATGGGCCAGCACCGTCATGCGCTTCCCGTCGAGACGCTCAACCACGACTTCGTGCCCGTCATACGCGGTTTCGTCCCGGAGGGCGAGTGCGATCCAGCATTCCGAATGAGGTATGGGGGTGCCGTCGCTGGCCAACATCTTGAATGACCCGCAGTAACGATCCAGGGGATCGTTGAGCTTTGGGGCCAGCCCCCACATCAGCTCGGCTTGATGATTGTAGTAAGTGATGAGCCCGTGGCGATCGCAGATGTAGGCGCCAACCGGCATCCGCTCCAGTACTCGGCGCAGTCGTCGCTCCCGTTCCTGAACCGCCTGCTCAGCCCGCTTGCGGGCGGTAATGTCCTCGACCACGGCGATCAGGCGATCGAACCGGCCGGTCGTATCGCGCAAAGGCGAGATTGCCACATTTACCCATACCACCGCGCCGTCGGGACGCAGAAACCGCTTCTCGGTGGCGAATTCGGTGCGTATGCCTCTGCGCAGGTCGTCCATCAGCGCCTGGCTCGCCGGCCAATCGTCGGGGTGCGTCAGCTCGGAACACTTGAGGCCAATGAGATCCGCCATGCCACGGCCAGTTATCTGTGCGAGCTTCTGGTTGCAGTGCAGAAAATGCCCCTCGCCGTCTATCACGGCGATTCCCACGGCCGCCTGGCCGAAGATGGCCTGAAGCCATTGGTCGTTGGGGCGCCCTGGAAGGTCCCGAGGCGGGCTTTCCTGAGAGGCGACTCGAGATTCCATGTCGCGGCGCACCTCCCGAATACAAAAAAAGGCGCGGGGGATCGAGAATCCCCTTTCGCGCCTTCGACTGGTCGGCCGACTGCCCGACCCGCCAAGGATTGCTGCCACCTGCTAATAGGGGACTATATGGCCCGCTACGGCGAACCGCAAGAGCTTGGACCACACGCCAACTGGAGAGGGATTACGAGTTTGAGTCCAGTGTAAATGTCGGGGTCTCCGTCAGATGAGCCTCATCTGCGGCTCGCGAGTTCCGGATCTGCCGCGACGACCGGCACACCATAGTGGGCGAGAATGGCTGCGATCTCGATATGCCGCCTCGAGAGCGCGCCATCAAGCGCGTTGCGGAGGGCGCTGTCGTTTCGGCGGACGCCCATGGCAATGTCATAGGATAGCTGCCCCGCGGCTGCGCCTTGACCTGCCGGGACCGGCGTTAGCGCCAAGGGCTTGCCGCTTATCCTGGCGAAGTACGCTGCCAGCGGTCCCCAAGCGATCGCGAGATCGATTCGACCATCGGCTACCGCCTGTATCAGCTCGTGAGGCGACCGGCGGTCGTCCAGACCGTTGAACTCATCTCCTATCACATGGATGCCGATTCGCAGTTGCCCGAGACGCGGATCCGAGAGACTCCGAATTGGATCGGTCAGGCGGGCTCGCTGGACGAAAACGTAGGTCGAGCGGTAGTAGGGCTGCGTGGTCAGCATCCGCGAATCGCTGGAGGTAACCCCGAGTACCACGTCGCAGCGACCGTCATTCAGCGTGGTGCGGAGCAAGCTGTTCCGCTCGGGTATCCAGGTATAACTCAGCGCAACTCCCAGATCTTGAGCGATCAGCTCCGCGATCTCGTTTTCGAATCCCTGTGCGGCCCGATTGGAGAACGGCAGGTTGTTGGGATCGGCGCAGATCCGCAGCTCGGGTGTCGGTGGCCATAGGGGTCCGTTTTCGGAGGCGGCAACGGTGCCCAGGCCAAACGCGGCAAGACAGACCGCGATTCGCCACCCGTTCCAGACGTCGGAAGGCTTGGACTCAGGGCGTGACAACATCGGTCAGCGCACCGAGGGCGCCGAGGCGGGGAATGCAACGGTTAGTGGTCGGTATGTAAGACAGCCCGGTCCGGGGCGAGAATGCGGCTCCCTGCTGATCCCATGCTCCACTCGAGGAAGGCCAGATGTTGCGGGTATCTACATTCTGATTCGTTTCGTTGGCAGGAACCCGGACCGGGCCACCGTTTGCAAGGTCCACTCCGCTGGACCAGTCGAAGCACTGAAGAGATCGAGCACAACTGTTGAGTTCCCTCACGTCCATTTCTCCTACTTTCCCTGGCTTGGCGGCAGGCTGGCCCGGCTCGGAACAACAAAAAGGCGCAAGGAATCCGAAGATTCCTGCGCCTTCGACTCGCGGGCCGGAAGCCAGCGCGCCAAGGTTCGGCTATTTCAACGCGCCACGACAATACGATCCGAGCCGCTTCGCCGCAAGAGCCAGCCTGTCAGCTCCCGTCACCTACATCCGGGTCCCGGTCCGGTTCGGGTGGCCTCGCGGGCTCCTCGTCCTGTCCTGCCGGCACGAGAGTTCTGGTTGATTGCCGCCGTTCTCCCTGACGGCGTTCACGCGGGAACTCCCGCTCCGGCTCAGGTGGGGTGCCGGACTCACCCCGAAGCGTGATCTCTGCGTGACGCAGGGTGCCAATGGTGGCCGAGACCATGCGATCGACGGTTTGACGCCGGCCTTCGGAAAGAGCACTCGGCAGATGGCGGAGTGTAGCCAGCGCGCTCTTGGCCCGCGTGAGCCTCCGCTCGAGAAACACGAGCAATCCGGCTCTAAACCCGCGGGTCTTTTCCGCCTCACTTCTCATCGCTTCGACCCTGATCTCGATCTCGCTGATCAGGAGCTCCCGACCGGTCAACCAGGCGTTTTCCTGGATCATCGAACACTCCATTAGTGCAGCGACAGCCCGGCCACTCCGCCGGTCTCAGTATCGTCAAAAGTGATGACTTCCACCGGTTTCGATTTCCAGCCGGTCAACACGATTGTGTATGCCTTGCCGGGCTCGAAGTGGACGTTCTTGACCAGGATCGGCTTGGAGTTCGGGTCGTCGCCCCGGATCTCGACCGTCGCCGTGGTTGGCGTGATGTCCTTGTAGCCCGCCTCGCTCTTGTAATCAATATCGGAAAAGAGCGGATCCTTTTGTCCCTGCAACGCCACATCGGCGTCCTTTACGCCCGGAGAAGCGTTGATCACCCGGATCCGCGCTTTGCCGGAATCCGGCACGATCTCGTCCCGTAAAATACGCATCGTCGCGCCGCCCTTGTCGTCGGGGAGTGCTACGATCGTGTAACGGTTGCCGTCCGCCATCATCTCGCTGTTGTCGGCTATTGAGCTGTCCTTCGCCGCTGGGAAAAGCTTAAACGTGACGCGATTGTCCTTAACCTCGACGTAAGGCGTGACCTTCTTGTAAGAGACCGCGCTGAAGAGCGTGCGGTCGTCTCCCGAGACGTCGATGGACTGATTAGCGGGCAGCGCATTCACCAGTCGCACCATCGACCGGCCTTGCCCGGCCGCCGATTCGCCCGACGGTGAAATCGTGGTGTCTCCTCCGGCATTGGTGGCAACAGACCGGTCGGTCCTCGCCCCTTTGCACGACGCGCTCAACCCGATGGCGAGGAGCGCGGTTACGAAAGTCATTGTCCTGGTCATCTTGTCCTCCCACAATCACGTGCAACAAAAAAAGCGCAACCGAAGTCTCCCGTTGGAGCTCGATTACGCCTTCGTCTCGCGGGCCGGCCAAACGCCTCGCTCGACAAGGGTGGATGCGCAGAGCATCCGCAATTGTGCAGAACAGGTTAGTCAATCTCCCCAGAATCGCAAGGGCACAGGTCACACAGTCCCGTCCCAAGAATCCGTCAGGTCATCGGCGGACCGTGGTTATACTGCGAAGTGAACCTCTGGGGGGGATGTATGCTGACACGCAACGATGCCTTCGCAGTGGCGCACCAGCCCTCGTCCTGAGATGGCCCCGCCACAAATCCGCTGGACCCAGATCCTGCTGGCCGTCCTGGCTCTGCTCCAGCTGGT
>Ga0068857_100003415_pt1 | contig 13241 bp, 11 predicted proteins | sample KBSCornC72_FD_66591 | JGI IMG/M metagenome (GOLD analysis project Ga0068857, IMG submission 66591) | Corn rhizosphere microbial communities from Kellogg Biological Station, Michigan, USA - KBS Corn C7-2 | ecosystem: Host-associated > Plants > Roots > Rhizosphere > Soil ...
TCGCTCCATTCCCTACGATTACCAGCAAGATCAACCCGGCTTCCTCAATGTGGATGGGCTTTGTGGATCAGCAGGTAGATGGCAGCGCGCCCAATGGTGCCACCGTCGCGTTTACCGGGTCCAGTCACGGCATCTTCACCACGGCGGTCGCGGGCGACTATTTCGACAATGGCTCGATTCAGCATCTCTCGCACGACATTGACGATCTGGCCGCGTTTTACAGTACAGAGGGGCCGCCGCAAGATCCCAACGGTCCAGAACCATTCAGCGAGCGCATCCAATATATGTTCCGTTCCAAGCAGAACGATGGCACGCCCGGTCTGCCGTTCCCTGAAGATCCCAACGATCAATTCACGAATGGCGGCGGTCTCGGCGCACCGACGGGCAATCACACGACCCAGCAGGAGTCTGCATTCCTGTTCAACGTCTTCCTGGGAGCCAATGACCAGAATACAAATTTTGATCCCGCCGTGACGGATCATAAGAAGTATCGTGTCGGCCACAACGCGGGGTTACAACGCTCCTCACGCGCGGTAGACGGCACGCCGCTCCATATCCGCAACGACGGGCCGGGTCTCTCCTCGCTGGATGTCCCCGACGGCTCAACTCAGCCAACTTTGGAATTCACGATCTTCGTGCCAACCTCCGAGTTCTTCCGTGTGATGCGCGTCAACGCGGCCTCGCTCGATTATGTGAAAGCCGGGCAGGGTGGCGGAACGGCCAGCAGCGTGCCTCAGCCCTTCTGGCCGGCGGGTGAGTTTGAGCCTGCTGATGCGAGCGATGACGGCCTGGAGCGTTTTCTGACTGCCACGCGCCGCCAGAACTTCCTGATCCCGCCGCGCCGTCACCGCTCGTTCCCGCTGCTGGAACTCACGTAACCCGCCAGTTCATCCCAGGCTTGCTCGCGTTCAAGTGGCGTGAGCAAGCACCCACAGCCTGGCGTGGCGTCTATTTCGCCGCGCCAGGCTCGCCTCTCTATCGAATATCCCATTTCTGACAATCCCATCCCTGTAGAGTTATCTCGTTGCAAAGACGCGCGAAAAAATGCTTGACAGCATACACGCTAACAGGTATAATCTCCACGTCAGCAACGTATAACGCGACTGGCAAGCCGGTATAACTCAGTTGGTAGAGTAGCTGTTTCGTAAATAGCAAGTCGTCGGTTCGAGTCCGACTACCGGCTCTCTTTATATCTCATAATCCTTCGCCCAACGAACCCCTTTTTGTTGACTGTTTTTTGTTGGATATAAACGTAGAACCCCCGTACCTCCATCTGGCATCTCTTCCACTGGTACCAAATAGACCTTCCCAATCTCAGGGCAATATACCCCGAAATAATCAGCTTCTCCTTTGTATCCTTTTCTCAGATGAGGTTTTCCACCAACCCTGGCATAAGTAGTTATTGTATTGAACTGAACCGTTTCGCGCACTTTATTATAACGTGCAGTTTTGCATTGAATGCGTACAAACTCGCCATCATGATCGATCGCGATATCATAACGATGGTCGTGTCCCCAGGGAATTAAACATTTGTATCCCGACGCGATCAAACGCGCTAAAATCGCACATTCGCTGGCTTCGCCTTTTGTTGCCGTGTTCTTCTTCGGCTCGACAGGTGTAAGCATCCTTTTGCTCCTATTCAGAATTTCGTTATGGGTTTCTTATAACTCTGCTACTACAATTAAACTACCAATCTCATCCTTCTCGCGGAATAATTCCATTCTACGTATCATCCTCATGCGTTTCTCGCCAATGCAATTTCGCGTGGCAATTCACGCATAGAACGTCGCATTTCGCGATTTCATTGATTAAACGTCTCTTACTACTTGGCCTCATCGCCATATCCCCAACATTAAAGCTCTTCTCCTCTCTATCCCGGTGATGAATTTGCAAACAAGCAGGATGGTTCTCTCCGCACACCACACAGCAGAGCGTTGTTTTATAATTCGCATACCATTGCTTGATCTCACGCTGCTGACGCTTGCGTTTCTCTATCACCTCCTCCTTATGCCTCTGATACCAACCTCTACCATATTCTTTGTTATATCGAGTGCGTTGCTCTCTATCTTTGTGCGGCATTCCTCTCCGCTCTTTCTTGCCAATGCAATTTTGCGTGGCAGTTACCACACACAACATCACATTTACTAATCTCTGCCTGTAATTTCTTGAGGGTGATATATCTCCATTGACCAATAACACCACCAACATTAAAACTCTTACCCTGCTGATCTCGATGATGAAATTGCAGGCAGGCGGGATGACTTTCACCACAATAGATGCACTGGAGCTGGCTCTTGTAGCCTTCAAGCCAGCGTTTCAAATCTGCATCATGTTGCTTACGTTTTTGTCTCAGGCGGTCTTTATGACGCTGGTACCACTGCTTGTCATATTCATGACGATGCGCCCTGCGTTCTTCATCACTTTGCGAAGTCATCTCTTCTCCTCATCAAAAACTCACCAACCAACAACCCATTACTTTGTATACTCTATCAATACGTGACGCAGCCCGAAAATCGGAAAGAATCGCGCGTCTTGTGTAAAAATTCGTGAGTGGAGAGTTGAGTGGAGATTGAGAAAATACGGAAGCGTTATAGTGGAGCGGATGAGCGTGAACGGGCATCTACGGCGCGCTGACTGGTGGTTCATCGGCGATGTGATATACTGCTAAAAAAGGCCCTCTGCTCCTCTAGAGGGCGCATACGTGATGATGCCAACAAAGATGGAGCGCGAAAGATGCCAGAAGCCACGAATATGTCTTCTCACGAGCAACACGATTCTCTGCACACCGTCATGATTGTGGAGGACGATGTGCATATTGGCGCGTTTCTCGTAGAGGCAATTAGCGGCGAGACGCCCTATCACGCGCTGCTGGTCAATAATGGGGCTGAGGCGCTCGAAACGCTGCAACACCTCAAACCACACCTGCTCATTTTGGATTATCATCTCCCCGGCATTGATGGGCTGGAAGTCTATGACCGCGCCCACGCGATGCCAGAAATGCAAGCGGTCCCCGCGATTATGATGAGCGCTCGCCTGCCTCAACGCGAGCTGGAGAAACGCTCGATCGTGGGCATCAATAAGCCTTTCGACCTCGACGACTTTTTACAAACGGTCAAAGATCTGCTAGAATAGGGGAAACATTTACTCCCCGGCCATTCCTGCGAATGAAATGCGCCGCGAGACGCTAGCGTTCTATGTCGAACTGTGCTAGTATGTGCGCGAGTTCAGTGGTCGTAACGAGTTTTTTCGACTTCTCACCTCTCAAGCTATTTGGACAAGGAGAACTGGCATTTTGGCTACGCACGATAGACGCTACGTGATTATTGGCAACGGCATTGCAGGCACCACTGCGGCTGACACCTTACGCAAGAACGACCCCAATTGTAGTATTCACTTGTTGACAAACGAACCCTATCCACTCTATAACCGCGTCTCGCTCCCGCGTTTCTTGCAGGGCGTGATCGTAGAGCAGAAGGTCATGATCCGCGATCTGGCCTGGCACGAGCAGCGCAACATCTGCCTGGTCACAGAGACGATGGTGACAGAAGTGAATACCGAAGAGCGCGTGGTTGTGACCGACAAGGGACTACGCCTGCCCTATGACGCGCTGCTGGTGGCAACTGGCGGTTGGGCAAACCCGCTCAAGGTTCCAGGGGCTGCCGACTGCAAACATATTTACAATTTTGTGACCCTTGACGACACCAAAACGATCATCGAGCGCATGCTGGAATCACGTCACGCCGTCGCCTATGGCGGCAGCTTTATCTCGTATGAACTCTGCGATGGCTTCGCGATGCGCAAACTGGACACAACCTGGATTATGCGCGGCCCCTACTGGTTGCGTAGCGCGCTCGATCCTGAAGGCGGCGAAGTGGTCGATAACATCGCTCGCAAATTCGGCGTCGAGGTCGTTCACGGTGACGAGATCGAAGCGGTTGTGTCGCAAAATGGCGTTCCCAGTTATGTCAAGACGAAAAAGGGTCGTGAGATCCAGGCCGATGTGATCGGCGTTGGACTTGGCATCACGCTCAATACGGGGCTGCTCACCAACACCGATGTGGAGATTCGCGGCGGCATCGTGGTCAATGACTACCTGGAGACCAGTATCCCCGGCGTCTTCGCGGCTGGCGACGTGGCCGAGTTCTACGATCCAACCATTGGCCGCCACCACACGATGGGAACCTGGGATAACGCGATGGCGCATGGCAAAATTGTTGCCGCCAATATGGCCGGTGATCGCCAGCCCTATCTCGACGTGCCCACCTATACCAGCCCGCTTTTCGATGTGAATATCGCGGTAGTGGGAACCGCCGAGTCCAACAACCCGGAACTGGTCTCGATCGCGCGCCGTGAGCCTGGCGAGAAGGGCAACGAGAATTACCGCAAACTCTTCTTCCGCGAGAATAAGCTGGTGGGCGTGTTGATGATCGGCAGTCCGAAGGGCCGCAAAAAGCTGGTTGAGATCGTCAAAAATCAGCAGGTTTTCGCCAGCGCCGCCGAACGAGAAGCACTGCTCACCCTCAAATAGGTGCCAACCACGCGAAACTCTTGTGTACGTTACTCTCTGGCTATAGCGCTTGACTGATAGGTTCAGGTAGAGTAACGTACACCTGGCATCAGTATTTATTTATAAATCTGTGTATCTATCTATATGATCTGGGGGCAAGGAGCGTCCCATCCTTCGCTTATTTCTGCGAGATCAAATGTGGAAGGATTTAAACCCTCCGCTGTGATCTGCCCGGACGCTTCCGCCCTCGCCAGAGTCAGGAGAGGGTTCGTGGCAAAACTGTGTCTGTATTGTGGGCAACCTTTGGCGAAAGAGGATGCTCGTTTTTGTAATGAGTGCGGCCATGCACAGGACTCATTTTCTACATCCAGTGCAAACGCAACGGCTGCAAGCTCCGGGCCAGCCATGATTAGAGTCAAGCTGCCACCGAAAGAGCTTTTACCCGAAGAAAACCCTTTTGCTCAACCAGAGAAGAATCGAACCAATCAGGCACCAGCAAGAACTGCACACGCCCCTCAGCGTGAGCCATCCATATCTCCATCCGCGCGACTGCCCAAACGCCCTGTTCGCCTGACCACGCCGGAATCAGCAGCGACAAAAGAACCCTCCAGCAAGTTCAACGAACCGGGAGACCTGACCAGAAGCGCGGGCAAACTCAACGAAACGCCAGACACCATCAGGAACTCTAGCAAACTCGGCGAAGCTTCAGATATCCCTGCTCTCTCATCCAGTACCGCGCGCCCGGAGACATCAGTTCCCAAACATTCGGCAGCGGAAGAGGCTTCGACGATGGTGCTGTCAGGATGGCGCGAAGAACTGGAACGAGTGCGCAAGGAACAAGCGTCAACCGGAGACGCCACCCAGACACTGGCAAAACCTGCCTCCACCAGCGAGGATCAGCCACTCAAGCCAGCCGCGACCACCGAGAAGTCCCAGGACAAACTTTCAGCAAACAGCTCGCCTGCCAAACCGTCCAGGCCGTCTTCTGTCGCTGGCAGGGATGAACTGGCATGGCCTCAATCCTCGCAAGCTGCGCGTACAGAGATCCGCGAGAAGCCTGGGCAGCCACAAAAGAATGTCTCTGAACCTGGACAGAACAAGCAGGAAACGGTCAGAGAGAAGGCACAGCCTACCGAGCAGCCACGGCGCGAACTACACGTGCGGGTCTGGGAGCAAGAACCGACGGTACAGCTCCCTCACATTCCTGTCTCCAAAGAGAAGCCAGGTCCCGCGCCAGCCGTTGAGCATACACCCTTTGCCAATGTCACGTTCGACGCGGAAAAACAGGCGGAGCAGATTGCGCAAGTAGAGACGATCCACTGGGAAGCTCTGCCCACAACACCTGCGCCCTCCTCAAAGAGCCAGGAAGCGACGGCCAGGGTAGAACCCATCCACCGGGAAGCACCGCCGCAAACGCCCATTCCAGCCACCAGAAGTCAAGATTTTTCCGCTCCGGCGGAGCCTGTTCGCTGGGAACTGCCGCCGCAAACGCCCACGCCAGATCCAGAAAGAGCAGTTCTGATACAGCCCAAAGAGAGCCGGCCACCACAGGCAGAAGGTAAACAGTCACTGGTCAGGAAGAAGCAGCCTGTAGAGGACGATATAGAGGATCTGCCTACCGTTCACCTGGCAGTACCGGAAGCCGTACAAATCAAACCGGGAGTCACGGTTGAGCGCACCTCAACGCCCGCGCCGAACGCCTGGGCAACTCCATCCTCTGAAGAGGTAGAGGATCAGCCCACCAGGCCGGTCCCGGCCAGTGTGCTCGCGCCTCGCTCGCCTCTTCCGCCGACCGCGCCGCAAAGAGACCAGCAGAGTCGTTCAGGCGTACCAGCGACAACATCCAATCCTGCTTCGTTGCCTGGTTTCTCGGCTAGCCCGGCGCAAACGCCCAATGCCTTTGGAGCGGAGGGAGCACGCGGGCAAGCCGCCAGTTCGCATGCACCGACCTTCGACCCTGCGAGCCTGCCACCGTTGCCGCTCAGCCCATCAGGGCAATCAAGCACATCTCAACCTGGCTTTGGCCCATCGAGCACGTCACAACGCTCAGAAGAGGGCTTTGCGCAACGCTCTGCCTCGTCAGGCTCATCCTGGCCTGGCACACCTTCGACTGCGAAAGCAGAAGAGAGCAAGCGACGCAAGAAAAAGCGCGTCAGCGGCAAAAAGGTCTTTATCACCCTTGTGGTGCTGATCATCCTTGGCGTTGGCGGCTGGTTCGCGTACTATCAATTCTCTAGCGGCGGCGCTCAGCCATATCAGTCGTTCACGAATACCGCCCTGGGTGTCAGCCTGAGCTATCCGCAAGGCTGGAAAGTCACGGTCAATGGCGGGCAGACCAGCGCGCACTTTGCCGATAGCAACCAGACCGACCAGGTGACACTCTCAATGGCCACGACCAATGGCCAGCAGCTCAGCCAGTATCTCGCGCACGAGAGCACGCAACTAGGCATCACCGGCACGCCAAAGACAACCACGCTCACTTTCGGCGGAACGAGCTGGCAAGAGGTGAAGAGCAATGTTGTGCAGCAAGGCGTGACATATACGCTCACCCTGTACGTCGCTGAGCATAACAATCATTTCTACGCGCTGGTCTTGCAAGCGCCACCAACGGCCTATGTGCAGATTGAGCAAGAGGAGTTTCAACCATTGCGCAGCTCATTCAGCTTTCTCTAAGCGCAAGACAAGCGTGTGATGACTCCCTCTGGCTGAGGTCAAGGGCTTAACCTGTAAATGGGGCAACGATCTTTGAGGTTGTTAGCTCTTGAAAAAACACGTAACGGTGGGATATGATACACGCATGGAACACCAGCATTGTTTTGCCAGGCACGCCCGATTTTCAGTGAAAGCACTGCAAAAATGAGGCAGAATCGATATATCGAATACACAGAATCACATTCTAGTAGGAAGAAGGGAGAATGCGCGGAAACGGAACGATCTTGAGAGATCAACCTGGCTGCGCAGCACAAGAGGTCTATGGATGATATTCGCTTTGAACGACATTTTCGCACGCCCTATTCGGAGAGCTACTATATTATGCAGGGTAACACCTTGCAGAGCAATAGCCGCCTGGGAACAGTCGATATCCATTTCACTACGACAACTGTGCATGGGACGCTGATTCTGGAACGCGAACTGGAAGAAACCGACCTGAGCAAGTTAATCGAGCAAATCGACGAAGATCTTGTTCTCTCGGCAGATATGCCGAGAGACGATTTTCTGGTCAGTGTCTATATTGGGAAAGATGTTGGCTTTTATAGCGATGAATACTTTGCCGAAGATACTGAGACTGACCTGGGCTTTGATGAGGACGATGAGGAGTAGCGAGCAGAGGCGCACGAGAGGCATCCCATTGGCATCAAGTTAAGAAGTTCGTCGCGAGAACCATTGGTGCGTGGGCAGCAGGGCGCGGTCAAGCAGACGCCCCTACTATGGACGGGGATTCCAGCAATTCAGAGATTTTCACGTAAAATGGCACAAATGAAGTGAAACTCGTGTTTGTTTGACGCGATAACATTTGAATGATAACCCAAGCCCGTCCATAGTAGGGGCGTCCGCTTGCCTGGGTCCTGGGAGTCGCTCTAATCTTCAAGCAGGCCGCGCCGCATGGCATATTTTACCAGCTCGGCGCGGCTATGCAAATTGAGCTTATCCATAATATGCGTGCGGTGTGTATCAACGGTCTTCGGGCTGATCACCAGGCGCTCGGCAATCTGATTGTTGGTATATCCCTCCGCCACCAGTTTCAAAATCTCGCGCTCGCGCTCGGTCAGGCTGCTATAACTATCCTTCTCCTCGCCAGCTCGCACGCGTTGCAGATAATCCCCCACCATCACCGATTGCGCGGTCGGCGAAAGGTAGAAGTAGCCGTTCTGAACAACATGCAGCGCGTTGATCAACTCGGTGTCCGCGGCTTCCTTTAACATATATCCCGACGCGCCAGCGCGCAACGCCTGAAACACGTACTCATCATTTTCGTGCATGGTCAGGATCAGCACTTTGATGTCCGGGATCTGCTTCTTAATCAACTTGGTGGCATCGATGCCATTCATATCGGGCATAGTAATATCCATCAGCACAATATCGGGGTGCAAACGCTGAGCTTCCTGCAAAGCCTGACGCCCATCTTGCGCCTCGCCCACAACCTCCATATCTGGTTGCGGATTGAGCATCAATTTCAATCCGGCGCGCAGCAGGGTGTGATCGTCAGCCAGTAAAATGCGTATGGTCATATATCTCTACTCTGGTTTTCCAGCGCGCTCACGAAATGGTCAGCTCGCTACTCTTTGCCTTTGACAATGGGCGTTTTTCCGGCAACGGGATACACACCTCAACCCGCGTCCCCTGGCCGGGAGCCGTGTGCAGTTCCAGTTCGCCATTCAACAGATCGGCCCGCTCCCGCATACCAGTCAGGCCAAGCCCGCGCCCCAGGCCGCGTTCGTTGGCGGGAATCTTCAGCAAAGCCGAGTAGTCAAAGCCCTCGCCATCATCCTCAATCGTCCCATACACGGCATCCACATCTTCGCGCAGGCTTACCGTCACGTGCTGAGCGTGCGAATGGCGCGCCGTGTTGGTCAGGCACTCCTGCACAATACGATAGAGCGCGGTCTCCATCTCTGTTGGCAGGCGATCTTTCAGCCCGCTCGCGTGAAATTCGACCGCGATCGGACACTTCTGTTGATACTCTTTCAAATACCAGCGCAGCGCGGGCAACAGCCCCAGGTCGTCCAGAGCGCTTGGACGCAGATCAATGCTCAGGCTGCGAATCGCACGCAGAGTTTGATGGGCCAGCGTGCGGGTATCGGAGATGCGTTTGCGCGCCTCCTCGGTCTGAATCGACTCTTCGAGAATCGCCAGGCTGATGAGCAGCGAAGTCAAAACCTGGCTAGTCTCATCGTGCAGCTCGCGCGCAATACGTTTGCGCTCCTCTTCCTGAGCGTTGATAATCTGGCTGGCACGCTGGCGTGACGACTCGTCGATCGCTTCCAGCATCACGTTAAAGGTCTGAGCCAGGCCGTCGGCCTGGGGATCGGTCCCGGTCAGGGGTGCGCGAATGGTTCGATCGCCGCCCTGCACACGGTTCATCACTTTGCCTAAACTGATTAAGGGGTGAAACGCAAACTGGAGCACTACAAAGTTGAGCGCGATACTAATCAGCCAGCCAAAGGCCACAAAGATCACCAATGAAGTCGGCGTGGCATAGGTGCTGTGATTCAAATTTGCCGCCAGCCACGTCCCTCCGCTCGCGCCAATAAAGATAATCAGACTGTTGGCAATCAAAACTTTATAGAAGACCGGGAGCGCCAGGATGGGCTTAAGCAGGCGTAATCCGGGCGACTGCTGTTTCTCGGTCGAATCTTTTCTGACGTGGGCCATCGCGTTATCCTCTGTCACATATGCTTGCTAGATGATCTTTCTCATCATATTGTAGTGAGACTTCTCAATCGCTGTCAAATACAGCAGCTAATTGGTTGCCAGCCCTGGATGAGAAGAAATCAGGTAAAGGCCGCCAAAAATCAGGTAGATACCTGATGTGTCCATTCAGGTCATGCGTTAAGCTTCTCATAGAATGCCTATGCTATCGGGTACCTGGCCTTCTGAGTAAAGTAGGCCCTTCTCAAAGCAGTGCTAGTTGCGCTACAATGGGTGAAGAGTCCAATCTTGATTGCCTGATCCTGAGATGGCAGAATGCTGTGTGCTCTGGCCGTTTCAGCCTAATAAGGTACCCAGTGTGTGTTCAGTTATGCTATAATCGGCCACACGTATTTCAAGGAATTTGATAATCAGGCTATTTTCCAATTGATCCTGAAAGGCAACGTGACGGGATCTATTGAGGAGGCACCGTGAATTCTGTCCCTAAAAAAAGTTTACTCGACACTCTCACACAGAAGATGGTCGAGAGCCAGGTGTGGCGTTCCCTTTTCCGCCATGGCTACCCTGATACACCACTGAATCAATCATTGGTGATGATGGGCAATGTCTTTCTGCACCTGCATCCAGTGAAAGTCAGCCGCCAGGCGATGAAGATTACCTATACCTGGTGTATGGGTGGTATTTCCTTCTTTCTGTTCCTGCTGTTGACGATCACTGGCGTCTTCCTGATGTTCTACTACGTCCCGGATACATCGACGGCGTATGCCAACATCAATCAGCTCAGCAGCGTGGTCTCATTCGGACACATCGTGCGCAATATGCACCGTTGGGCCGCCCACTTGATGGTGGTATCAGTCACTCTGCATATGATCCGTGTCTTCTATCACGGCGCATATAAGCCGCCTAGAGAATTCAACTGGGTGGTCGGTGTACTGCTCTTCTTTGTGACTCTGTTCTTGAGTTTTACCGGCTATCTGCTGCCCTGGGACCAGATCGCGATCTGGGCTATCACCGTCGGCACCAACCTGGCTCCGTACACCCCGCTTCTGGGTTCAACCGTGTACAAGATCCTCGTTGGAGGCTCAGGGGTTGGTCAGGCCACGCTGGTACGCTTCTATGTCGGCCACGTGATCCTCTTGCCTCTGGCGGGCGCTCTGCTGATGGCTGTCCACTTCTGGCGTATCCGTAAGGATGGTGGCGCTGCTGGACCGCCGCCTCCGTCGCGCCGAGAACTGGAAGCGCAGACAGCAAAAGAGCGTGCAACGGTAGGAGCTGGCGCTCAATAATCCATCGTTGTCTGTTCTGTGAGGGGCAAGCGGCTCACTCAGGGCCGCGCCCCAGTGGTTCTTGAAAGGATTTTCCTATGGCAATTGAACAAAAGGAACCAGGAGTGCAGACACAGTCTTCGGCAACGCAACGGCGTTATCGTACTCTGGCAGTTGTGAAGCAAGAGGCGATTACCCGCGTTGAGAAGCCGCTTGAAGACTCGGTGTTCGTCTGGCCGCACTTGCTGGTGCGTGAATTTTTCGCCGCCACGGTCGTGATGGTCATGGTGACACTGCTTTCACTGGCCATTGATGCACCTCTGCAGACTCCGGCTGATCCGAACACAACGCCAAACCCGGCCAAGGCCCCCTGGTACTTCCTGGGCCTGCAAGAGTTGTTGCACTACTTTGAGCCGAACAGTGCTGGTGTCATGATTCCTGGTATGACGCTGCTCGCCCTGATCGTTCTGCCCTATGTTGACCGCAATCCGAGCCGCGCCTACTCAGACCGCAAAGTCGCGATTGTGACGTTTACGATGTTCCTGAGCTTCTGGGCCTTTATTACGCTGGCTGGCAGCTTCTTCCGGGGTCCCGGCTGGTCCTGGACCTGGCCCTGGCAGTACATTTCCTTTGACCTGTAAGAAGAGAGTTAGATGTCTATGATTATCGAACGTAACGACAGTGACAGGCCCGCGATCACGCCACAACAGTATGAAGTGTTGCATGGCGGCGGGGCTGAAGCAGCCGAAATCGCTAAACAGCGTCTCTCCCGGCGGCGTTTTATACGCAGGTCGATGCTCGCCGTCTGGGGCCTTTCCACCACGGCAGCGGTGGCGGGTTCGCTCTATATGCTCTATCCAAACCTGGCAGGTCAATTTGGTGGTGTCCTCCAGATCGGCGATAAAAGCAAGTTCCCTGCTGGTGAGATTGGCAAATTTGCCAAAGACTCGGTGGGAATGTTCTATCATCAGGAAGCGAAGACCTATGTGGCCCATATCGCATCCAGCCAGAGCTTGCTTCTGAGTGGGCAATCGCTCTCGGATCAGCTTGATTCAGAGAGTTTTGTGAAAGATAGCGATGGCTCACTCTGGATCGCGCTCTATCAGAAGTGCGTCCACCTGGGCTGTACGGTGCCATATCGCGACGACTGTCAGAGCTTTAAGTGCCCCTGTCATGGTTCGCACTATAACACCGATGGCGAGTACATTGATGGCCCGGCTCCGCGCAGCCTGGACCGCTTTAAGCTCTCTTTCTCAGGGAGCACTGTGCAGGTTGACACCAGCGCGGTAGCTGCTCAGGTGCCACACCCGGATACCACGACGCGCATTCTGCCTATTCCGAACGGTGGTGTGTGCGCGGCGGCATAAGGAGAAACAAAGAAGAGGGTCAGGATACCTTCTTCGACAAGGGTAGACTCGACCAGACTCAGGCCCGGCGCAAGATTTCAACGGGCCTGGCCCTGGTTTCAATTAGTATAAAAGGGTTGTTCTTATGATAGATCCCGTACAGGTTATAGTAGGCATTATCGTCCTGCTGGTGGTTGTCGGGGCCTTGCTCGCGGTTTTCTACTCGCGTACGAATTCGGTGGAAAAAACCGGCTACGGCGCGTTAGGAATGCTCTTGATCGTCTCGCTGATGATCCCGGTTTTCTGGATTATGGAGACCAACGGCCAGACGCAGGCCACCATTGCGCAGAACACAAATGCTGTAGCGCAAGGAGCCGCACTCTACGCCAAATATTGCTTTCAATGTCACGGCCTCAATGGTCAGGGGCAAGCCGGTCCTAAACTGGATAACAACGCTGATGTGAATGCACTTTCAGATACGGACCTCTTGCGCATCATTGAAGCAGGTATCCCTGATTCCAGCAAACCAGGTACGCTTCTCATGCCTGCCTGGCTCGATCAGTATGGCGGGCCGCTCTCCGATCCACAGATCCAGTATTTGTTCGCGTTGATCCGCTCGTCTGATCCGGCCTATATGAGCAAGAATGGCTTTACCGCCAGCGACGGCTTCAAGCAGGTACCGGATATCGTCAAGCAGACGAATGCTGCTGGCTATCAATCCGCTGTGGCGACGGCGACTGCTAACGCGGGTAC
>Ga0068857_100003416_pt1 | contig 13240 bp, 10 predicted proteins | sample KBSCornC72_FD_66591 | JGI IMG/M metagenome (GOLD analysis project Ga0068857, IMG submission 66591) | Corn rhizosphere microbial communities from Kellogg Biological Station, Michigan, USA - KBS Corn C7-2 | ecosystem: Host-associated > Plants > Roots > Rhizosphere > Soil ...
CCTGTGTCCGCGAGATCCCGATTCACGGATTGTCCGTGACCATGCCGTACAAGGAACAGATTCTTCCTTTCTTGGACAACACGGACCCGTTCACCGCGAAGATCGGTGCCTGCAATACGGTCGTGCGCTCTCAGGATGGGAAGCTTTACGGTTTCAACACCGACACTTCAGGGGTGGTGCGCCCGCTCGAACAGCGCATGACTCTGAACGATGCTCGCATTCTTGTTCTCGGAGCAGGAGGAGCGGCACGGGCTGCCGTCTTCGGCTTGAGAGAGCGCGGCGCGCAGGTATTCATTCTGAATCGTAGCCTCCCCGCGGCTCAAAAACTCGCCCGCCAAGCGAAAGCCCGCACCCTGAAGCGAGCCGACCTCAAGCGGCTGGATTTCGACGTCATTCTCAATGCCACGCCGGTGGGTATGGGCAACAGCCGCGAAACCCCGCTCGAGGGGGACGAGATCAAGGCGCAATACGTATTCGATATGGTCTACGATCCGCTTGAAACCAAGCTCTTGCAGCTGGCAAAACTTAACGGAGCGCAGGTGATTCCCGGACGCGAGATGTTCGTGCACCAAGCTGCACGGCAGTTTGAGATATGGACTGGGAAGCCGGCTCCCCGCGAGGACATGCTGCGCATCGTGCAACTCGCACTCGAGGATCGGGCTGCGGCTCGGGAGATCGCAAAGCCAGCCAAGAAACCAACCGCCATCGTGGCGTAAGGTTCTTATTCCCGAAAACTTCGTCTACGCTTCCCGCCCCGCCTCGCTCACGGGTGTGCATTTTGGGTGCAAGCCACTCAGTGTTGTTATCATGGCGAGTCCCGGAGGGATGCTCCATTGAATGCTTCACGCGGCCCGCTCCTTTCACTCATCGCACTCATCTTTGCCCTTTGCTTGCTTGCTGCCACCCATGCTCATGCCGAGAACCAGATCATCCTCACCCGCGGGAACAGCACCATCGTTCTTGAACCCTATGCCCCCAACATCATTCGCGTGAATCTGAGCTTGTTGCGCGATAAAGCTACATCCGCGCCGGGCTTCGGGTTCATGGCCTCGCCAGCTGCTCTGGGGTGGAATACGGTGCACACCACCGAACGAGACACATTCCGCTCCTCGCGGCTCGAGGTCACTGTCGATGCCAACCAGCCGGGCCAACCAAGCCAGACCGAGCGAGACATTGCGCGCTACTTCGACGGCTCTGCGCCTCCGGCCCACATTACCTTCTCTACCTCTGGGGGAAAGAAGTTACTCGAACTCACCGGCTGGTCGATGTCGGTTCCTAACTACAAGGACGGGAACGCTTCAATACGACAGGACAAGCGGCCATCCGATGACGACTTCTATCAGATAGGCGCGAGTTTCGCCTCGCCCGAGGATGAGCACTACTACGGCCTCGGACAAAATCAAGAAGGCTATCTCGACCATCGCGGACGTCGAGTCGAGTGTTGGCACAACTACACGGCGACAGCTGCGCCAAGCATCTGTGTGCCGTTTATGGTGACGAACTACGGCTATGGCATCGTTTGGGACAATCCGTCGAAAACCGTGATCGAACCAGGCTTTAACGAACAGACCCGCTGGACGTCGGAAGTAGGCGATCGCGTGTCTTTTTTCATCATTGCCGGGAGAGACTACGACGAGATCTACTCCGGCTACCGCCTGCTCACAGGCGCTACTCCGATGCTCCCCAAAGCGGCTTACGGTTTCGTGCAATGCAAGCAGCGCTACCTCACCCAGGAAGAAATGCTGAATGTGGCCAAAGGATACCGCGAGCGCCATCTGCCGCTCGACGTTCTCGTGCTCGATTGGTTCTATTTCTCGAAGATGGGCCAGTTCGATTTCGTGCCTGAGCGCTTTCCTAACCCGGCCGCGATGAACCGCCAGTTGCATGAGCAGGGCATTCAGACCATGATCAGCGTCTGGCCGAGGTTCGAACCCGGAACGCGGTTTTACGACTTCGTTCTGAAAAAAGGTTGGTTGGAGCACCTGGCCGACGGCACACCGACCAATGGCCTGCCATACGATCGAGCTGGCTCCGACATCGACACCAGCAATCCCGAGGCCGCCCATTGGTATTGGGATACGATCCGCGACAACATTCTGAGCAAGGGATTCGATTCCCTCTGGATGGATGAGACCGAACCTGACCTCCCGCCGAATGGCAGTTACTTCCATGCCGGACCGGGGACGCGCTATTTCAACATCTATCCCCTGGTTCACACTGCCGCCATTTACGACGGATTCCGCAAAGATGTGAAGCACCGTGCCTTGATTCTCTCTCGCGACGCCTATCTCGGATCGCAACGCAATGGAACTATGGTTTGGTCGTCGGATATTTATCCGACATGGGATGCGTACCGGCGCCAGATCTCAACCGGTCTCAACTTCACCGCTTCCGGCATGGCGTACTGGACCAATGATGTTGGTGGCTGGCAGTATCTTCCAACCGAACACAAGCCTCTCCGTCCGCCTCTACTCGATCCCTCCGACGCTCGCGACAATGTTGGCGGATACGACGATTATCCCGAGCTATTCACGCGCTGGTTCGAATACGGCAGCTTTCTGCCGGTCATGCGAACGCACGGCAGCCGCAAGTACAACGAGGTGTGGTCCTATGGCAAACAGGCGGAGCCGATCTTGGAGAAGTATCTGAAGCTTCGCTATCAGCTGATGCCCTACATCTATTCGCTCGCCTATAAGACGTACGAGACCGGTGCTCCCTTCATGCGGGGGCTCTTTATGGACTTTCCCAACGATCCTAAGGCGGGGGATGTGACGGACGAGTATATGTTTGGTCCTGCCTTCCTGGTTGCCCCGGTTACCGGGCAGGGCTCGACCAGTCGCGAAGTGTACCTTCCCGAGGGAGCTGACTGGTACAACTACTGGACTAAGGAACGCTTGCGCGGCGGGCAACTTGTCAAAGTGGATGCGCCTATCGATACGATTCCACTGTTTGTCCGGGCCGGCTCAATCGTTGTTTTTGGGAGTACGATCGAAAGCACGTCCCAGCAACAGAAGATTGCCCGCATCCGTGTTTACCCGGGCGCAAACGCGGACTTTGCGCTCTATTCCGACGACGGCACAACCTACGGCTACGAAAAAGGTGACTTCAAGGTCACCAAACTTCACTGGGACGACACGGCGAAGAGGTTCTCCCATGAAGGCGCGGCAGCATGGTCGGAGGCGGATAGCGCCCTGGTGGAAGTGATTCAACCCCGATAGGCTGTTACTCGGTCGGCTTTTGGTTATGGTCGCTCTCCTCACACTTGAGTTGCGCATCGAACACGCGCAATCTCTCAAAGATAAGCGCCAGGTGGTTCGCAGCCTGAAAGACCGCTTGCGTGTGCACTTCAACGTTGCCACGGCTGAGCTGAATCCTTCTAATATTTGGAACTCCGCGACTATTGGCGTTGTCAGCGTCTCGGATTCGCGGGATTACCTGGATGGCCTCATGAACAACGTGGAGCGCGAGGCCATGAGGCTCGCCAACAACGCGGGAGCCGAAGTTGTAGATTCGTGGAAGGACTTCCTCTAGCTGTAAGTAAGTCACTGGCTCCACCTGGCCCATGCGCAATCTCGATCTGTAGCATCATTCCTTTCGCACTCCGCTGCTCTCAATTTCTGATATCCTCATTCGTTTTCCTCCGAGGTGAGAGGTGGAGAAGCGCGGAGCTAAATACCATCGGGAACGCCTGGGGGAGGCCCTGCGCGAGGAGATCGAAACTATCGTCGAGGGCGAACTTGCCGACCCTCGCATCGGTCTCGTGAACGTGAGCAGCGTGGAACTTGCCGAGGACTCGCGCTCGGCAAGGATCATGGTGGTCGTCGAAGGGGATGACGCCGAAGCCGAACGCACAATGGAAGGATTATCGGCGGCCGTGGGATACATTCGGCGCGAAATTATCGAAAGACTGCATCTCCGCCGTGCCCCGGAGCTGGTGTTCTGTCTGGATCGCTCGGAAAAGTATCAGGCGCGGGTGGACGAGCTGCTGAAGAGGACAAGGAAGAAGTGAAGTAGGAACGCCGGGGTGCGCTGTTGCAAGCAGCGTCAGGAAACATGCTAGATAAGGTACTCAGGGAGATCGAAAGACGTGAGCGGTTCGTGCTCACCTCGCACGCGCGTCCGGATGGTGACGCGGTCAGTTCCACGCTCGCCTGCAGCGAGATCCTTCGCCAAATGGGCAAGAAGACGGACATTGTCCTGCATGACGGCGTACCACGCGTCTACCAGCATCTGCCCTTTACCGAGAGAGTCACCAAGTCAGGCCATATCAACGGGAGCTATGATGCCGCAATTCTTCTCGAGTGCGACAGCATTCAGCGCACGCGGCTTGATGGCTTGGAAAATCAGTTCCTGGTCAACATAGACCATCACAAAAGCGGCCATGAGTTTGCCCACGTGAATTGGATCGACCCGAGCGCCGTGGCTACCGGGGAGCTGGTCTACAAGCTTGCGCGCGCTGCCGGCGTAAAAATTACTCCTGAACTCGCCACCTGCCTGTACACCGCGGTGATCACCGATACCGGCTCTTTCATGTTTGCAGGAACGAACGCGCACACCTTCGAACTTGCTCGTGAACTGGCGCTCGCCGGGGCGGAACCCGCCAAATGCGCACGCCCGATCTATTTCGGGCATTCCACGGCAAAGCTTCGTTTGCTGGGTGCAGCGCTTTCGGCGTTGCAGCGAGAGGGGCCGCTCGTCTGGATATGGGTTACGCAGGAGCAGATGGACCGGACAGGCGCGATAGAGGAAGACTGCGAAGGCATCGTGAATTACGCGCTCTCGATCGGCGATGCTGAGGTTGCGGTCTTTTTCCGCGAATTACCCGATGGCCGATTCCGCGTAAGCCTGCGCAGCAAGGGAGGCATGGACGTCTCCCAAATTGCCGAAGAGTTCGGTGGCGGCGGGCACGCTTGCGCCAGCGGCCTTTCGGTGGAAGGCCCGTTGCATGCTGCCGTCGAAAGCGTCTTGGGAAGAATAAGAAAAAGCTTGAGTCGCAATTGAATCGGGATTAGTGAATCGTTTGCTCCGAGGACAAATCCTCGCTGATTGGAGAGTTCGGGTACTATCCAATAGTCATTAGCCACCATCGCACCATGCGACTCCGCATCCCCGAATCAGTTCTGATCTTCGCCTTCTGTGGGTTCTTCTTCTTTTGGGGCATCTCTGGGTTCGGATTGATTGGCGCCGATGAACCCCGATACGCACAGGTCGCACGGGAGATGCTGGCTCGGCACGACTGGATCACGCCGACTCTCGGCGGCATTCCATGGCTGGAGAAGCCCCCACTTTACTACTGGCAGGCGATGCTTGCCCTGCGGATGTTTGGAGTCAGCGACTGGGCAGCACGCCTGCCAGGGGCAATGGACGCGACCATTCTTGTATATGCGGTCTATTGGTTCTTGCGAAGGTTCCGCTCCGGCTGTGCCTTCGACGGAGCCCTGATGCTTGCTACCTGTGCGGGAATTGTCGGATTCGCGCGCGCCGCTTCGACCGACATGCCGCTAGCAGCGGCTTTTGGAGTTGCGATGCTCGCATGGTTCGCCTGGCTCGAAACCGGCAAACCTTGGCTGATCGTCACGTTTTACGTTGCTCTCGGACTGGGCACGTTGGCCAAAGGGCCAGTAGCACCGCTGCTTGCGGGAATCCTCATTCTGCTGTTCGCTGCCAGCCAGCGAAGTTGGAAGCTTGCCCTCAAGACTTTTTCTCTGCCGGGCCTGGCCGCTTTTCTCATCGTCGTAGCCCCCTGGTACGTGCTTGTGCAGGCCAGGAACCCGGAGTTCTTCCGCGTGTTTTTGCTGGAGCACAATCTCGCCCGATTCGGCAGCAACATGTTTCATCACCCGGAACCCTTCTGGTACTACCTCCCGGTGATGTTGCTCGGATGGGTGCCCTGGGTGGTCTTCATGGTATTTGCTCTCGCGTTGGCCCTGCGAAAGCTACGAAGCCCGGGCGGAGATTCGCTCAACACTTTCCTGCTGATTTGGATCGGCGTGTTCGTCGTTTTCTTTTCTATTTCCCAATCCAAGCTACCTGGCTACATCTTGCCGGCGATTCCAGCAGGCGCCTTATTGCTGGCAAATTATCTGCGGGAACTACGATTCCGCAAGCTTCATCCCGCCCTGATCGGGCTGCATGCCGCTATCATCGCCGGGCTGCTGTTTTCTGCACTGCTGCTTCCTTCCATCCTGCGTTTGCACAAGCAGGTTTGGAGCCATCCGGCCATTGTGCCGCTCACGGTCGCCGTGATCGGGGGGACATGCGTGGCGCTGATCCTTCTTAAGACGGGATGGTCTGGCCTGCACCTGGCGGCGGTTGCGCCCGCAATTGTCGTTTTCGGGCTGGCTCTCCGTTTCAGCGCTCCCGTCCTTGACCAAACGCTCTCCGCACGCCCGGTTTCTGAAGAGCTGGCGCGTTTCTCGAACAAGCCGCTGCCGGTAGCCGTAGCCAAGGTTCCCCGGGAGCTCGAATTCGGGCTGCAGTTTTACCGCGATCAGACCATCCCCCGCTATGAAGTGGGTCCGGTTCCTGCCGGCGAACACCTCCTGGTCATGCAAATGGGATCGCGGCAACTTGTGGAAACCAAGCTGCTCGGCCGCCGCTTCTCTTACCTCGGCGAGTTCCCGGCGCAAAACCTGAAATTCTTCTACGTCGGTCAGTAGGAGGAAAGCCAATTGGCTCTGATTTTGCTGCCAAAAATCCACTGCCCCGTCGAGTTCTGCCGCCGCATCCCACAGGGTATAATTTTCCGAGCATGACTGAGCAGATTAGGAGAAAGCTGCAGGACGAAATCAATGCGTTGGAGCATGAACTCGTCCATGAGCTCCCCAAGGAAATCAAGAAAGCGGCTGCGCTCGGCGATCTCAGTGAGAATGCCGAATACCACATGGCCAAACAGCGGCAGGAGTTTGTGAAGGCCAGGGTGCGGCAGCTGGGGCAGCGGCTGGCGCAGCTCTCCATGGTTAACATGAACAACATTCCCAAGGACAAAGTTGGCTTGGGATCGACCGTCAAAGTCTTTGACAACGATAAGAACGAAGAAGTGCAGTACAACCTCGTTACCAGTGAAGAGTCGGATGTTGCGGCAGGGAAGATCTCAACCACGTCCCCAATAGGGCGTGCCCTGCTGAATAAGAAGGTTGGCGACACCGCCACGGTGGTTACGCCTACCGGCAAGCGCGAGTTGGAAATCCTGAAGCTGACGACGATTCACGACGAAGCGTAGGGATTGAGACATGGAATCATCGGGCGCAGCATAGGGTAAGCGGCTCCGATGATGAATGCTTGAGGCTTCCATGGGTCAATCACTCAATGGTTCCATGATTCAACTATTATGACCTGGACGAGCGCTTTTGGACGGGCATGCGCTGTTTTGCTGCGCGCAATCGTGCGCTGGCTGGCGCTTACCAAAATCAATCCCAATGTGCTGACCTTCATGGGCCTGCTGGTGAATGCCTGGGCCGCTTTCTTTTTCGGCTACGCCACTGCCGAGAATCAGCGCAAGATGTTCTTCTACGCCGGGCTCATCATCATTGGATCGGGATTCTTCGATCTGGTGGATGGCGAGGTGGCTCGCGCTCAAAACCGTGTCACCCGGTTCGGCGCGTTCTTCGACTCCGTGGTGGATCGCTATAGCGATGCTTCGCAATTCTTCGGCCTGCTGGTCTTTTACGCGCGCGGAGACCGTTTTTTCTACGTGGTGCTCACGGCCTATGTCATCGTCAGCGCCATCATGGTGAGCTACAGCCGCGCCAGGGCGGAATCATTGATCGGTTCCTGCCGGGTTGGGTTCATGGAACGCCCGGAACGATTGGTGCTTGTGATTCTCGGGGCACTGTTCAATCGGATGGCTCCGGCGCTCTGGGTGATTGCAGTGTTGTCTACTATCACGGTGATTCACCGCATCCAGTACACCTGGGCGCGGACCAATGGTCCTGAGTCGGTCAAGGAGCCGCAGGCAGCCTAGAAGTCCCGTCTTAACCAAACCGCAAGCGGTGCATCCTCCATCATCCAGCCAATTGCCAGTCGATGGCCAATGTTGTCCATGGCTTTCAGGGGCTCGGTTTCGCAGGTGGCATGGCTCGTGGCGAGAATCGCTGCGCTAAAGCCGCCCATCGCTGCCCCATGAACCCCACCGGAGGAACGTAGCCGCGTCCACTACACCTGAAGCACATCTCCCTCGCGCGCAACCAATTCGTATAGCACGGGATTCACGAAGAAACCGATAAACAGGCGCGAGATCAGGCCTGCAACGATCACAATTGCGAAGGGTCTCTGCGTGTCGGATCCAATACCGGTGGACAGGGCTGCCGGCAATAAGCCTAAGCACGCGACCAGAGCCGTCATCATAATCGGACGCAACCGGAGCAGCGAGGCCTCGCGGGTGGCGCTGTGAATGTCCATCCCCTCCAGTCGCAGCTTGTTGATGTAGGAAACAAGAATGACACCCGTTTCTACCGACACCCCAAGCAAGGCCATCAATCCCAGCACGGAAGAGACGCTGAAGGGCGTGTGCGTGAGTTTCAAAGCAACCAGAGCTCCTACCGGCTCTGTCATTACTACAGCAAGTGCAATGGTCACCGGGAATTTAAAGTTTCCGTACAGCGCGAACAGGATCATGAAGATGAGTACGAGGGAGAGCGGGCCGATAACGTACATCTGCGATTCCGCCGACAGAAGCTGGCTGTATTCCCCGCCCCAGCTCATGCGGTAGCCTTGCGGCAGCTTCACGGCTTTATCCACCGCCTCTTGGCCTTCGTGCACTGCGTGCTGCAAGTCGCGGCCTTCAATGCTGTACTGCACGCCGATGTACCGTGAATTGTTCTCCCGGTAAATAAAGGACGCGCCATTTCCCTGATGAATAGTCGCGAGCTGACTGAGCGGAATCTGCTGGCCGGCCGGCGTTCCGACCAGCAAGTTGCCGATATCGTGGGCGCTGCTGCGGAATTGTGGCTGCATGCGCACGACTAGGTCGAACAGTTTCTCGCCCTGAATCACCTGGGTTACTGCCGCCCCTCCAACCGCAGCTGAAACCACAGCTTCCACGTCCGAGACGTTTACTCCATAGCGAGCGATCTTTTCGCGATCTACATCCACCAGCAGGCTGGGTTGCCCAAGTTCGCGAACCACAGTCAGATCGGCGAATCCGGGTATTTGTTCCAGTGTTTTCTTGATTTCGAGTGCCTTAGTTTGCAGAACGTTCAAATCGTCACCGTAAATCTTCACCGCCAACGAACTCTTCAGCCCCGTAAGGGCCTCGTCCACAGCGTCTTCTGCCGGCTGTGTGTAGTTGAAGATGATTCCAGGAAACGCGCTCAGCTTCTTGTCGATGGATTCAATCAGTTGCTTCTTTTCGCGAATGTCGCCCTGCCATGCTTTGTCTTTGTAGGGCTTCAACCCAACGTAAAACTCGCAGTTAAAGAATCCCGTCGGGTCGGTCCCATCATCGGGCCGGCCCAACTCCGATCCGACTACCGTGATTTGTGGGTATGACAGCAGGATGTCACGAATCTGCGGCGCGACCTTGCTGGCCTCTTCGAAGGAAATTGTGTAGGGCATCGTGGCCCGCACCCATATCGCGCCCTCATCAAGGTGCGGCATGAATTCGCCCCCGATGAACGGAATCAAGGACAAGCTCGCGAGAAAGATCAACGTAGTGAGCAGGACTGTCAGCTTCGGACGTTTCAGTGCCCAGTCCAATTGCTTTGCGTATTGCCGGTTCATCCATCCATACGCGCGGTTTGGTTTCTCGCGAATCGGTCCTTTAAACCAGTACCAGGACAGCACGGGGACGAGTGTCAGCGTAAGTATCAGCGCGCCGATCAACGCGAACGCCATGGTTTCAGCCATGGGATGAAAGAGTTTCCCCGAAGGGCCCGTGAGGGCGTAAATGGGGAGATATCCGGCAAGGATGACAGCGGCAGCGTAGAAAATTGGGCGATCGACGTCCTTCGCCGCTGCCAGAATAACCTCGGTCAGGTTGTACTCTTGCCCTTCGCGCAGCGCCAGCTCGCGGTAGATGTTCTCCACCATGACGACCGTGCCGTTGATGATGATGCCAAAGTCAATCGCACCGATGGAAAGTAGATTTGCCGCAACATCGTGGGCGTGCAGCACAATAAATGCAAACAGCAGGGACAATGGGATGGTTACCGCGACGATGATCGCCGCCCGGATGCTGACCAGAAAGAAGATCAGAACGATGACGACCAGCACCATTCCCCGCAGAAGATTATTCACGACCGTATCTTTGGTCAGCTGCACCAACTCGCTTCGGTCGTAATAAGGATGGATCTTGACGTCCGCCGGCAATACCTGCCGATTCAGTTCATCGGTTTTGGCCTGGACGTCTTTCAGAACGTTCTGCGTCTGCTCGCCGCGGAGCATCAGAATCACGCCTTCAACTGCATCATCATTCTTCGATACTGCCGAGCCCTTACGCTCGGCGAATCCAAATTGTCCCAGTCGCGGCGCGTGGCCAATCGTGACCTCACCGACATCCTTCACGCGAATCGGCACACCTTTGTTTGCGCCTACAACAATGTTCCCGATGTCTTCGGTGTTTTTTACCAGGCCGATGCCGCGCACGTAGTAAAACTGGCCGCCCTGGGAATAGAATCCGCCACCGGCGTTTGCATTATTGGCCCCGAGCGCTGCCGTGACTTGGGGAACGGTAAGGTGGTAACCATAGATCCGCGCGGGATCGAGCAGTACCTGATACTGCATGGTGGTGCCGCCAAAGCTCGAGTCGTCGGCCACGCCCGGAACCGACCGATAGGCGCGCTCCACCACCCAATCCTCAATGGTCTTTAATTCTTGCGGACTCCGGTCTGGACTCTGGAGAACATAGCGATATACCAAACCGCTGGGGCTGAACAGGGGCGCCAGCGAAGGGGTGACGCCGGCCGGCAAGGTCGCGCCGGCGAGCCGTTCAAAAACTACCTGTCGTGCAAAATAGTCGTCCGTATTGTCTTCAAAGGTTAGGCGGAGGTCCGAGAGTCCATAGAGCGAGATGGACCGCATCACCACCACGTGTGGCACGCCATTCATTTCCAATTCGAGGGGGAGCGTTACCAGACGCTCAACCTCTTCGGCGGCGTGGTCGGGCCACTGGGTAATGATCTCAACCTCCGGAGGGGAAAGGTCCGGATATGCGTCCACTGGCATGCGTTGAAAGGACAACACGCCGCCCACCGTGATGAACGCGGTGAACATCAATACCAGAAAACGTTGACGCAGTGCCGCTCGGACTATCTTGTGAATCATTCAGGTAAATGAAAAATGCTGAAATCTTTCAATTCCGTGCTAAAACCACACGGTCAACGTTGAAGCGAATTCGCGAACTGCAAGAACAAACTGCCATTGCCAATAACGTGATCGCCAGGCTTCAACCCTCCGGTAATCTCAGTCTGGCCATTCGCGCTTTGTGTCGCGATCACCGCGCGCCTGCCGAACTGGTTCTGCGAAGCTTCGGCATAAACGAAAGGCTGGTTCTCGTTATCACGCAATACCGCGGCGTCAGGCAGCACGATGGCTTTCGAAATCTTTCCCGCCTTTACGGTAGCGGTGACATACATATCCTTCTTCAACTTCTCTCCCGGATTCGTGGTCGCGATGCGAGCCTGCAAGGTCCGCGTATTGGGATCGAGCGAAGCCGCAACATACGAAATGACTCCATGAAACACTTGCGGATACGCGTCGGTCTGAATGCTGACCGCATCCCCAACCCGCACGTAGGGCAAGTCATTCTGATAAACGTTGACCAGCACCCAGACGTTGCTGGTATCGGAAATCATGAAGCATTGCGTGGATCCGGGCTGAATTAATTGCCCCACTGCCACGTCCTGTTCGACGACTTCGCCCCCGATGGGAGCTTTCACCGGAACTTCGAACGAAGGAGGCGCCTGCACCAGCGCATCCGGGTCGGTGATCCCCAAGACTTTTAACGCAGCCTGCGCAGAAACCAGGTCACCGCCCGCCTGCACTTCGGCTGATTCCGCCTGCTCCAATGCTTGTTCGGCAATCGCGCGATGCTGATACAAATCTTTGGCTCGCGCCTCAGCCTTTTGTGCCAGGGCGTATGCGTCCCTCGCTTTCAGATAGTTCGCGCGCAGTTGCGAATAGTCCGGGCTGGCGACATAGAGCATCGGCTCGCCCTGTTTTACCCGCTGACCAGGAACAACCACGACCCGGCTGACAGGGCCGCTGACCTGCGTGATGACCGGCGTAGTGCGAAATGCGTTGTACGCTACCGCACCGGTCAAACGGAGAGTTCTGGTCAGAGTTGTGGGCTGAACCTCCAGCACCTGGACGTGCGACATCTGTTCCTGCGGAATGGTAAACAACTCAGGGTCGCTCGAATTTTTCGCATAGGAGGTCGAGTTCGGCCTGGACGACTCGCAGCCGGCTAGGGCGAGCAGCAGTACGACCGACCCAACGACGCTCGGCAATCGTCTTGCGTTCCGAATCATGGCAGGTTCCTCGTTCCAACGGCCTCTTTCAATTGTTCGATGGAAGTCATATACGAAGCCAGGGCCTGGCGATACGCAAGTTGGATCGCCCGATAACTGCGCTCGGCGTCCAGAAAATCCAGAAGGCTGGCGGCGCCGCGCTTGTAAGCGTACTGACTAATGTCGCGCGAATCCTGTGCCTGTTTCAGGTATCCCGACGTGTAAAGCTGTACGACCTCGTCATTGCTTTTTAGTGCTGCAAAAGCGTTGGAAACGTCAGACATCACCGCGTCGCTCTGCGACTGCTCTTGCTGCTGGGCCTGGGTGAAGGCGAAACCAGTGCGCGCGATCTCTCCCTGGTTACGGTTGAAGATTGGCAACTCAAAGCTGGCGAAAACAGAAGCGGTACTTTCTCCTGCCACATGATTGAAGCTGGAGGTTCCGGTCACGTCAACCTTTGCATTTGCCTTGGCCAACAAAATTTGGCTCTCGGCCGCGGTCACTCCCAACTCGGCGGCCTTTAAATCTGGACGTTCACGCAATGCCAGCAGCTGAAAATCCTCAAGCCGGCCGTTGACGGGCTGATAGGAGAGGTCGCCCACCACATCAAAATTCTCCGGTACTGCGTCGTATCCCAGCAATTCTCGTAGGCCAACCAGCGCCTGGACCTTCGCCAACTTCGCCGAGGAGACGTCGGTCTGAAACTGAAGAAGCTGCAGCTTGATCTTGAGGTAATCGCCTTCGCCTATGTAGCCGGCCTTGAATTGCTGTTCGCCAATGTCCACCGTTTGTTG